>SWCD01004132.1_pt1 | contig 27161 bp, 28 predicted proteins | sample 4693011 | NCBI WGS metagenome assembly SWCD01 (sample SAMN10267278, study PRJNA491770) | bioreactor metagenome | isolation source: DHS bioreactor inoculated with marine | place: Japan: Omine Ridge, Nankai Trough | reverse complement strand
CTCCAGCGCTTCCAACGGTTGTAGAGGGTCTTCGGCGGGCCATACTCAGGCGGCGCGTCGCGCCAGCGCAAGCCATTACGATTGATGAAGATAATCCCGCTCAGCACCCGCCGGTCATCGACCCGGGGCTTGCCGTGGGACTTCGGGAAGTAGGGTTCGAGACGCGCCATATGCGCCTCCGTCAGCCAGAAAAGATCGCTCATGTCACCGCCTCCGTTTTCGGGCAGTGAATCAGAGCTTCAGTCCAATTTCAATGGGTCCTGACCTTAGGAAACCGACCGGGTGCGCAAGGGCGCGCGGCGTCCGCCCCGGTCTTGCCCCGCAGGCCGGTGTGGCTGCGTCTCCGGCACCCTCGTGCCTGGCGCGCGACGATCCGATCGCCCGCCGTGCCGACGCCGGCCCCCCTTCGCACCCCGGGGTGCGGCGACGCTTCACCTTGAACCGCGCCCGCTTTGAACCAAATCAATGTCATCGCACCACTCATATGCGAAACCCGTAGCAAGGGGACCGCATGGCCACACGCGTCTTTCATACCGAAGGCATCACCAAGGTGTACCGCACCGGCGAGGTGGAGGTGCAGGCGCTGCGCGGGGTCGATGCCGAGCTTTTCATGGGCGAGTTCACCGTACTGCTCGGTGCAAGCGGCTCCGGCAAGTCGACGCTGCTCAACATCCTCGGCGGTCTCGACCGCGCCACCGCCGGCAAGGCCTGGTTCCGCGACCGCGAGCTGACGGCGATGCGCGAGCGCGATCTCACCCGCTACCGGCGCGACCATGTCGGCTTCGTGTTCCAGTTCTACAACCTCGTCCCCTCGCTCACCGCGCGCGAGAATGTCGCCCTGGTAACCGAGGTGGCGAAAGACCCGATGACGCCCGAAGAGGCGCTGGAACGGGTCGGCCTCAAGCACCGGATGGACCATTTCCCGGCCGAGATGTCGGGCGGCGAGCAGCAGCGTGTCGCCATCGCGCGCGCCATCGCCAAGCGCCCCGAGGTGCTGCTCTGCGACGAACCCACCGGCGCGCTCGACTCCAATACCGGGGTGCAGGTGCTCGAAGCGCTCGAAAGGATCAACGAAGACCTCGGCACCACGACGATCATCATCACCCACAACGCCGGGATTCAGAAGATGGCCCACCGGGTGATCCATTTCGCCGACGGCAACATCGCCACCGTCACCACCAACGCCACGCGGATCGAACCGCGCGACATCGTGTGGTGAGCCGATGCGCACGCTCGACAAGAAACTCGTGCGCGACATTGTCCGGATGTGGGCCCAGTCGCTGGCGATCGCCGCGGTGTTGGCCTCCGGCGTGATGGTCATGGTGATGAGCTACGGCGCCCAGCGCTCGCTCACCGAGACCCGCGATACATACTACGAGCGTGCCCGGTTCGCCGACGTCTGGTCGAATGCCGCCCGCGCGCCGATGAGCCTGGTGCCCGAGATTGCCACGATCGAGGGCGTGGCCCGGGTTGAGGCCCGCATCAGCCAGATCGCGATCCTCGATATCGAAGGTCTGTCCAGTCCGGCGATGGGCCAGATCCTGTCGATCCCGCCCGCGGGCGAGCCGGAGATGAACCGGCTGATCGTTCGCGAGGGCCGCCTGCCGGAGCCCGGCCAGGCGCAGGAGGTCGTCGTCAACGAGGCCTTCGCGCGGGCCCACGGCTTTCGCCCGGGCGACGGGTTCCACGTCACGCTCAATGGTCAGAAGCGGCCCGTCACCATCACCGGCACGGTGCTTTCGCCTGAATTCCTCTACGCGATGGGCCCCGGGTCGATCATGCCCGATGACAAGCGGTTCGGCGTGTTGTGGATGTCCGAGGACATCCTGGCCGCCGCCTTCAACCTCTCGGGCGCGTTCAACGCGGTGACCCTCAACGTCACCCGTGGCGCTGAGCTGGAGCAGATCAAGGACGAGATCGAGGCTCTGCTCAAGCCCTATGGCGGCACCGGGCCCTATGACCGCGAACAACAGACCTCCAACGCCGTGCTCGACGGCGAACTTGAGCAGCTGGATGTGATGGTGCTGGTGCTGCCGCCGATCTTCCTCGTCATCACCGCCTTCCTCGTCAACATGGTGCTGGGCCGTTTGATCACGCTGGAGCGCGAGCAGATCGGGCTGCTCAAGGCGCTCGGCTACACGTCCTGGGAAGTCGCCTGGCACTACCTCAAGCTCGCCATGGGCATCGCCGCGGTCGGCATCGCGATCGGCTGGGCGACCGGCTACTGGGCCTCGATCGCCATGGCGCGGCTCTACGGAGAGTTCTTTCACTTCCCCTATCTCGTCTTCGTGCAATACCCCTCGATCTACGTGATCTCGGCCCTGACCGGGCTCGCCTCGGCCCTGTTCGGGGCGGTGTTCGCGGTGCGCCGGGTGGTGCAGCTCTCGCCCGCCGTGGCGATGTCGCCGCCCGCGCCCACCCGGTTCCGCCGCGGGCTGTTCGACCGGCTGATCGGCCTGCTGCGGCCGCGCCAGACCACGATGATGATCCTGCGCTCGATCGGCCGCTGGCCGCTGCGCGCGGCGATGACCTCGCTCGGGATCTCGATGAGCGCGGCGATGATCGTGGCCGGGCTGTTCATGATGGACAGCTTCGACGAGCTGCTCGACGTTGCGTTCATCCAGGTCAACCGGCAGGACGCGATCCTCGAATTCGCCCTGCCAAGGCCCGAATCGGTGCTGGCGGATGTCGAGAACCTGCCGGGCGTGATGGCGGCCGAAGGCGCCTTTTCGGCCCCGGCGCGGCTCTACCACGGGCCACGCACCCGCACCGTCGGCATCGAAGGTCGGCGCGACGGCGCCCAGCTCGCCCGCGTGTTCGACGGCGACAGCCGCACCGAGGTGCCGCCCGAGGACGGGATCGTGCTCGAAGCCCGGCTCGCCGGCCACCTCGACGCCCGGGTGGGCGATGTGATCGAGGTCGAGTTTCTCCAACATGACGACACCCGCCACCGGGTGGTTCTGACCGGGACGGTGCAGACCTTCTTCGGTCTCGGCGCCTATATGGAACAATCGAGACTGGCCGCGCTGCTGAACCAGGAGCCACAGGTTCTGATCGCCAACGTGATGATCGACGAGTCCCAGCAGGATGCGCTCTATGCGGCGATCAAGGCCGCGCCCGCGATCTCGGGCATCACGATGATGAGCCAGGTGCGCAAGAGCTTCGACGATATCATCGCCGAAAACGCCAATATCTCGGTGGTGATCTTCTCCTTCGTCGCCTCGCTGATCGCCGTCGGCGTGGTCTACAACTCGGCCCGCATCCAGCTTTCGGAGCGCGGCCGCGAACTGGCCAGCTTGCGCATCCTCGGCTTCACCAGGGGCGAGGTGAGCTACATCCTGCTCGGCGAGCTGACGATCCTCGTCGCCGCGGCCATCCCGGTCGGGCTCTGGCTCGGCTACGGCATGGCCGGCAGCATGGTCGCGGCTTTCGACAGCGATCTTTATTCGATCCCGCTGATCATCACCCAGGAGACCTATATCCGCGCTGCCGGGGTGGTGGCCGGGGCGTCGATCGCCTCGGCACTTGTCGTGCGCCGCCGGATCGACCGGATGGACCTCGTCGCGGTCATGAAAACAAGGGAGTAGCCCCATGCGGTTCACATTCAGGAATATCGTCATCGGGGCGCTGGCGCTGGCCGGGATCGGCGCCGCGGGCTACCAGCTCAGCCAGCCGGAAGTGGTGCCGGTCGATATCGAGACACTTGCCAGAGGTCCGCTCGAAGTGACCGTCAACGCCGACGGGATGACCCGGATCAAGGATGTCTACGACGTCTCCGCCCCGGTCTCGGGCCGGGTGCTGCGCTCGCCGGTGGCGATCGGCGACCGGGTGGTGGCGCATGAGACGGTGGTCGCGCGGATCCAGCCCGGCGAGCCCGCCTTCCTCGACGAACGTGCCCGGGCCCAGGCCAAGGCGACCGTGGCGCAGGCGCAGGCCGCGCTCGCGCTCTCCGAGGCGAATGTGCGCGCCGCCGAGGCGGACCTCAACAACGCCCAGCGCAGCTTCGACCGGGTGCTGGCGCTGCACGAGCGCAATGCCGCCTCCGACGCTCAGATGGAACAGGCCGAGGTCGGGCTCGACGTGGCCGCCGCCCAGTTCGACTCGGCACTCGCCACCCGCAAGATGCGTGAAAGCGAGGTGAGCGCCGCCAAGGCGGTGCTGATCGAACCCGTCGGACAGGACACCGCGAACGCGGAGCCGGGCAGCGATTGCTGCATCTCGCTCACCGCCCCGATCTCGGGCCAGGTGCTCTCGGTCGAAAACGAAAGCGCGCGCCCGGTCATGGCCGGCGCGCCGCTGCTGACGATCGGGCCGCGCAACGATCTCGAGATCACCGTCGATCTCTTGTCGACCGACGCGGTGCGCATCGCGCCCGGGGCACGGGCCTATGTCGAGCGCTGGGGCGGCGACGCGGCGCTGGAGGCCGAGGTGCGCGAGATCGAGCCTGCGGCTTTCACCAAGATCTCGGCGCTGGGCATCGAGGAGCAGCGGGTCAAGGTGCTGCTCGATTTCGTCACCCCGACGAGCGAACGCCCGGCCCTCGGTCACAATTACCGTGTCTATCTGCGCATCGTCGAATGGTCGGGCGACGACGTGCTGCGGGTGCCGATCAGCGCGCTCTTCCGCGAGGACGGCGACTGGGCGGTCTTCACCGTCGACGATGGCGTGGCGCGGCTCGCCAAGGTGAATATCGGCCGGCGCAACACCGAAAACGCCGAGGTTCTGGGCGGGCTCGCCGCCGGCGACGCGGTCATCACCCACCCGTCCGACCGGGTCGCCGAGGGCGTGCTGGTCGTCGATCGGACGACGCTCGAATAGGGCATTTCGGCGGTCCCGGCGGGGCGCGGCGGGGGTTTTCCGCCGGTCGAGCGGCACCGTTAACAGCCCGGTAACCGCCTTTGCGCTATGCCGAGGTGACAATCAATTGCGCGGGCCGGCCCTTGAAGCCCCCGTTGCGCAACATTAGGATTCGCTGGAACCGGGCAAAACCCGACCCCAAGAGCGAAAGCAGGCGACATGCACGACCCCCTCCAGATCTACAACAACACCCTCGTTCCCATGGTGGTCGAGCAGACCAGCCGGGGCGAGCGCGCCTACGACATTTTCTCGCGCCTGCTCAAGGAGCGGATCATTTTCGTCAACGGCCCGGTGCACGACGGGATGTCGACCCTGATTTGCGCGCAGCTTCTGTTTCTCGAGGCCGAGAACCCGTCGAAAGAGATCGCGATGTACATCAACTCGCCCGGCGGTGTGGTGACCTCGGGCCTGTCGATCTACGACACGATGCAGTACATCCGCCCCAAGGTCTCGACCCTGGTGATCGGCCAGGCGGCGTCGATGGGCTCGGTGCTTTCGGTCGGCGGCGAAAAGGGCATGCGGTTCTCGCTGCCCAACAGCCGGATCATGGTCCACCAGCCCTCGGGCGGCTACCAGGGCCAGGCGACCGACATCATGATCCACGCGGCCGAGACCCAGAAGGTCAAGGACAAGCTGATCGAGATCTACGTCAAGCATACCGGGCGCACCGCCGAGCAGATCGAAAAGGATATCGAGCGCGACAACTTCATGTCGCCCGAAGAGGCCAAGGAATGGGGCCATATCGACGAAATCCTCGAAACCCGGTCGAAACCGGACGGCGAGGAGTGACCCGGCCCCGGGGTGCGGCCGCCGCGCCACGCTCCGGGCAAACCGGCTTGTGCCCGTAATCCGCGTGCCCTAGTCTTGGGCGCGGGGGCAGATGGAAGCCTTTCGGGGCGTGTGTAACGGAACGGGGTGATGAATGTCTGCACCCCAGGGATATTGACAATATGGCCAACACTTCCTCCGGCGGAGACAGCAAGAACACCCTCTACTGCTCGTTCTGCGGCAAGAGCCAGCATGAGGTGCGCAAGCTGATCGCAGGACCGACGGTGTTCATCTGCGATGAATGCGTCGAACTTTGCATGGACATCATCCGCGAGGAAACCAAGGGATCGGGCCTCAAGACCACCGATGGGGTGCCGACGCCACAGGATATCTGCAACGTGCTCGACGACTACGTGATCGGCCAGGAGAAGGCCAAGCGCGTGCTCTCGGTGGCGGTGCACAACCACTACAAGCGGCTCAACCACGCCGCCGCCCACAACGACGAGATCGAGCTGTCGAAGTCCAACATCCTGCTGATCGGCCCCACCGGCACCGGCAAGACGCTGCTCGCCCAGACGCTCGCGCGCATTCTCGACGTGCCCTTCACCATGGCCGATGCCACCACGCTCACCGAAGCGGGCTATGTCGGCGAGGACGTGGAGAACATCATCCTCAAGCTGTTGCAGGCCAGCGAATACAATGTCGAACGCGCCCAGCGCGGCATCGTCTACATCGACGAGGTCGACAAGATCACCCGCAAGTCCGACAACCCCTCGATCACTCGCGACGTGAGCGGCGAAGGGGTGCAGCAGGCGCTGCTGAAGATCATGGAAGGCACCGTCGCCAGCGTGCCGCCCCAGGGCGGGCGCAAGCATCCGCAGCAGGAGTTCCTGCAGGTCGACACCACCAATATCCTGTTCATCTGCGGCGGCGCCTTCGCCGGGCTCGACAAGATCATCACCGCCCGCGGCAAGGGCTCCGCCATCGGTTTCGGCGCCGACGTGAAAGACGAGGACAAGCGCGGCGTCGGCGAGGTGTTCGGCGATCTCGAGCCGGAAGACCTGCTGAAATTCGGGCTGATCCCCGAATTCGTCGGCCGTCTGCCGGTGATCGCCACGCTCACCGACCTCGACGAAGATGCGCTGGTGACGATCCTGACCGCGCCCAAGAATGCCCTGGTCAAGCAGTACCAGCGCTTGTTCGAGATCGAGAGCGCCCAGCTTTCCTTCACCGACGACGCGCTGACGGCGATCGCCAAACGGGCGATCCAGCGCAAGACCGGCGCCCGGGGCCTGCGCTCGATCATGGAAAGCATTCTGCTCGACACGATGTTCGAACTGCCCTCGCTCGACAATGTCGACGAGGTGGTGGTGAACGAAGAGGCGGTGTCGTCAGACGCCAAACCGCTCGTCATCTACGCCGATGGTGTGGAAGAGGGCGCCAGCGCCGGCTGAGCCGCATTCGATCCCAGCTGCGACGCGCGCCCCCGCCGCCGCCCACCGGGGGCTTTCGTTCCCGCCGGGGCCCGCGCAAGGGGTTTCGAAACCCCTTGCCAAGCGGTTTCGAAACCGCTTCCCTTGCGCCAGACGAAAGGTCACGCCCATGCCCCGCCAGCTCATCTCTTCCGGATCGCCCTTCGAAGCCCAGATCGGCTATTCCCGCGCCGTGGTCGAGGGCGGGTGGATCTTCGTTTCAGGCACCACCGGGTACGACTATGCCACCATGACGATGCCGGACAGCGTCGTCGACCAGTGCCGCAACGCATTGAAAACCATCGAGAAAGCGCTCGGCGAGGCCGGCGCTTCGCTGGCCGATGTGACCCGCGCGCGCTACATCCTGCCCGATCCGGCCGATTTCGAAGCCTGCTGGCCGGTGCTGTCGGAGGCGTTTGCCACCGCCCGACCGGCCGCGACGATGATCGTCGCCCGGCTGATGAACCCGGAAATGAAGATCGAGATCGAGGTCACGGCACGCCAGCCCGGCGCCTGACGTGTTCAGCCCTTGGCGGCCGCGACGAGGGCCCCGCGCAACGCCACGAGGTGATCGCGCGCGGCGTCGAACACGGTGCCGTCGCCCAGCGCCTCGACGTAGTCCGAGAGGCTCGGCGAGATCAAAGCACCTTGGGCGAACTTGGCACCCGGCGGGGCGTAGAGATCGCCGAGCTGGGAGGCGGCGAACAGCAGGGCTGCGAGCACGACGCCGCCGAAATTGACAAAATCCTTCATCAACCATCCTCGTTTCCGCCCCCGCGGTCACAGGGCAAATCTTGCCCGGCATCCGGGCGAAAATCGGGCGCGGGCAAGGAATCCCTCTGCCATTTCCGCGGCAGGCGGCGGGGCATCGCCGGGGCAGGCGGCGCAAGGTTTGCCACTGGACCTCTGGGCCCGCTTGCGCCATATGAGGGGGACGATCACTCCGGGGAGACTTCCATGCGGTTCATCCTGTCGCTCATCACCTGGTACCATGCCGAGACCCTCGGCACCCGGCTGTTCACCCGGTTTCGCGGGGTGAAGGTGGGCGAAGACGACCAGGGCAACCGCTACTTCCGCAATGCCGACGATTCCAAGCGCTGGGTGCTCTATGCGGGCGAGCCGGTGGCGTCCAAGGTCCCGTCCGAGTGGCACGGCTGGCTGCATCGCACCTTCCAGGACACGCCGAAGGACGACCCGCTGCCGCACAAGGCTTGGGAAAAACCGCACCACGACAACCTGTCCGGGACCGCCGACGCCTATCTGCCGGCCGGGTCGATGCGCCGGGCCAACCCCGTCGAGCGGGCCGACTACGAGGCCTGGCAGCCCTGAGCCGGCGGCCCGCGACGCTGACGATGTACGCCTTTTCCCATCCGGTCTTTGCCACGGCGGCCCTCTGTGCTGCGCTGGGCGGTGCGCTGATCGCACTGCCGGCCGCGGCGCAGATCATCGTGGTGCCGCTCGATCCGGTGGCGCCGGACGGTGGCCTCGACGGCGACGGGACCGGCCTGATCCCGACCGATCCGGTCACCGGCTTCGAACCGCTGCCGTTCGACCCGGGCGCCGGCTGGAATCCGTTCCAGCTCGACCCGATCGACCCGGATGCGGTGCAGCCCTGGACGCCGTTGACCGACGACCCGCCGGGGTTCGAGCCGCTGCCGCCGGGCTCGGTGGTGGGCGAAGACGTCATGACGGTCGAGGAAGACACCGTCACCAGCGGAACCGGCGCCCGCATCAAGGGGCTCGACAAGCTCGCGGGCACGGTCGAGGAGCTGCGGCTGGCGAACGGCGAAACGGTCGGCCTCGGTTGGCTTCAGATCACGCTCGGCGCCTGCCGCTACCCGACCGACAACCCGTCGGGCGACGCCTATGCCTGGCTCGAGATCCTGGAGGAAGGCAAGACCGAACCGGCCTTCCGCGGCTGGATGATCGCCTCGTCGCCCGGCCTCAACGCGCTCGATCATCCCCGTTTCGACGTCTGGGTCCTGACCTGCATCGTTCCGCAGACGGCCGCGACCGCGGAAACCGAAACCAGCCAGTAGTCCAGCGCCGGGCCTGCCCCGGGCGTCGGACAGGCAGCCCGTGGGGGGGCGGCGCCACGCCACACTGCAAGCTCGGCTCTCCGATCCGACCCCGACCCGACCCCGGCCGCGCCAAGCCGATGCGGCGTTCGGCGGGCGTCGCTCGCGTCCGAGGCGCACCCGGGTCTTGGCCCGGCCGGGCGGGCCCCCGCGCGGCAGCCGCTCCCGCCGGCCGGCGACCTCAGGCCCCGCGCCCGGTACCCTCCCGGGTCAGAAGCGCGATCACGTCGGCGCCCTTGGGCAACGGGCGTGACAGGATCTCCGCCACCCCGCCTTCCAGGGCCGCATCCAGCAACTGGTGATAGGTGCCGCGGGTCACATCGACCGCGCCGAGGCGGACCAGGTGGTCGGTGGTGAACTGGGTGTCGAACAGCTGAAAGCCGGTCTGGCGCAGATGCGCGATCAGGGTCGCGAGGCCGATCTTCGAGGCATCGGTCGCGCGGCTGAACATGCTTTCGCCGAAGAAGGCGCGGCCGAGCGTCACCCCGTAGACGCCGCCCACCAGATCGTCGCCGTCCCAGACCTCGACCGAATGCGCGTAGCCGAGCCGGTGGAGGGCGAAATAGCCCCGGAAGATCGCATCGTTAATCCAGGTCTCGTCGCGTGCGGCACAGCCGCGCACCACGTCCTCGAACGCCATGTCGAGCGTCAGGTCGAAGGGCTCCTGCAGGATGGTCCTGCGCAGCGACCGCGACAGGTGAAAGCCGTCGAGCGGCAGGATCCCCCGGCGATCCGGGTCGACCCAGAAGACGCGCGGGTCGTCCTGCGCCTCCGACATCGGGAACACCCCGGCGGCATAGGCCCGAAGGAGCAGTTCGGGCGTGAGGCGCTCAGCCTGCAAGCGCTAGCCCATGTTCCGCTCGAGCCAGCGCTCGAGCCAGTGGATGTTGTAGTTGCCCGTCTGCACGTCGGGTTCCTGCAACAGGGCGTGGAACAGCGGCACGGTGGTGTCCACCCCGTCGACGATCAGTTCGCCGAGCGCCCGTTGCAGACGCGAAAGCGCCTCGACGCGGTCGCGGCCGTGGACGATGAGCTTGCCGATCAGCGAGTCGTAATACGGCGGGATCGTGTAGCCATCATAGAGCGCCGAATCCATCCGCACCCCGAGCCCGCCCGGCACGTGGTACTGGGTGATCCGGCCCGGGCAGGGGGAGAAGTTGGGCAGGCGTTCGGCGTTGATCCGGATCTCGATCGCGGCGCCGTTGACCACGAGGTCTTCCTGGGTGAACGACAGCGGCAGCCCCTCGGCCACGCGGATCTGCTCGCGCACCAGGTCGACACCGAAAATCGCCTCGGTGACGGGGTGCTCGACCTGCAGTCGCGTGTTCATCTCGATGAAAAAGAACTCGCCGTCCTCATAGAGAAATTCAACCGTACCGGCGCCGGAATAGCCAAGATCGGCCACTGCTTTTGCACAAATCCCACCTATGCGGGCGCGATCCTCGGCGCTGATCGCGGGGCCCGGGGCCTCTTCGAGCACCTTCTGGTGGCGCCGTTGCAGCGAGCAGTCGCGCTCGGCCAGATGCACCCCGCCGCCCTTGCCGTCGCCGAAGACCTGCACTTCGATGTGACGCGGCTTCTGGAGGTATTTCTCCATGTAGCACTCGTCATTGCCGAAGGCGGCCTTGGCCTCGGAGCGGGCGGTGCCCCAGGCGTTCTTGAGATCGGCCTCGGTCTTGGCCACCTTCATGCCGCGGCCGCCGCCGCCGGCGGTGGCCTTGATGATGACCGGGTATCCCATTTCGGCGGCGAGCTTGCGCGCGGTGTCGAGGTCGGGCACGCCGCCATCCGAGCCCGGCACCACCGGGATCCCGAGCCGTTTCGCCGTCTCCTTGGCGGTGATCTTGTCGCCCATCATCCGGATGTGTTCGGCCGAGGGGCCGATGAAGGTCAGCCCGTGGTCCTCGACGATCTGCACGAATTTCGCGTTTTCGGAGAGGAAGCCGTAGCCCGGGTGGATCGCCTGGGCGCCGGTGATCTCGCAGGCGGCGATGATTGCGGGCACCGACAGGTAGCTGTCCGTCGCCGGCGGCGGGCCGATGCAGACCGACTCGTCGGCCATGCGCACATGCATCGCGTCGCTGTCGGCGGTCGAATGCACCGCGACGGTCCTGATCCCCATCTCGCGGGCCGCCCGGATCACTCGCAGCGCGATCTCGCCACGGTTGGCGATCAGGATCTTGTCGAACATCTGGGGGCCCCCGCTCACTCGATGATCATCAAGGGCGCGCCGAACTCCACCGGCGCCGAGTCCTCGATGAGGATCCGCTTGACCGTGCCGGCCCTTGGCGCCGGGATCTGGTTCATGGTCTTCATCGCTTCGATGATGAGCAGCGTGTCACCCTCGGAGACCGCGTCGCCCACCTTGACGAAGGCCGGCGAACCCGGCTCGGATTGCAGATAGACCGTGCCGACCATCGGCGAGGTCACGGCGCCGGGATGGGCGGCGGGATCGTTGTCGACGGCGGCGGCGGCCGGGGCGGCGGCGGGTGCGGCGGCATGGGTCGCGGCCGCCGGGGCGGCGACCATCTGGGTCACCGGGGCCGCGGTGGCCCGGCTGACCCGCACGTTCAGCCGGTCGGCCTCGCCATATTCGCGCTTCACCTCCAGCTCGGTGAGATCGTTCTCACGCAGGAGCTCGGCCAGGGCCTGGATGAAGGCCACGTCATTGTCGCGGTTCTTTTGGGTCATGCCTTCCTCGACGTCTGCCAGCCCGGTCTTGCCGGGGTCGGTACGGTTTTCACGCTTATAGGCTGACCGGAGGGGGTTTGAAAGTATCACTTTCCACCTGGGGTCAGGAACCCGATGGCAGGGGGGACACGGCCTCGCCGGACGTCGGGACCCGCGGAGAGGCGCAAAGGCGGGCAGGTCCGGGCGACGATTTATCGGCGCCTGGCCCGGCAAGGGTGGCCGGGCCGACCTCCGAGGATGCCGGCCGGCAATGGCGCGCCCCAGGTGCGGGCGGCTCGGCATGCCACGGCCGCCGGGTGCGAAGCGGCGTCAGCCGGCGCCCGGTCAGGCAAGCTCGGCGCGGTCGCGGCCGGTCAAGTCGGACGGTTCCGGGGCGGTGCTTTGGGTGCCGGGCGTCTCCGCGCCGAAGGGCCCGGACGCGGCGGGCGCGTTCACCCCGGCCGCGTCGAAGACAACCGGGCGCCCGCCTGGCGTCGCCCTGGCCTTCATCCCTTCGGCCTCGCGCGCCCGGGTGCGCGCGGCTTCGACCCGGGCGATGATCTGCTTGATGTCGGCATCGACCTCGAGCTGGCTGATCTGGAAGGAGGGCGGTGGCCCCGCGGGCAGATCGCGCCGCTCCCTCTCGCGCCTCAGCGCGGTCACGTCGCGCGCCTCCGCGGCGCGGGCCGCCTGGGCGGTCTCGTGCCGGGTGTCGCCGGTGGTGTCGCCGGCCTTGGCGCCCGGCTCCACCTGTCTGACGTCGTTTGCCTTACGCAGCGGCATGAGTGCTGCGAGGGTTGCGAGCGGCCCCATCGGGGCAGGTCCTGCAAACTCCATACCCGTGCTCCGTCGTTCGGAGCCCCCACCGGATCAAGTCACCGCATGATACCCCCGCAACGGCCTGCAAATCCACGAGATTCCGAGTTCCTGGTTAACCCGCCGCGCGGGGTCGGAGCAGCCCGGCATAAAGGGTGTGCAGAAACGCCCTAGCGTCGTCGAAATGCGCATCGCCCGCCGGGGTCAGGATCGCGCGCACCTGGCAGTCGAAATCCGCGTAGTGCTGGGTCGAGGCCCAGATCGAGAAGATCAGGTGGTAGGGGTCGACCGGCGCGATCTTCCCGGCGTCGGCCCAGCCCCGGATCAGCGCGGCCTTTTCATCGACCAGCGCCTTCAGCGCCCCGGCGACGAATTCGCCGAACCGCGGCGCGCCCTGCAACACCTCGCCCGCGAACAGCCGGCTTTCGCGCGGCATCTCGCGCGACATCTCGAGCTTGCGTTCGACGTAGTCGAGCAGCTCCTCGACCGGGTCACCGGCGTCGTCCAGCGCTTTCAGCGGCTCGAGCCAGGTCTCCATCAGCCCTTCCAGCAGCTCGCGGTGGATCGCTTCCTTGGAGGGGAAATAATACAGCACGTTCGGCTTCGAGAGCCCGGCCGCCTGGGCGATCTGGTCGAGCGTCGCGCCGCGAAACCCGTGCTGCGAAAACACGTCCAGCGCCGCTTCGAGGATCGTGGCACGGTTCTTTTCCTGGATCCGCGTTCTGGGCCGTTGTTGCGTCATCCGGGCGCCTCCTCCTCAGCCCCTCCAGCTTGCCCGGAACAGGGGGGCGGTTCAACCGTTTGGTCAAGTTTTCGCCCCCCCCGGGCGGGCAAGATTCCTGCGGCACTCGGCGGTCCGATCGCGTAACCTCGGCGCAGATCGAAAACGGGAGGGCAACATGAGCGAACTCAACGGGCGCACGGCGCTGGTCACCGGCTCGGTGCGTGGGATCGGCCTCGCCGTGGCGCGGGCGCTGGCCGAGGCCGGGGCGCGGATCGCGCTGCACGGGCTGGCGGGGGTGATGGAGGTGCGCGAGGCGCGCGCGGCGATGCTGGCCGCCGGCAGCCCGCAGGTCGAGTTCTTCGACGGCGACCTCAGGCACCCCGACCAGATCGCCGGGCTGATCGCGGCCGTCGAGGCCTGGGGTGGTGTCGACATCCTGGTCAACAACGCCGGCATCCAGCACACCGCGTCGCTCGCCGAGATGCCGGTCGAGACCTGGGATGCGATCCTCGCCGTCAACCTCTCCGCCGCCTTCCACAGCATGCGTCTGGCGTTGCCGGCGATGGCTGGGCGGGGCTACGGGCGGGTGGTCAACATCGCCTCCGTGCACGGGCTCGTCGCCTCGGTCGACAAGGGCCCCTACGTTGCCGCCAAGCACGGGCTGGTCGGCCTGTCCAAGGTGGCGGCCCTCGAATACGCCGCCAGGGGCGACCGCGCCAAGGGCGGCGTCACGGTCAACTGCATCGCCCCGGGATGGACCGAGACCCAGCTCATCGGGCCGCAGGTCGAGGCCGCCGCCAAGGCGCATGGCGGCGACCGCGAGGCCGGTATCGCAGCCCTTCTGGCAGCGAAACAGCCGAGCCGGCGGATGTCGGACCCGGCCGAGATCGGCGCGCTCACCCGCTGGCTCTGCGCGCCCCTGGCCCATAACGTCACCGGAACCACCATCCCGGTCGACGGAGGATGGACCGCGCAATAGGATTGTCCGCGTCGGCGCACGAGAGTGTTCTCTCGCAATATCAAAGGGGTACCGGCGGCCAATCCGCGAAGAACCGGGGCGGGGCAGACCCACGAAAAATCGCAGTGAACCTTTTGCGGCGCCACCGGCACTCTTCTTTGCAGGCGACGGAAAGGCCGATGGGACAGAAAGACAGGGCATTCGAAGGCTATCTCGTGGCCGCGGCGCGGACCGGCGATGCCCGTGCGCTGTCGCGTCTGGCCGAGTTTCGCGGGCCGCGCCTTGTCGCCCATGCCGCGCGGCTGCTGGGCGAGCGCGAGGCGGCCCGCGACATGGTCCAGGACGCCTGGATCGAGATCATCCGCGGGTTGCCGTCGCTGCGCGACGATACCGCCTTCCTGCCCTGGGCGCTGCGGATCGTCAGCCGCCGGGTCAGCCGCGAGATCGCCCGGCGCCAGCGCGGCCGCCGGCTGGCCGAAGCGGTCACGGCCGAGACCGACCCGGTGGTGCCCGAGACCGGCCCCGGCGAGGTCGACGCCGCCCGGGTCCGGGCTGCCGTTGCCACCCTGCCGGCGCCGCAGGCGGCGACCGTGGCGCTGTTCTACCTCGAAGACCTGAGCGTTGCCGAAGTTGCCACCGCGCTCGACGTGCCCGTGGGCACGGTCAAGACGCGGCTCATGCATGCGCGCACCAAGCTGCGCGCCCTTTTGGGAGAGACCAATGGACAAACTTGACAGGATGATCGAAGCGGCGCTGGCCGAAGAGGACCGCGCCATCATCGAGGAAACCAGGGAGCTCGGTTTTTTCACCCAGTTCACCCGCCAGCTCGCCGGACCCAACGCCTGGGTCAACTGGCTCGTCACGGTGGGGATCTTCGCCTATGTCGTGCTCGCCTTTTGGGCCGGCTGGAAGTTCTACATCGCCACCGAGGCGCTGCTCGCGGTGAAATGGGGCATTCTCGCCGCGGTGGCGATCATGGCCATCGCCATGCTGAAACTCTACCTGTTCCAGAAGATGGAATCCGACCGGGTGATCCGTCAGCTCAAACGCCTCGAGCTGATGCTGGCGGCGCGGGAGAAATAGCCGCCGTTCCCCGGGGGGCAGGGCATCGCGCCGGCGCCCAGGGCCCGCCCCGATCTCCGCCCCGATGACCGGCCCGCCGGCGCGAAGGCGCTGCGCCGCGCGGCAATGCCACCGCCCCGCCGTGTCGCCAGACGCGCGGGCGTGCCACCCGGTCGGGCCGGGGCGCGCGCGCGGACTTTTCTCCATCTCCTCGTACCGATCCGCAGGTTCAGCGGCAGATTCCGCCCTGGCCTTTCCAATGGATGGGCATACCGGCTCAACGATCCTCCCTCGGAGCCGCCCACCAGACAACGGCGCGACGCCGCCGCAGGAAAGGAAAGACCATGACCAGACAGCCCGCCCCGCGCCCCGCCACCGAGAAGAAGACCTACACCCAGCCGCGCCCGGGCCCGACGCCGCCGGCGACGTTCCGGTTCACCGATTGGGCGATGATCTGAACCGACAGGAGATTGTGTGAGTCACGAGTACGGGCGAAATTAATGCGCCCAGGGGTGGAGCGGCCGGGATTGCCCCCGGCCGTTTTCCGTCTTGCCCCGCAGGCCCGCGGCTTGCCGCGGCTCCGGCCGCACCCGTCCACCCGGCGATGCGGGCGGGCAAGACCGTCGCGGCATGAACCGGTCCGCACGGCCGGGGCGACGATCGCGCCGGCCGATCACGCCTGTACCGGGCAGCCGTTCCGGTTGCAGGGCCGTGGATCGGTCGCTACGGGCAGCGGCGCGTGTTGTAGCGTCCGTCCTTGCGCGCATAGGCGCACATGCCGGTGCGCTGGTTGCGCGCCACCAGCGTGCCGGCGGTGGCCCCGGCGAGCACCGTGACGAGCGTCCATCCCGCGCTTGCGCTCAAAGCGCTCGCGGTGATCAGCCCGGCGGTCGCGCCGACCAGGCCGCCGGTAATCTGCCGCTCGCGCGGCGTCATCGTATCGCAGCCGGCAAGGGCGATCGCGGCCCCGGCGACAAGTATGATGATTGCTTTTCTCATGGGTTCCTCCCGGTCCTGCGCGGCACAGCGCAAGCGCAGCATCCTGCAGCCGAGTGTAGATGCCGCGCGGTCGTCGTCAACGCCGCACCGGCGGGCCTGCCACCCACGGGCGAAAACAAGCCGGCGGGGGGGCGACGGATGGGCGAAGGACGGGCGACAGCGACGACCGGGATTCCGCTCTGGCCGCGCTGTTCTGCGATGCCGTGCGGCGGCGGCCCTTTCCACAGATTACCTCTTGGGGGCGGGCCCCGATCCGCTCCGCGCAGGGCCCCCAGGTCTCGCCCTGGTGCCGGCCGCCTGGGGTCAGTTCCGCGTCCCGTGTCCCGCCCGGTCCAACCGAGCGGCCCGAACCGGCGATCGGCGTTTTCCAGCGCATCCCGCCCCGCGTCCACCGGTGGAATCATTGGCGCGGTATCCTGCACTGCGGTATTTTGTCGCATCCGGGCGTGCCGGACTGGCATTGCCCGGTGAAGCTGACACAGGAACAGGAGAAGCGCGATGTCTGTCTTTAAGGCAATATCTGTTGTTTTGACTGGTGTATTTGCGGTCGCTCCGGCGGCGGCGGACAGCGTCGACCTCGGCGCAGTCCGCGCGGCGGTCGAGAAATACAAGGATGTCAGGGTCGCCCTCGCCGACGGCTACATTCCCGACCCGGGCGGCCATTGCGTGACGGCCGCTGCCGAGGGGCTGCCGGCGGAGTGGGGGGCGATGGGCATCCACTATCTCAACCCGGCGCTCCTGAAGCTCGGGCCCCCGGGCGAGCGGGTCGACGGCGAGAGCACCCATACCGACTGGATGCAGCCGGCCATTCTGCTCTACGAGCCGCAGTCCGACACCACGCTCGAACTGGTCGGGGTCGAAAACCTGGTCTGGCAGGCGTCCTGGGCCGCGGCCGGCCACGACGCACCGCCGGAACTGAACGGGCGGGTCTGGGACGCAATGGCCGACGACCCGGCGACGCCCGGCGACGAGGCCCACGGGTTCACGCCGCATTACGACCAGCATATCTGGCTGTTCCGCGACAACCCGTTGGGTGAGTTGATGCCATTCAACCCGGACGCGAGCTGTGATTTCATGCGGGTCATGCATCGGGCGGATGCGAACTGAAAACGAAAACGGCCGGGGTTTCCCCCGGCCGCTCTGCTCCCGCGATCCCGTGGAGCAACCGTTACGGGATCAGGTGTTCGGGCGGTTCTCGATCAGCTCGTCGACCACACCCGGATCCGCCAGCGTCGAGGTGTCGCCCAATGCGCCGTAGTCGTTCTCGGCGATCTTGCGCAGGATGCGGCGCATGATCTTGCCCGAGCGGGTCTTGGGCAGGCCCGGGGCCCACTGGATGACGTCCGGCTTGGCGATCGGGCCGATCTCCTTGCGCACCCAGGCCACCAGCTCGTTGCGCAGTTCGTCGGTATAGGCCTCGCCTTCCATCAGGGTCACGTAGCAGTAGATGCCCTGACCCTTCAGCGCGTGCGGGAAGCCGACCACGGCCGCCTCGGCCACCTTGGCATGCGCCACCAGCGCGCTTTCGACCTCGGCGGTGCCCATCCGGTGGCCCGAGACGTTGATCACGTCATCGACCCGGCCGGTGATCCAGTAATCGCCGTCGGCGTCGCGCCGGCAGCCGTCACCGGAGAAGAAGTAGCCCTTGTAGTCGTCGAAGTAGGTCTTCACGAAACGGTCGTGATTGCGGAACACCGACCGCAGCACCCCCGGCCAGGCGTCCTTGAAGCACAGCACGCCGTCGCATTCGCCCTCGAGCTCCTTGCCCGTCGCCGGGTCGAGCACGACCGGTTGCACGCCGAAGAACGGCTTGCAGGCGGCGCCCGGTTTCGCCGCATGGGCGCCGGGCAGAGTGGTCAGCATGTGGCCGCCGGTCTCGGTCTGCCACCAGGTATCGACGATCGGGCAGCGGTCCTTGCCGACCACCTCGTTGTACCACTCCCAGGCTTCCGGGTTGATCGGCTCGCCGACCGAGCCCAGCAGTTTCAGCGACGACAGATCGAAGCGCTCGACCGGCTCGGCCCCGTGGCGCATCAGCGCGCGGATCGCGGTCGGCGCGGTGTAGAACTGGTTGACCTTGTGCTTCTCGACCACCTGCCAGAACCGGCCCACGTCGGGGTAGGTCGGCACGCCTTCGAACATCAGCGTGGTGGCCCCATTGGCGAGCGGCCCGTAGACGATGTAGCTGTGGCCGGTCACCCAGCCGACGTCCGCGGTGCACCAGTAGATGTCGCCGTCGTGGTAGTCGAACACGTACTCATGCGTCATCGCGGCATAGAGCAGGTAGCCGCCGGTGGTGTGCAGCACGCCCTTGGGGGTGCCGGTGGAGCCGGAGGTGTAGAGGATGAACAGCGGGTCTTCGGCGTTCATCACCTCGAAATCGCAGACGTCGGAGGCTTCCTCGAACAGGGCGGTGTAGCCGAAATCGAGCCCCTCCTTCATCGGGATGTCGCCGCCGGTGCGCTCGACCACCAGCGCCTTCACCTCGCCGCAGATCTCGCGGGCCTTGTCGACGTTGGTCTTGAGCGGGGTGTTGCGGCCACCGCGCGGGGCTTCGTCGGCGGTGACGATCAGCCCGGCGTCGGCGTTCTTGACGCGGCTGGCGAGGGCCTCGGGCGAGAAGCCGGCAAACACGATCGAGTGGATCAGGCCGAGGCGGGCGGACGCGAGCATCGCGTAGGCCGCTTCCGGGATCATCGGCATGTACAGCACCACCCGGTCGCCCTTCTTGAGGCCGAGCTTCTTGTAGATGTTGGCGAACTTGTTCACGTTCACCGAAAGCTCTTTGTAGGTGATGTGCTTCGAGACGTTCGGATCGTCCGCTTCCCAGATGATCGCGACCTGGTCGCCGCGGGTGGCGAGGTGACGGTCGATGCAGTTGGCCGAAACGTTCAGCTCGCCATCCTCGAACCACTTGATCGAGACATTGGGGTGCTCGAACGTGGTGTTCTTGATGATGGTGGGCTTCTTCACCCAGTCGAGCCGCTCCGCGGCCTCACCCCAGAACCCGTCGGGATCGTTGACCGAGCGGGCGTACATCTCGTCGTACTGCGCCGCAGTGATCTTCGCGTTCTTCACGAAATCGGCTGAGGGCGGGTGAATTTTGAGTTCGGACATGAATTCTCCTCCAGAGCGTAAAGTAAGGCCGACCGGGCCGCTCCACGAACCCGGTCGGGTCGTGGAGACGGCTACACAAATTCCGGTGGTGCGGCGATGATCTAGATCAGACGCGCGGGTCAGATCGCGAGGTATTCGTGGCGCAGCTGTTCGTTTTCGAGCACTTCCTGGGCAAGGCCGTCGAACACCACCGTGCCGGTGTCGAGGATCACCGCGCGGTCGGCGAGCGCGAGTGCCCGAAGCGCGTTCTGCTCGACCAGGATCGTGGTGATGCCCTGAGCCTTGATGATGTTGAGGGTCTTCTCGATCTCGTCGACGATGACCGGGGCGAGCCCTTCGTAGGGTTCGTCGAGCAGCAAGAGCTTGATGTTGCGCACCAGCGCCCGGCCGATGGCGAGCATCTGCTGTTCGCCGCCCGAAAGCGTGGTGCCCTCCTGCTTGCGCCGCTCGCCGAGCCGCGGGAACAGCTCGTAGACCCGCTCGATCTCCCAGCCGGGGCCGGGGGCGATCCGGGCGAGCTCGAGGTTTTCCTCGACCGTGAGCCCCTGGATGATCCGGCGGTCTTCCGGCACCAGCGCGAGGCCGTTCTGGGCCGCCTCGTAGCTCTTCATCCGGTGCAACGGCTGGCGGTCGAGCCAGATCTCGCCATGCGTCACCATCGGGCTGCCGATCCGGGCAAGGGCGCGCAGCGTCGAGGTCTTGCCCGCACCGTTGCGGCCCAGAAGCGCGAGGATCTCGCCTTCGTGGATATTGAAGCTCACGCCCTGAACGATGTAGCTCTCGCCGTAATAGGCGTGAATGTCATGCGCCGAAAAGAAGGCGGGGGCGGTGGTGGCGTGGTTGGCGTTGGCGGAGTGGTCCTGCCGCTCAAAGCCCTTCACGTCGCCGAGTAGGGAAGTGTCTGCCATGTCATCGTCTCCTTACGCGCTCTCGCCGAGATAAGCTTCTTTCACCTTCGGGTGGCCCTTGATGTTCTCGGGCGTGTCCTCGACCAGGGGCGTGCCCTGGGCCAGCACCGTGATCCGTTCGGCGAGCGAGAACACCACGTGCATGTCGTGCTCGATGATCGCGATGGTGATGTTGCGCTTCTGCTTGATCTCCTTGAGGAGATCGATGGTGTTGTTGGTGTCGGCCCGCGCCATGCCGGCGGTGGGTTCGTCGAGCAGCAAGAGCTTGGGCTCCTGCACCAGGCACATCGCCATCTCCAGCCGGCGCTTGTCGCCGCGCGACATCGAGGCCGCGTGCATCCCCCGCTTGTCGATCATGTTGACGTCTTCGAGAATGTGCTCGGCCATCTCGATGATGTCGGTCTCATGCGCCACCGTCTCGAACGGACGCAGCCGGAAAGCGCCGTCGCGATGCGCAAAGCACGAGATCATCACGTTCTCGAGCACGTTCAGCTCGGTGAAGATCTCGGGCGTCTGGAACACCCTCGATATCCCCATCTGGTTGATCTCGTGGGGCTTGCGCCCCAGCACCGACTGGCCGTCGAACATCACCGAACCCTCGTCCGGGATCAGCTTGCCGACGAAGCAGTTGAGCAGGGTCGACTTGCCGGCGCCGTTCGGGCCGATGATCGCGTGGACGGTGTTTTCCTGAACCGAGAGGTTCACGTTCGAAAGGGCCTGGAGGCCGCCGAAGCGTTTTCCGACGCCTTTGACTTCTAGGATACCCATGGATCAGAACTCCTCTTTCTCGGCCACATGAGCAACGTGCGCGGGATGGTGCTCCGGATCCTTGCCGGTGGACTTCTTGCGGTCGCCCCTGATCCAGTGCCAGACGCGGGTGCCGCCTTCGACCAGGCCGCCGGGCAGGAAGATCACGACCAGCATGAACAACAGGCCGAGCGTGAGATGCCAGGACTTGCCGACAAAGAAGTGGCTGATGCCGATCAGGAAATCCTCCAGACCGTCGGGCATCCAGCCGAACCAGCCGTGCAGCACGCTGTCGTTGATCTTCGAGAAGATGTTCTCGAGATACTTGATGAAGCCGGCGCCCAGGACCGGGCCCATGAGTGTTCCGGCACCGCCGAGGATCACCATGAGCACGACCTCGCCCGAGGCGGTCCACTGCATCCGTTCGGCACCCGCCAGCGGGTCCATCGCCGCCATCAACCCACCGGCGAGCCCGGCGTACATGCCCGAGATCACGAAGGCCGCGAGGGTGTAGGGCCGGGTGTTGATGCCGGTGTAGTTGAGCCGGGTCTGGTTGGTCTTGATCGCTTTCAGCATCAGCCCGAAGGGCGAGCGGAAGATCCGCAAGCTGAGGTAGAAGGCCAGGATGGCGATGATCGCGGTGAAGTAGTAGCCGTAGTTGAAGGTGAACTGCCAGTCGCCGACGTTCACGAAGGTGCTGTCGCGCATCACGATGCCGAAGAAATGCGGGCTGCCGGGCTCGTTCGCGCCGAGCAGCACCTGTGCGTCATTGGTATAGACCTGGAGGCCGGTCTCGCCGTTGGTGATCGGCGAGAGCACCGAATAGGCGAGGTTGTACGACATCTGCGCGAAAGCCAGCGTCAGGATCGAGAAGTAGATCCCCGAGCGGCGCAGGCTGACATAGCCGATGCCGAGCGCGAACAGCCCCGAGATGATCACCGCGAGCGGCAGGCCCCAGATCACGTTGTAGTCGAGCAGCTTGTACATCCAGACCACGGTGTAGGAGCCGATCCCGAGGAAGGCGGCGTGGCCGAACGACAGGTAGCCGGTGAGACCGAACAGGATGTTGAAGCCGATCGCGAAGATGCCGAAGATGGCGATCCGCTGCATCAGGTCGGGGTAGCCGGCGTTGAAGGTCGCCAGCCCCGAGCCTTCCGGGAAGGGTTGCAGGATGATCGGCGTGAACATGGTGAGCAGGATCACGATGATCAGGAAGCGGGTGTCTTTTGCAGACAGGCCGAAGAGTTTCATGGCCTTAGTCCTCCATCACGCCGGCACGGCCCAACAGGCCCCGCGGACGGGTCAGCAGAATGATGATCGCAACCAGGTAGATGATGATCTGATCGATGCCGGGGATGAGGTTCTTGATCTCGTTCATCGAGGCGAAGCTCTGCAGGATGCCGAGCAGGAACCCTGCGGCGACGGCCCCGGGCAGGCTGCCCATGCCGCCGACCACCACGACCACGAACGAGAGCACCAGGAAGTCCATCCCCATGTGATAGTTCGGACTGAGGATCGGCCCGTACATCACCCCCGCGATCCCGGCCACGGCAGCGGCGAGGCCGAACATGATGGTGAAGCGCTTGTCGATGTTGATGCCGAGCAGCCCGACGGTTTCCCGGTCGGCCATGCCGGCGCGCACGACCATGCCGAAGGTGGTGAACTGCAGGAAGGCAAACACCGCACCGATCACCACGGCGGCGAACAGGAAGTAGATGAACCGCCAGTAGGGGTAGACGATGGCGCCGGGGTCGAAGCCGAACATCGTGCCGAAGTCGATCGCGCCGTAGAACTGCGGCGGCGGCGGGGTCGGGATCGGGTTGGCACCGAAGAAATACTTGATGAGTTCCTGCAGCACGATCGCGAGGCCGAAGGTCACCAGGATCTGGTCGGCATGCGGGCGCTTGTAGAAATGCTTGATCAACCCGCGTTCCATCACCACGCCGACGAGGATCATCACCGGGATGGCGAAGACGATCGCCAGCGGCACCGACCAGTTGATCAGCGAGGCGCCGAACTCCGGGCCGAACCAGCTTTCGACATAGGGCACCTTGACCATCAGCGGGTTGCCGAGAAAGTCGGTCTTTTCCGGATCGACCCGCTCGAACGACAGGCCGAGCAGGCGCTGAAGGGTGACGGCCACGAAGGCGCCGATCATGAACAGCGCGCCGTGGGCGAAGTTGACCACGCCCAGCGTGCCGAAGATCAGCGTGAGCCCCAGCGCGATCAGCGCATAGGCCGACCCCTTGTCGAGCCCGTTCAGGATTTGTGAGATGATGGCGTCCATTGTCCCCACCCGTGCATGTGTGTGGAACCGGGGCGGCGACACCGCCCGGGTATGAGGGCAGGGCGGGAGTACCCCGCCCTGCCGGATGTCAGGAAGTGCTGTCGCTTACGCGCCGTCGTTGCACTGGCCGAGCGAGGCTTCCGCGCCACCGAACATCGGGTGATCCGGGGCGTAGGTGACCTGCGCGACGGGGGTGACTTCCACGATCTCGAGCGTGTCGTACTCCGAGGTCGGGTTGTCGGCGCCCTTCATGACCAGCACGTCCTTGAAGCACTGGTGGTCTTCGGCGCGGTACAGCGTCGGGCCGTTGCCCATGCCGTCGAACTCGAAGCCTTCGAGGGCCTCGACCACGGCGCAGGGCGCGAAGGAACCGGCGCGGGTGACCGCATCGGCGTAGAGGATGGTCTGCACGTAGCAGGTGTGGGCCGAGTTGGACGGCGGACGGCCGTACTTCTCGCCGAACGACTTGACGAAGGCGGCGGTGCCTTCATCGGCGAGCTGCCAGTTCCAGTTCATCGAACCGTAGACGCCCTTGATGTTGTCGCCGGCGCCGGCGGCCATCAGCTCCGAGTAGAGCGGAACGATGATCTCGAAGTTCTTGCCGTTGGCCTGCTTGTTGCGCAGGTCGAACTGCTGCACCGCCTGGGTCAGCGAGTTGACCATGTCGCCGCCGTAGTGGTTCAGCACGAGCACGTCGGCGCCCGAGTTGGCGACCTGGTTGAGATAGGCCGAGAAGTCACCGGCGCCGACCGGGGTCAGCACGTTGTTGATGGTCTTCCAGCCGATCGCCTCGGTCGAGGCCTGCATCGATTCCTGCTGGGTCCAGCCCCAGGTGTAGTCGGCGGTCAGGTGGTAGGCGGCACGCTCTTCGCCGTAGGCGTTCTTCAGCACCGGGCCGAGCGCGGCGCCCGACATGTAGCCGTTGAAGAAGTGACGGAAACCGTTGGCCTTGCGGTCCTTGCCGGTGGTGTCGTTGGAGTGGGTGAGACCGGCCATGAAGATGATGCCGGCTTCCTGGCACAGGCCCTGAACGGCCACGGCCACGCCCGAGGACGAGCCGCCGTTGATCATGGTCACGCCGTCTTTTTCGATCATCGACTTGGCGCTGGCGCGGGCGGCGTCAGACTTGGTCTGGGTGTCGCCGGTCACGAAAGCGACCTTCTTGCCGAGGATGCCGGTGCCGTCGAGCACCTTCGACGAGAAGGTGTTGAGCATGCCGCCGTCGCCCATGCCGTTGAGGTGCTCGACCGCGAGCTCCTGGGCGCGCAGCTCGTCGAGGCCTTCCTCGGCGTAGGGGCCGGTCTGCGGCACGTTGAAGCCGAGCGTCACCGTGTCGCCGGTCGGCTCGTTGGTGAAGGCATGCGCCGACGAGGTGAAGATCGTCGGCAAAGCCAGGCCGGCGCCGGTCGCGGCGCCGGTCCGCAGCAGTCCGCGACGGGTGAGGTTCGAATTGGACATTTATATCCTCCCGATTGATAATTTCGGAGCCGCCTCCTCGCGCCTCCTTGGCCCTTTACAGGGCGCGTCCAATATGAAGACGGGAAAGAAAAATGCGCAACAACTGCTTTTTCTGTAACAATTTTTTTGTAAAATGAATAACAGATATGTGAGAATGGCTGTAAAAGCTTTTTCTCGCAAGCGCAGAAAACCGTTCAAAAGACGAGGGTTTTTCGATGTCTACCTCACGCCTCACCGGGTCGCGCATCCGCGAACGCCGCCTCGCGCTCGGACGGCGCCAGACAGATCTGGCCCGCGAGGTCGGGATCTCGCCCGCCTACCTCAACCTGATCGAGCACAACCGGCGCAGAATCGGCGGCAAGCTGGTGGTCGATCTCGCCCGCGAACTCGGCTGCGAACCGGCCCAGCTCAGCGAGGGCGCCGAGGATGCGCTGGTTGCCGCGCTGCGCGAGGCCGGGGCGCACCGCGGCGGGGCCACGGCCGGGTCGTCCGAGCCCGGGCCGGCGCCGGGCGCCGCGCGCGAACCGGAAGAGGATTTCGCCGGACGCTTCCCCGGTTGGGCCGCCTTCACCGTCGAACAGGCCCGGCGGATCGCAGCCCTCGAACGTCTGGTCGAGACCCTTGCCGACCGGCTGGCCCACGACCCCCATCTCGCCGCCTCGCTGCACGAGGTGTTGTCGTCGGTCACCGCGATCCGCTCGGCGGCGGCGATCCTGTCCGACCCCGACATCGCGCCCGATTGGCAGGCCCGTTTCCTGCGCAATGTGCGCGAAGAAAGCCGCCGCCTCAGCGAAAGCGCCGAGGGGCTGGTGACCTGGCTCGATACCGGCGACGATTTCGCCAGTACGGCGCTTTCCCCGGTCGACGAGCTCGGCGTCTTCGTCGCCCAGTCCGGCTATCATTTCGCCGCCCTCGAAGCTCCGGGGGCCGGCCACGGCGAGATCGAGGCGCTGGTCGCCTCCGATCCGGCGATCGCCGATGCCGGGGCCGAGGACCTCACCCGGGCCATGCTGGAGCGCTACCGGGCCGATGCCCGCGCCATGCCCGAAGGCGCCTTTGCCGCCTCGCGCGCCAGCGGCGACGATGCGGCCCGGCTGGCCGCCGCTTTCGGGGTCGGGATCGACGCGGTTCTGCGGCGCATCGCGGCGCTGGGCGGCAAGTCGGTGGGGCTGGTCACCTGCGACGGTGCCGGCGCGCTCCTGCTGCGCAAACCGGTCGACGGCTTCGCGCCGCCGCGGTTCGGCGCCGGCTGCACCCTCTGGCCGCTCTACCGGGCGCTGTCGCAGCCGGCGCAGCCGGTCGAGGCGCTGGTCGAGATGCCGGGCCGGATCCCGCACCTGTTTCGCGCCCGTGCCGTCGCCCTGCCGCTGGCCGGGACCGGCTTCACCACCCCGGCGGCGTTCGAGGCGACGATGCTGATCGAACCGGTCGAGCAGGCCGCAACCGCGCCGCTCGCGCTCGGCAGCGCCTGCCGGGTCTGCCCGCGCGACGCCTGCCTCGCGCGCCGCGAACCCTCGATCCTCGGCATGGGCGCAGGCTAGGGGGCGGGCGAAGTCGGGCGAAGGACAGTTACCGCTAACGTCAACAATAACAACATGTTGACCCCGTGTCCGAGTTCGCCCACCCTTCGCCCGCCCCGCGATCGCGGTGGCGCGGCCCGGGCCGGACCCCGGCCCCGACCCCGGCCCCGACCCAGGCGTGGCCCGAAACGGCTTTGACACGGCCCGCCCCAGGAGGGATAGTCGCACGACAGCGGCCTGAAGGGGAGCGGGCCGGAGGGGAGCCGATGGGCAGACGCATTGTCCTCGTCGAGGACGAACCGAACATCATCGAGGCCATATCGTTCATCCTCAGCCGGGCCGGCTGGGATGTCACCGCGCATGCCAACGGCGAGACCGCGCTGGCGGCGATCCGTCGCGTCGCCCCGGCCGCGGTTCTGCTCGACGTGATGCTGCCGGGCCGCTCGGGCTACGATATCCTGCGCGATCTGCGCGCCGATCCCGCGCTTGCCCCGCTGCCGGTTCTGATGCTGACCGCGCGCGGCCAGAAGAAGGATCGCGAGCTGGCCGGCACGCTCGGCGTCACCCGGTTCATGACCAAGCCTTTCTCCAACGCCGAGCTGCTCGCCACGCTCGACGAGATCGCGCGCGGCGCCCCGCCCGCCGCCGCCGGCGCGGTGCCCGGCGCCGACCCTGCCGACGGCGCCTGAGGCGCGGCCGATGCTGTCTCCGCGCCCCCCC
>SWCD01023978.1_pt1 | contig 27199 bp, 24 predicted proteins | sample 4693011 | NCBI WGS metagenome assembly SWCD01 (sample SAMN10267278, study PRJNA491770) | bioreactor metagenome | isolation source: DHS bioreactor inoculated with marine | place: Japan: Omine Ridge, Nankai Trough | reverse complement strand
TTTTTTTCAGCGCCGGAAGATATAACCACTGGTCATCATCCTTATCGGAGTCATCATAGTCATAGGTCAGAAACGCCGTATTCCTGACGTCTGCCGGTGATACAAAAAAGATGACGCTATGTGTATCTTTTCCCTTGTCTATAGAATAATTTTTCATTTTCCTGATACGTCTGTTGCTGTGCTTGTCGATCAGGATCATCTCCATGGTCGAGATCGATTTGTCACCATCGTCTCGCTCGTCCACCTGCTTCGCTATCTCATCTGCGGTGATAGCGAACAGGGTCAGAGGAAACAACAGGATCCCTGTCAGCAATAAAAATTTAATTTTCATAAATCTCTCCAGTAATAAAAGTTATTTGAGTAACAAAGAATCGACGATCGTTTTCGATATCTGTGTCGACGCAGACTCGATATCAAAATTTTTCAGCTGATCGAATTTATCAGCACCAGGCAGCGATTTTCTGAATGGGATACTCGTCACAAAAAGATTGATGGTGCCGATAATCATGAAATGGATGATCAACGTTTGCGCCGGCTTAAAAACATTTTTCGACACGCCGAGCTGCAAGGTCTCACCGAGCAAAACAAGGATACGCTGCATCTGCTTGCGCGCGCGTACCGGCATGTTGATGCCGCCCGATGCAAGCTCTCGCATCAATATGGCGGAGAAACAGGGACTACCCGCACTGCTTCTGGCAAAAGCACGGATATGAGATTCAAGCATTTTTACCGGGCCATCTTCAGACTGTACCGCTTCGACAACCGTATCGGCTATCGGCGTAAAAAGTTCGATGAGTACGCTCTCATACAGGGTAGCCTTGTCTTTATGATGGTAATAGATGCTGGCCTTGTTGACGCCGCACTGTTCCGCCAGCTCATCCATGATGGTGCCATCGTAACCATGTTGTGCGAACAGTCTGGTCGCACAGTTTAAAATCCTCTCAGATGTTTTTAATTTAGTCATGCCGTTCACTTATTTTCGGGTTTGATGATGAGCTTCATCATCGCGCCGATCAAAACAAGATCCGCCAGCATCGCCGTTAATACGACCGTGCCGGTGATCAGTCCAAAGTTATAGAGATTTGTCATACTGGCAAACATGAAGACCAGAAAACCGGAACTGAGTACGATCGAAGTAATGAAGATCGCACGTCCGGTCGAATTGATGGTGAGCAATACCGCCTCATCAACATTTTTTGTCTGCGAATAATAACGGTTAAAGTTGTGCATGAAATGCACCGTATCATCGACCACCATGCCGATCGCAATCGCACCGATCAAAATGGTGAACATATCAAGCGGCATATCAAGCACCACCATCAGTGCGACACCGATCATTATCGGCGTAAGGTTCGGGAACATGCTCAGCAGACCGAATTTAATGCTACCCAGAAGAATGATCATCAGGATGGCGATCACGCCGAACGCGATGATATAACTTTCGATACTGCTTCTGATCGATTTGGTTATGGTGTCAGCCAGGATCGGCAATGTGCCGGTGATAGAGACCGTCGCCATTCCCTTAAATGCATCGTTTAGAAGTATATCCAGTTCATCCATCAACGCCACGTATTCGACAGAGTCCACCCACGGTGCCTTGATCGATAACCGTGTTTTGGAAAACTGCGAGTCGACGATATCTTCCAGGTCATCACTACCGCTGTTCTCAAAGAGCAGGAACTCCTGCGCGATCAGATCCTGATCCTGCGGAATCCTGTATTCGCTTTCCCGGTTTTCATTGAGCGCTTTATTGATCTCCTTGATCACGTCATTAATCGATACGATTTTACCGATGAAGTAATTTTCACCTTTATAGGTATATATCTTTTCAGTTACCCGCTCGATAGTATTTAAAAACCGTGGTTGGTAAACACCATTTTCTTTCTGCGTGTCTAACACTATCTCGATGGTGATCGAACCTTTTAATTCTTTATCGATCACCTGAGTATTAATACGCACTTCATTATCTGCGGCAAACCAGTGCAGCGGATTATGAGAAAACTGCATGCTTGACGCCAGCGCTGTCGCCACGATGATGATCAACGCGGCGACACTTACGATCGATTTCGGGTAAGTGATCGAGAAAACACCGAGGCCATGAACCAGCCTGTCGAGCAGCATCGGTTTTTCATCGATCGAATGCTGTCTGGATTTTACCGGCAGAAGGCTGATCAGTGCCGGCAGAAAGATAAGTGTCAGCATCAACTGATAGCTGACACCCAAGGCTGAAAAGATACCCAGATTGGCCACCGGTGCGATATCTGAAAAAGAAAATGAAGCGAGTGATGCAGCCGTGGTCACAGATGTCATAAAGATAGCCAGACCTGAGTGCCCCAGCGCATAAGCGATGGCAACCTTTTTATCTTTCACTTCGTCGTACTTCTTGTAGAACATCGCCAGCAGGTGCACCGATGCACCAACACCGACAGCCAGCAGCAACGACGGCAGGATCTGCGTCATCGCTGTGATCGGCGCACCGACGAGCGCCATCGAACCGACAGTCGAGAGCAATGTTAATACCACGACAAACAGCGGCAACAAGATACCGCTGATACGTTTAAACATGACCAGCAGTAATATTGCGATGGTGATGATCACGTATAAAATAAAGGTCGACATATCGCTGATCAGAGAAGCCTGCAGATTTTTTGTCACGATGGGTGAACCGGCGATATATATTTTTATGTCGTCGCTCTGGTATTTTTTCAGAATCTTTTCGATGTCAGCTATTAATTCATTGGTTTCGAGAACGTTAATGAATTCACGCTCTTCCGCCGCCCGGCTGTTTTTGTCCGGCTGCCCGGTAGCCATTGCCTCCGGTTCGTCAAAGCCTGCATCATCAAAACCACTCTCCAGCATCTCACTTTCACTTTCAACGACAACGCCGATAGATGAATAAGTCTGCGTCGTGATCATGATGGTGGTGAAGCTCGCATCTTCACTAAGATACAGGTTTTCGTAGACAGGATTCGACAGGGCAAACTGTTTTATCTCTTCCAGCTGCCCGGTATCAGCGGGGATACCATCTTCAAACAGGTCTTCAACGATCAGCTCATCTTCATTCCCTGTCGTCTTGCGCGCATTTTTCAGAGAGTTAACCTCTTTTATGTAAGGCGCGTTCTGCGTAATATCATCATGCAGCGCGAACAGAGTTTTTAGAAATTCGGGTTTGAATACATCTTTGGTCTTAAGCGCAATGATGATCTTTTCATCTCGGCCAAACTGATTTCTGAAATCATTGTATGCCAGAATTTGTGGATCATCTTTATACAGAAAACCTTCCGTCGAAGTATCAAAAGTTATATTTGGCAGATTACTGGCGAGGCCGATAACCACCGCCAGAACGGCAAACAGGGTCTTGAGTTTATTGTCGTAGATGACATCCGAAAAATGATGAAACTTCTCTTCACTGCGGATTCGCCAGTCTTTCTTTTCCATCTTGTTACCGCCCGAAAATTAACTAATTAGTTACATTGGGCGCAATATTAACTAATTAGTTACATTTTTGTCAAGACACAAGATTTTTAAGCTGTTTTCAGCACCGAGAATTTGTACTTATAGTTTTGGCCGATCAGCTTATAACCGATTGTTTTTAATGGAGATCACAAGCCATGCTTGTGCGTTTTACTCATCAGGCACCAGGGTATCTTTGCTCTTCTCACCCTGCAAAAAACGCCCCACCGGTTTTTCCAGTGCATCATCGGGCGCAGCAATAACGATAACAGACACATTATCTTTCCCACCATTATCAATCGCAGCAGCCACAAGCTGCTCAACAAGTTCTTCGTTATCATTCGCCTGCGCAATGATCTCACTCATCTGCTCCTCATCAACTTCATCCGACAGGCCATCGCTGCATAAAATGATCTTCTGATTTCTATACAGGATGCCCTGCTTTATCGAAACCTTCGGCCGCTCAACGTCCATCGCGCCGAGGCTCTGGTAGATGATATTTTTACGCGGGTGAACACGTGCTTCGGCCTTTGTTATCTGCTTCGAATCGAGCAGCATCTGCACCAGTGAATGGTCTTTGCTTATCTGCGAAAGGCCGTCATACCACAGATAAGCCCGACTATCGCCCACCCACGCCAGGGTGTACGTATTATGCAGTAGCTGAACAGCGACCACGGTCGTTCCCATGCCCGACTTGCCGGCACCCGTCTTTACGCCTTGCACGATCGCCAGATGTGCGGCTTCGATGGCTTCTACCAGGCTACTACCCCGCTCTATCTGCTGTTCGATCGCAGTCACAGCAATCTCACTGGCAACCTCACCACTGGCGTGTCCGCCCATGCCGTCGGCAACCACATACAGCCCCAGCGCCTGGTTTACACAATAACAGTCTTCATTGTGTTCTCTTATCCTGCCAACATCCGTACGCGCTGCGTAATTAACTGTCTGCCCAGGATCAACTTTAATGGTCATCCGTTTACTCGCTAGTTGTTGCTTAGTTTATGAAAAATACTATTCTTGTAGTCTGACAATACTATAAAAACAGCATTTTTTGCATTCAATTTGACATTAAACATGATTGACTGAAGCATGATCGAATTACCCGGATACACCATAGAAAAGCAGCTTGGCCGCGGCGGCATGGCAAGAGTCTACCTCGCCCGCCACACTGGTCTGGATCGTCTGGTTGCTATAAAAGTGTTATCGAAAGATCTGGATGGGGATAAATCCTTCAGCGATCGTTTTATGCGCGAAGCCCGCATCGTCGCCAGCCTCAACCATCAAAACATCATCACCGTACATGACGTCGGCGTGCATAACGCGTTTCACTATATCGCCATGGAATATCTGCCCGGCGAAACGCTGGACGATAAAATCAAAAAGAAACTGGATATAAGCCAGATACTCGGCATTATCAAACAGATTGCTTCAGCACTGGATTTCGCCCATAAAAAAGGCATCGTGCATCGCGACGTCAAACCCGATAACATCCTGTTCCGCGAAGACGGTACTGCCGTATTGACCGATTTTGGCATCGCCCGTTCTGCAAAATCTGAAACCAGAATGACCGCCACCGGCACCGTCATCGGTACACCACATTACATGAGCCCAGAACAGGCACAGGGTCAGGAAATCGGTCCGTGGTCAGATCTGTATAGCCTGGGCATCGTATTATATGAGATGCTCAGCGGCGAAGTACCGTTCGACGCCGATTCCACCATCGCCGTGGTGTTCAAACACATCACCGAACCGGTACCTGATTTACCCGCACCGTATGCACAATACCAGCCATTGGTGAACACCCTGCTCGCCAAAGAACCTGCATCACGCTACCAGACTGGCCGCGAAGTTATCGCTGACATCGAATGCCTGGACAGGGGCGACACACCCGCTAATGCAACTTTGATATTCAACCAGACAGCCATTAATCCTGCGCTCAGTTTAAACACAACTCAGACCGGTAAAACTGAAACACAGAAAACAACTACCCCCCCCACCGGGAAATTGAAATTATTTACCGGCATCGCAGCAGTGATTATTTTAGCTACCACCGCCGCTATTGCTTTTCTTCCGGCACAGCAAGATGCAAATAAAACAGTAAACACTGTTGCAAACCAACGTGAGATCGATCTAAAAAAAGAAAAACAGACTCTGGAGAGACGCCAACGCGAACTGGAGAAAAAAGCCGCTGAAAACGCCCTGCTGGAACAGCAGCGCATTACCGAAAAACAAGATTGGGAGAAACAACGCCAGCAGGACATACAGCAGGAAAACCTGAAACGTGAACAGGCCGCACGTCTGGCACAGCAAAAACAATCCAGGGCCGAAGCTGAAACCCGCAAAGCGAAACGTGAGTTACAGGCATTGAAGAAAAAACAGCTGGCACAGCAGAACAAAAAACCGGTCAAAGAGAAACCGAGCAAAAAAATATCAGTCGTGAAAACCAACCCACCTGCTGCAGACAACTCGGCAGCCAGGCCTGTAAAAATCACACCAGAAAAAACAAAAAAAACCGGACCACTCGCCAGCTGGTTAGGCGACACAGATGACACTTCCAGCGAATACATCGATGATCTTTTCACCTCTGCAGATAACGCTTTAGCCACCGCACATTACGCCAGCGCCAAACAAAACTATGAAAAGATCCTTCAACTGAAACCCGGCAACCAACGGGCACAACAGGGCTTACAAAAAATCAGGTCGCAAACTGCCATCAAAAAAGCCAGCAGAAATAATGCTTATCTCAACGACTTATTAAAAGCGGCTGACAACGCATTACAAACTGACCGCCTGAGCAGTGCTGGTTACAATTACCAGAAAGTGCTACAACAATCACCCGGCAACAAACGCGCGACAAATGGTTTAAATAACGTCTTTAACCGATACCTGAAATTAGCGGTTGAAGAGGCCAGAGATGACGATTTTGACAATGCCGCAGAATATTTTCTCGCCGCCAGAAAACTCAAACCCAACCATGAAAAACTAAAAATCGTCGGCCGGGAGATTAACCAGTTACAAAATAAATAAAGCACTCTCAGCGTAAAAAATAACCTGCCGATCATTATCGCGCTGCTGACCGCTCGAGATTAGCAGGCAACACCCAGACAAATCATAAAAGTACAAATACGCTTTAAAAAACACAAAAAATATCTTGATTCAGCAGCACCACTTCCCTTAAAATATTCTTAAATGAGAACATTTTGAGAACAAAAGTGCCCGGCAACCCACAACTCACCAAAAAACAAAGGCTTACCCTCGATTTTATCGAGCGCTACATCGCTATACACAGCGTATCACCCAAATTGCAGGAGATTGCCGAAGGCATCGGCATCCGCTCTCGCGGTGTTGCGCACCGCTACGTGCAGGCACTGATCGATAATAATTTTATCGCCATGGCAAATGGCAGACACCGTGGCATCAAACTGCTAAAACCCAATCCGCATCGCATCGACTCCGTGCTACCGCTGCTGGGAAAAATTGCCGCCGGCAAACCCATCGAAGCCGTTCCCGGCGAAGACCAGATCGACCTGCAGGATTTTTTCGGCCACAACAATTTTGCGGTGCGCGTCCAGGGCGACTCCATGATCGAAGCCGGCATCATGGACGGCGATACCGCCATCATCGAATTTCGCGAGACCGCAAATGACGGCGACATCGTGGTGGCACTGATCGATGAAACAGAGACTACGCTGAAACGCTTCAAACGCAGTCAGAGAGGGCGCTACATCAAGCTCATCCCCGCCAACAAAGACATGGAAGAGATGGTGTATGAGGCTAGTCGAATTCGGATTCAGGGCGTATTGATCGGCCAATTGCGGAAATATTGAAATATAGTTGGTAGTGATTTTAAAAAAATGAATATACAAAATTAAAAAGTCTGCTTTCGACACATAACGGAAGTGAAGTATTATTTCTCGCAAAGGCGCAGAGCTCGCAAAGAAAAACGCTTTTAAGTTTCTGTCATCCTGAGCGAAGTCGAAGGATCTTGCTGCCACCCGGCTATTCAGACTGCTAAGATCCTTCGACTTCGCTCAGGATGACAGGTAGAACGGATTTTTTGTTTTTTCTCTGCGAGCTCTGCGCCTTTGCGAGAAATATTGCTTTTGATCGTTACCTCCGCTTCTGGCCGTAAGCGCTCTTTTTGCCAAAGAAGGTTTTTAGCAATACCGGCTACGTCTGTACGTTCACGCCTGCACCATTACAATGCGCTTTTAACTGATAACTGCTTACTGCAAACTGATGACTAACATTATTCACTGGCAACGCGCCATCGCCCTGATCGACATGAATGCCTTTTTTGCATCCGTCGAACAGCGCGACTTCCCCGACCTGCTCGGCCGACCGGTCGCCATCACCAACGGTATGCGCGGCAGCTGCATCATCACCTGCTCTTATGAAGCCCGCGCTTTTGGCATTCACACCGGCATGCGGGTAAGAGAGGCGCTGCAGCTTTGCCCGCATCTGTTACAACGCCCGGCGCGCCCCGAGGTCTACGCAAAAGTCTCGCGCAATATCATGCATTCACTGATCGGTGTATGCCCCGACATCGAAGTGTTTTCGGTTGACGAAGCCTTTGTTGACCTCACCCCCTGTCAGAAATTGTATGGCTCACCCGAACAGGCTGCCAGGCAACTCAAACAGGCGGTTTACCGCGCCTCCGGCTTATTGTGCTCACTGGGTCTGAGCGGCGACAAGACCACCGCCAAATATGCCGCCAAACTCAACAAGCCGGACGGCTTCACCGTGATTCCCCCGTGGCAGGCGAAATCAGCGTTGCAGCACGTGCCGGTTACCGAACTTTGCGGCATCGCCAGCGGCATCGGCAATTTTCTTGGCGCACACGGTGTGACGCATTGCGGCGACATGGAAAAACTGCCGATCAGCGTTCTGTCGCGACGTTTCGGCAACCTCGGCCGCCGTATCTGGTACATGTGCCAGGGCGCCGATCCCGACCCGCTACACCCCGACATCGCCGCCCCCAAATCCATCGGCCACGGCAAAGTCATGCCGCCCAACACGCGCGACCGCGACACGGTGCTCACTTACCTGCAGCACATGTGCAGCAAGGTCGGCACTCGCATGCGCCGCCATGAGATGCAGGCAAAAACCTTCTGGATCGGCCTGCGCACCGATGGCGGCTGGATCGGCAGTAAAAGCCGGCTCAGTGAATTCAGCAACGATCAGCGGCAGATTTACCAGCTGGGACGCTGTATGCTCGAGCTAAGCTGGCAGGGCGAAGGCATTCATCAGATCCAGGTCACCGCCCTCGATCCGCAGCCCGCCGCCATGCAGATGGACATGTTCAGCACACAGGCAGAAGAAAAAACGCGCCAGCAGTTAAACGGCGCCATGGACGATATTAATGAACGCTATGGCGAGCTCACCCTGTCACCGGCGCGACTGCTTAACCGTTCCGAAATGCCGAATGTAATTGCCCCCGCCTGGAAACCGGATGGTCTGCGACAAACGATATAAATTACACTAACTATAACGTATTGCGTTATATAACGATTAACGTTATATTCTAGACATGCCCTGCCAGCACCCCGGAAAACTCCTGCAACAACAATATCTGGAGCCACAAAAAATCAGCCAGAATCAGCTCGCACGTGCGATAAAAGTACCGCCCCGGCGCATCAATGAAATAATCCATGGCAAACGCGGCATTAGCGCCGACACCGCAGTGAGGCTGGCAATCTACTTCGGTGGCAGCGCCAGCTACTGGCTCCACCTGCAGGCAGAACATGAGATCGAGAAAGTAAAAAACAATATAAAAATACAGCTCAGTAGCATACGGACATCATCGCCAATACCTGAAGTAACGGTAACTGACAGTAAAAACTCAAAAACCACGGGGAAAATTAAACGGCGTATTATGCGATGAAAAGTGAAAAATGAAAAAAACAATACTGAACAAACTTCCAACCACGAATAATCCATGGCGACCACAATCCAGCAAGCTGGTTTATGATAATCCGTGGTTATCTTTGCATGAGGATGAGGTAATAAATCCTGGTGGCGGTTTGTCGCACTATGGAAAGATTAATTTCAAGAATCTGGCGATAGGCGTTATTCCGCTTGATGAGGACAATAATACCTGGCTGGTGGGGCAGTACCGCTACGTGCCGGACTGTTACTCGTGGGAGATTCCGATGGGCGGCGGGCCATTAGATACCGAACCGCTTGAGTCGGCCAGACGTGAGCTCAAAGAGGAAACCGGCCTGATCGCCAATGACTGGCAGGAACTGATGCGACTGCACACCTCGAATTCGGTGACCGACGAACGCGGCCTGGTGTATGTGGCGCGCGACCTTACGCAGGGAGAAACCGAGTTCGAAGAAACGGAAGATTTAATGATTCAAAAAGTATCGTTGACTGAGGCCATCGAACGCGTATTAAGCGGCGAGATAACAGACGCGATCAGCGTTGCCGGACTGCTAAAACTCCAGCATATAATTTTCAGCCGCTAGACCCGTCACGCTAATTTGTAATAGCACAGACGCGATCATATAAACACTGCCAGCATTGCTAAAAACTTCACCTAAGCAAAAGACCGTTACCGGCCAGCAGCGGACGTAACGATCAAAAGTATTATTTCTCGCAAAGGCGCAGAGCTCGCAGAGAAAAGACAAAAAATCCGTTCTACCTGTCATCCTGAGCGAAGTCGAAGGATCTTAACAGCCTGAATAGTCGGGTGACAGCAAGATCCTTCGACTTCGCTCAGGATGACAGAAACTTAAAAGCGTTTTTCTCTGCGAGCTCTGCGCCTTTGCGCCTTTGCGAGAAATAATACTTTACTTCCGCTACGTGTCGGAAACAGACTTTTACAATATACAGTCGTTGCCTGCGCAAGTTTGCATTGATACAGCTAATTGCAGGCAGAAAACTTCTCATCCAGATACTGGTTGATTTCCGTCGATTCATACAGCCATTGCACCGAACCATCGTCCTGCGTTATTTTCAGACAGGGCACCTGGTACTTACCACCATCATTGATCAGCTCCTGATTCCACTTCGGATCATTTCGCGCATCACGGTTTTCGATATTCAATGCCAGGCGACGAATCTGACGACGGGTCTTCACACAGAACGGACACTGCTGAAAATGATACAGCGCCATGCCGGCAGTCTGCGCATCGATCTCTTTTTGCGTTTCCGGCGCACGCTGCACCGGTTTTGGTCGCGTGATCCAGTCGATAAAAATAATGATTTGACCCAGCACCCAACGTACCGGTTTAAAAATGAAACCCATAGTTTTTCTCACTTACAATTTATAACTTACAACGATTTTTTATCAAACTCACCATGCGCCTGCAGATCCGCATGATACGACGAACGCACCATCGGTCCGCTGGCCACATGTTTAAAACCTAACGCCATACCGGTCTTATACAACGCGTCAAACTCTTCCGGCGTAACATAACGTTCGACCGGCAGATGATGTTTACTCGGCTGCAGATACTGACCCAGCGTTAACATCTCAACATCGTGCGCACGCATGTCTTTCATCACTTCGACGACTTCATCGAGCTCTTCGCCCAGCCCCAGCATCAGACCTGATTTGGTCTGCACCCCAGGGTGTATCTGCCTGAAGCGTTTTAACAGGTCGAGTGACCATTGATAGTCCGAACCCGGACGGCACTGTTTATATAAACGCGGCACCGTTTCCAGGTTGTGATTGAACACGTCCGGCGGCGCCTGCTGCATGATGTCCAGCGCCAGATCCATGCGGCCGCGAAAATCAGGTACCAGCACTTCGATCTCGATCTCCGGATTTAACGCCCGCGTTTTTTCGATGCACTCGACAAAATGTGCCGCGCCGCCATCACGCAGGTCATCACGATCCACAGAAGTGATAACCACGTAACGCAGACTCATGGCTTTGACAGTCTCAGCCAGATGTTTCGGCTCGTCCTCATCCAACGGATTCGGGCGACCGTGACCGACATCACAGAACGGACAACGGCGGGTGCAGATCTCGCCCATGATCATAAAAGTGGCCGTGCCTTTGCCAAAACACTCACCGAGATTAGGACATGCTGCCTCCTCACAGACGGTAAATAATTTTTGCTCCCGTAAAACTGACTTGAGTTTTTTCACGTTGGGATGAAACGGAGAACGGGCGCGGATCCAGCTCGGTTTGCGTAAACGCTCCGCAGGTTGCTGCACTTTGATCGGTATGCGCGCGACTTTTTCCGCGCCTTTGAGCTTCTCGCCCTGCACGACCTTATCGCGATTATTATTGTTTGCTGATGGATCACTCATAATTTAAATTTTTCAATAAGGTCTGTTGCAGATCATCGACGACATCTTTGATCTCTATGTCAGCGATAAAATTTTTTAACTGGGTAACTTCCAGGCCTTCATAGCCGCAGGGATTGATCCGGGCGAACGGCTCAAGATCCATATCCACGTTTAACGCCAGGCCATGAAAACTGCAACCTTTGCGCACCCGCAAACCGAGCGCGGCTATTTTAGCATCATTTACGTAGACACCCGGCGCATCGCGTCTGGCGCTGGAATCAACACCGTAATTCGCGAGCAGATCAATGATGCTCTGTTCGAGGACGGTGACCAGCTGGCGCACACCAATTTTTAAACGATGCAGGTCCAGCAGGGTGTACACCACGATCTGACCCGGCCCATGATAGGTCACCTGACCACCGCGGTCAGAGTTAATCACCGGGATGCCCGCCGGATTTAAAACATGTTCAGGCCTGCCGTTTTTGCCCAGGGTATAGACAGGCGGATGTTGCAGGAACCAGAGCTCATCAGCGGTATCGGCTCGACGCGTATTGGTGAAGTCCTGCATTTTCTGCCATGTATTTTGATAGTCGACTTCACCCAGGTTGTGAATATCAGGGTGCTGAACGTTTGGACACATGATTAATCACGACGCTACAAAGCGATAGAAACGTGCTCGCAGGCAGTCAGATCCATATAGATCGCATCGATCTGTTCTTTACTGTGCGCGGTAATGGTGACAGTGATAGCTGTATATTTTCCCGTTTTACTGGGCTTCATTTTCAGCGCGTCTTCCGCCAGGGTTTCAACATGACGATTAACGATTTCGATCACTGCGAGCTCAAGCTCATCACACGCCAGACCCATGGCTTTCACCGGAAACTCACAGGGAAACTCCAGCAGGGTTTCACCTTCTTTCAGTGTCAGGTCATGCAATCGTATTTCTTTGTCGTCAGTCATATCTATTTAAAACATTTAATCTATACAATTTTACACCGTTTTCTTTGCGTCCTGCAAAACGGCATACGCTACATACCTGTAACTAATTACTGCTGCGAAGCAGCAGCTTGTACTGCTGATACAGGTCCGTCACGTGTTTCCACATCTCACCGGCAACGCCTGAACCAACCGCTTCACCATTTAGCAGGATCACCGGTGCGATCTCACGTGTCGAACTGGTCATCCAGATTTCATCCGCAGTATAAAGCTCAGCTTCTTTTACTTCGCGCTCTTCCACTGATATGGTGTCGTTTTTAGCAATTTCAATCACCAGATCACGGGTGATACCCGGTAGCAGTTTATGTCCGGTCGGTGGTGTGATCAAAACATTATTCTTAATGATAAAAACATTGCTTGCCGTACCTTCGCTAATCATACAATTTTTAATCAAAATCGCATCTTCTACTTCTGCATCAATTGCCTGTTGTTTCAGCATCACGTTGGCGACCAGTGAGGTTGATTTGATATCGCAGGCGCCCCAACGAAAGTCATCAACTGTAATCACCGAGATGCCGGCTGAGACTATCTCGATATCAGGCGGCGTTACCTGCAGTACCATGGCAAAAACAGTAGGTGGAAACCCGGTCTTGATCGCCAGATCACGTTTAGGGTAAGCGCCTCGTGAGATCTGTAGATAGATAGCACGATCATCACCCGCATTTTTTTCCAGTAGCCCGGAGAAAATTTCCAGCCATCCCTCATTACTGCACGGGTTAGGCAAACTTATGCGACTCAAACTATTCTGTAACCGGCTCAGGTGCTCATCAACGCGCAACAACTTGTTACCAAAAACAGGTATCACCTCATAAACACCATCGCCAAAAAGAAAACCACGATCCATAACTGAGACCGTGGCTTTTTCAACAGGCATGTAGCTGCCATTTAAATAGATTATATTTTTTGTCTCGCTCATATTTGTTTTTCAGGCACTCTGTTCACTTAATTAATCAGGCGCAAAAAATAATCTTTCGCCTGCTGGAACAGGTTACCTTCATTAACAGTCTCCAGTGCTACCAGCGGTACCGAGGCAAGCTCCTCGCCGTCGAGTGAAACTTTCACCACACCGATCTGCTGCCCTTTTGACACTGGCGCCTCGATATTTTTGTCGATATCCATGGTCGCATCGAGCTTGTCATATGCGCCGCGTGGAATCGCAATCGCCAGGTCATCATCCAGACCAACCGTCAAAGTCTCAAATTCGCCACTCCAGACGCGCGGCCGACTCAACACTTCGCCGGCATCGTAAAGTGTGTGCGATTCATAAAAACGGAAACCGTAATTCAACAAGGCCTGACTCACATTGGCGCGCGCTTTTTTACTGTCGGTACCTAGAACAACAGAGACAACTCGCATGTCACCGCGCATCGCTGAAGAGACCAGACAATAGCCAGCAGATTCGGTGTGGCCGGTTTTCATGCCATCGACACTTTCGTCACGCCATAATAGTTTGTTTCGGTTGTACTGCTTGATACTGTTGTAGGTAAATTCTTTTTCGGAATACCAGGCGTAATGCTCAGGAAACTCGGAGATAAATGCGACCGCCAGGGTTGCGATATCACGCGCCGTGGTCAGATGTTTTTTATCCGGCCAGCCTGTACTGTTGACGAAGTGCGTATTCTTCATGCCCAGTTCCTGAGCATACTGGTTCATCAATTGCACAAATGCTTCTTCTGTACCAGCGACATGTTCTGCCAGAGCAACACTGGCATCATTACCGGACTGGATAATCAAACCTTTTAACAGATCATGTACGGGCACACGTGTATTCACCTCAAGATACATTCTCGAACCACCCATGCGCCATGCTTTTTCACTGATATCCACGATATCATCCATCGCCAGACGATCTGCTTCGATCTCTTTATACACGACATAGGCGGTCATTATTTTGGTGATGCTTGCTGGCTCTACCTGCACATCAGGATTTTTTTCTGCCAGCACTTTGCCGCTGGCAAAATCGACTACGAAATAATTTTTAGCCGCCACATCAGGTGGCGCCGGTATCGGCATGGCCGCCAGTACCAGATTAAAATGCAATAATGCCAGCACGAAAATGCTCAGGTGAAAAATATTTTTTATCGAATAAGAATTTTTCGAACGGTTCTCTTTTAAATGCGTCATGGAATGTTTATTTAAACTCTCTATCAAAAACTTTTGTGATTTATTTTAATGTCTATTTTTTATCATTTACCGCGAAGCATCTGCAAGCTCCACAGGGCGAACCCACTCAGGCAGGGTTCTCTAAACTTCAATTGTTTCTGACAATTTTTATATTCTGGTGGTTATTCTGCTTCAGCTGACCCAGCACCTGTTTCGCCACGTGCTCCGAAGGCAAAGGCCCTATTCTGATCCGGTAAAGTGCTTTGCCTTTTTTACTTTCGATGTGCAGCCTGACATCCCTGAAACCTTCGCCCTGCAGCTTCCCCAGATGCAACAAAGCATTCTCTTCAGTAGAAAACGCCGCCACCTGGACGTAGAGTTTACCACCATCGGAAACCGGAGAGTCTACAATTGCCGCACTGCGCTGACGCGTTGCTTCGCCTGCAGTCGTCACCACACGGATAGATACGTTTGCCGTGCCAGTCTGCGCCACACCCAGTTTGGTTGCCGCGGCGTAAGACAGATCGATGATGCGGCCTTCATGAAATGGTCCGCGATCATTTACTTTCACGATTGCCTTGCGACCATTATCGTGATTTACCACTTCGACAAAAACCGGTATCGGCAGGGTTTTATGTGCCGCCGTCATCGCGTACATATCGTAGTCTTCACCGCTGGATGTACGCTCACCGTGAAATTTACTACCGTACCACGAAGCAATGCCTCTCTGTTGAAAACCAGCCGCAGAGTCTTTTACGTAATACGTTTTGCCAAAAACTTTGTAACTGCCCGGGTTACCCGACTTACTCGGCGTAACAGGTACCGGCACAGCATCGGGAATCTCACTCCAGTGTTTAGAGTAATTTGCCGGCGCGCTATCTTTTACATGACCACATGACGTTAACCAGAAAAAAAAAGTTAACGCGAACAGGCTCTTCAGGGCAGTCATGTTTTATCTACCCGGCTCACACCAACATGCAAACAGTATTTTTATTACGTTGTGCATTAATCTTTCAGTTCCTCGCTCAGCTGAAACACGGCCATAGCGTACAATTCACTGTGATTATAACGTGTGATCACATAAAAATTATCCAGGCCAAGCCAGTACTCTTTACCTCGTCGCCCTTCAAACTTCAACAGACTGGCGAGCTGTTTATCATCCAGCCTGCCATCCACAGCAGGATCAATTTTTACACCCTGTCTTTTAAGCTGACTGATCGTCATATATGGCTTTAACGTATTTTTTTTTCTCACGACCGATGTATCTGTGACGATTACCGGGTGAGTGACACTGGTGTTAGCTTTCCAGCCATGCACGCTAAAGTAGTTTGCAACACTGCCTATCACATCGTCGATACTGTTCCATAGATCACGCTTACCATCACCATCAAAATCAACGGCATAACGTCGGTAGCTGCTGGATATGAACTGCGGCATACCCATCGCACCAGCATAGGAACCTGTCATCTTATCTACATCGATATGCTCTTCTTTTGACAACAACAAAAATTGTTTTAATTCACTTTTGAAAAACTTACTACGCTTCGGGTAATCAAAAGCCAGGGTCGTTAATGAATCAAACACCGTGTATTTACCCGTGTGTTTGCCATAATAAGACTCCACACCGATTATTGCGGCAATTATCTCAACAGGTACACCGTATTTTTTTTCTGCGCGCTGCAGTGTGGCGCGGTGCTCCCTGATAAATTTTTTACCTTTATTGGCGCGCTTATCCGTGACAAAGATAGGGCGGTACTGTTTCCATGTGAGTTCTTTCTCAGCTGGTTTTGCAATCGACTCTAAAACGTTATCAAGTCGTTTTGCGCTGGCAAATCTATTTTCGAGATAAACCCGGTCGAAGCCATGCTGCTCGACCATCTCATTTATAAAGCTTTTAACATCCGCTCTCTGCGCATAATTTATTTTCGCCGACACACCGTGCGAATTCATGGAAGCAAAAAACACAAAACCAGACAAAATGGCTTTAACTATTCTCCGACGACTTTTTATTGTTGTTACTTTCATACAGCTATTTTTCCTTTTACTACTTTTTTAAATAATTAGCAAAACATTAAACACATCATTACTCGCCCGTTGCAACTTTATCTATTTGGAAATCAACCGACGATTTGTGCTGATCGACATCAGCATTCCAAATCCTGCCATCAATGTCACCATCGAGGTCCCGCCATAACTAACCAGTGGCAATGGCACGCCGACCACCGGCAAAATTCCTGAGACCATGCCGACGTTCACGAACAGATAAACAAAAAACGTCATGCTTAGACTACCCGCCAGCAGTCGTCCGAAGCTGTCCTGCGCGGTCGCCGCAATATACAGTCCTCGAATGATAATAAAAGCATATAGCGCCAGCAGAACGATCGCACCCATGGTACCAAATTCTTCGGCAAACACCGCAAAGATAAAATCTGTCGTACGCTCAGGGATAAAATCCAGCTGCGACTGCGTACCATTCAGCCATCCCTTACCATAGATGCCACCCGAGCCGATCGCGATCATCGACTGGATGATGTGATAGCCAGACCCCAGAGGATCGCTCTCCGGGTCGAACAGTGTCAGCACCCGCTGTTTCTGATAATCATGCATGAACTGCCATAAAACAGGGATCAGCGCCAGCATGGTGAAAAGCGAACCGAACAATATCCGCCAGCGGATACCACCAAAAAATACCACAAAAAAACCCGCCGCCGCCACCAGTAACGAGGTACCCAGATCAGGCTGTTTAGCGATCAGCATAGTCGGCAGTATCACCAGTCCTAATGAGATGACCAGTGACGTCACTTTCGGTGGAAACGGTTTTTCGCACAGATACCACGCCAGCATCATCGGCGTCACCAGCTTCATCATCTCCGATGGCTGAAAACGGATAACATAAAGATTCAGCCAGCGTTGCGCACCTTTGCCGACATCACCGGCGAGCAATACCAGTACCAGCAAAATAATGCCGAGCGCAAAAAACCAGGGAGCCCAGAGATACAGGGTATGTTGCGGAATCTGCGCGACGAAAAACATGACGGCAAAGGCGATCGACAGACGGATCACCTGTCGCTGCACAAGTTCGATGGAACCATCGGAAGCACTATACAAGATACCCAGACCAGCAGCCATCAACAATAACAATCCCGCCAGTAATACGGGATCAATATGTAGATACTGCAAAAACCGTGAGGTCTTGCTCTGATAATCTGATTCAAAAAATTGCGTGCTGGTACTTAACATGGTCTATTTTTTATTTAACGTTGGAGCAGAATATTTTTCCATATATCGCTTGATCAGATCTCTCGCAATCGGCGCCATCTTACTGCCATGTTCGCCATTCTCTGCAACTACTGCTACCGCCAGTACAGGATCATGCACCGGCCCAAAACCGATGAACAATCCGTGATCACGAAGTTTTTTAGCCACGGTTTCTTCATCATACTCTTCGTCTTGCCCGATACCGAATACCTGCGCGGTTCCGGTTTTTCCAGCCATTTTAAATTTCATGCCCCAGCCTGTTGCGCGCGCCGTACCCCAGGTACCGTGAACGACTTTTTGCATGGCCTTAAATGTCAGATCCCAGTGATTTTCTCTACGCAATTTAATCATGGTCCGCGAAGGCTCTCTGATCTTGATCTTATCATCACTGGACTCATGCACTTCTTTGAGCAGCCGGGGCACAATTTTCTCCCCGCGGCTCGCCAGCGCAGCTGTTGCTACAGCTAGCTGAAGAGGTGTTGTCAACATATAACCCTGACCAATTCCTGCGATTAAGGTTTCACCAGGATACCAGACGGATCGCTTTTTTTTCTTTTTCCATGCCGTCGATGGTAGCAGACCCCGACGCTCGCCTAACAGATCAATACCGGTCTTTTCACCAAAACCAAACTGCGCCAGAAAATTATGCATGCTATCAATTCCCATGCGATAGGCCAGCTCATAAAAATAAACGTCACATGACTGCTCGATCGCTTTGGTAAAATCGACCATGCCGTGACCTTCCTTTTTCCAGTCACGATATTTACGCTCGGTAGCATCCCCCGGCAACAGATAGTGCCCTCTGCAATACAACGATTCTTTTACACCGAATCGTCGCTGCTCGATACCCGCCAGCGCAATAAACGGTTTAAGCGTTGAGCCCGGTGGATATTGACCAAATATTGCACGGTTAAACAGTGGCTTATAAATACCGTGTGACAGTGCATTATAATCCTTATGGCTGATACCATGAACAAACATGTTGGGATCAAAACCGGGTTTACTGACAAATACCACAACGGCACCTGTATGTGGCTCAATAGCAATAACTGAACCAGCAAACTCCCCCAATGCCTGTTCAGCCATTTTTTGCAGTTCGATATCCAGATTTAATGTCAGGTCATTACCGGCTACTGGCGCAACTTTTTCTAAAACACGCAACACCCTGCCCTGCGCGTTGACCTCAACTTTCTGACGCCCGACTTTGCCATGTAGCTCGACTTCGTAATATTTTTCCAGCCCGGTTTTACCGATATGCGTGGTGCCACGATAATTACCCTGATCGATCACGGTCAGTTCTTTCTGATTGATCCGGCCAACATAACCCACCGCATGTGCCACGGTTTCACCCTGCGGATAATAACGGCTTAATCGCGCATTGATGTCCATGCCGGGAAAGCGATGACGATTGACCGCCAGTCGCGCCACTTCATCTTCATTTAAACGTGTGCGTAGTGAAATGCGCTGGAACGAACGACGGACGCGCAGCTGTTCTTTAAACCGCTCCATCTCGCTCTCGCTGATGGTCACGATCTCGCTTAGACCTTTTAAGGTCGCATCCATATCCTCGACTTGTTCCGGAATGATCTCGAGGTGAAAGGTCGCCTTGTTTTTGGCTAAAACCACGCCGTTACGATCATAGATCAGGCCACGTGTCGGCGGCAGCGCCATCAACCGAATACGGTTATTCTCCGATAGATCAGAAAAATGCCTGTAATCCACGATCTGTAACCACGCCAGGCGAAACAGCAGCCCTCCCAGCATCAACAGGCAGATGATCGCCGCGACGATCGCGCGAAACTTGAACAGACTCGCCTGATATGAGTGATCAGAATAATTAGACCGATACGGCATAGATGATTACGGTTAAAAAGAATTTATTATTATTTTTATGGTTTTTTTAGGGCAAAACGCGCAAAAACACAAAATAACAGAAAAAGTTGCTCAATTATATAGTGTTTCAGCTGTTTCAGGCTCGACAATTTCTCAGCAATCGATAGAATCCGTTAAGGCAAATGTAAGGGATTGTTTATGACGTAGCCAGAGCTACCTGTAAACAAACAAAAAAACAGTTAAGTCACTGAAAAACAAAACATAACAGGTGACGGAGTGCAAATATGAAATTAATCCTGATTGGGGCACCTGGCTCAGGTAAAGGCACACAGGCCAAATATTTAACGGAGAAATACCACATTCCACAGATCGCGACCGGCGATCTGTTGCGAGCCGCTGTCGCTGCACAAACACCGCTCGGGCGGCAGGCAAAAGCCATCATGGACGCAGGCCAACTGGTGCCTAACGATATCGTGATCGGCATGATCCGTGAACGCATCGCGCGTCCGGATGCCGACCAGGGCTTCATACTCGATGGCTTCCCGCGTAATATTGCGCAGGCAGAAGCACTCGACGATATCCTCGATAAACTGGGCAAGCCGATCGATGCGGTGCTGCAGTTTGATGTCGACGCCGAGATGTTAATTCAACGCATGATCGGCCGCCTCACCTGCATATCCTGCGGTGCATTATTCAATCTATTCACCCAGCCACCTGCCATCGATGACAAATGTGATGAATGCGGCGGTACATTACACCACCGCACAGATGACAACGAAGACATCATCGAAAGACGGTTACAGATTTTTGAAACCCTGACGCAGCCACTGAGCGATTATTACAAACACAAAGGCGTGATCCACATTCTCGAAGCGCATGGTGATGTTGGCGAAGTAACCAAACGCGTCAAATCAGCATTGCGCGGTCTGCGTTCGAAACGGACACCAGTGAAATCCATGCTGACACCTACCGCCTCATTACCGAAAAGTGCGAAACCTGCGGTAACTCACACCCGCGTCGAAACACCTCAACCCAAGCTGCGTCCACGTAAAAAAATCAAAACGCTCTCGGGTAACACCACTGTTAAAAAGCTGAAGATCAAAAAAGAGTTGCCGGAAGTCATCAGCAAAAAAACCATCAAAGCCGCTGCCAGGAAAAAAACCGCGGCGGCGGACGCTACCGCCAAATTAGCCGCACAGGAAGATGCACTTGAAGCAGAGCTGGATGAAAAATTAAAAGCGCTGGAGAAAGAATTGCAGTTAACAAAAGCGCAATTAAAAGAAGCCTCCGACGCAGAAAAAGCATTGCTTAAAGCAGAAAAAGACAAAGACGCGGCGCTTAAAAAAGCACTGCATGATGAAACGACAAAGCTTAAGAAAGGGAAGAAAAAGTAGAGGTTCTACATTTTAAGTAACAAATTGACTGTATTAGCTCAAGCTTGAACTGACAATGAATGTACGTTGTATAAAGTTGGCTTCCGGCACATAGCGGAAGTAAGGAATTATCTCTCGCAAAGGCGCAGAGCTCGCAGAGAAAAACACTTTTAAGTTTCTGTCATCCTGAGCGAAGTCGAAGGATCTTAACAACCTGAATAGCCTGGTGGCAGCAAGATCCTTCGACTTCGCTCAGGATGACAGGTAGAACGGATTTATTGTCTTTTCTCTGCGAGCTCTGCGCCTCTGCGAGAGAAATCAGTTTTTACCAGTATGTCCGCTGCCGGCCGGAAGTGCTCCTTAGGCTAAAAGAGGTTTTAGCAATACTGACAGTGTCTGTATGACCACGTCTGAACCATTACAAATTGACAGTGATAAAATTGATGCCGTTCTAATTCAAACTTTTTCCGCGCATAAAAAAGCCTCGGATGATACCGAGGCTTTTTCGTTTTTAACTTACCGCAGACTGCTTAAGAGACCTTAAGAAGTCTGCGCTTTCGCCTGTTGCTCCGCCACTTCCTTACGCACCTGATCCATATCCAGCTCTCTGGTTTTAGCAATCACGTCCTCCAGTCCACTTTCTGGCAACATGCCAGCCTGTGAGAAGATAGCGATCTGACTACGGAAAATCATCAGCGTCGGGATCGAACGGATCTGAAAACTCGCCGCCAGTTCCTGTTCATCTTCTGTATTGACCTTGGCGAACACGACATCATCGTGCTTTTCGGAAACCGCTTCATAGATAGGCGAAAAAGATTTGCAGGGGCCGCACCAGGGTGCCCAGAAATCGATAATGACGATATCATTATTCGCAATGGTATCCTGTAACGTGTCTTTTGTTATTTCTATCGTAGCCATAATATCCTGCAACCTTTATCTTAAAAAACTTTATTTTAACCTATCTTAAAAAATTGTTCCGTAGCCCGGACGAGCTAGTCTGCTACCACGCTAGTACCTGATGTCGCCGCTAGCCGTGGCATGGTAATTTCAGGGTATGGCCCGGTCAGCGCACCAAGAAAAGCCACGATGTCTTTTACTTCTTTATCAGACAGGTCTTTATTCAGCTGCGTTTTCGCCATCAATCTCACAGCTTCTGATAAAGCCTTGACTGAGCCATTATGGAAGTATGGTGCAGTATCGGTGATATTACGCAAAGTAGGAACGCGGAACATGTGCGCATCGGTCGCTTTACCGGTAGCTTCTTCACGGCCCCTGTCTGCGGTCAGCTTGTATTTCTTGTCATAACCGTTATCAGTAAAAGTCGGGAATTTTGCATAGAAACCCTGACCGAACTCCATCTTCGGCCCATTGAATGCCGCACCCGAATGGCATGATACACAACCTGCTGCTGCAAAAGTTTCCATGCCTTTTACCTGCTGTGCAGTCATGGCTTTTTTATCACCTTTCACATACTTATCATAAGGACTGTTCGGTGTAATCAATGTACGCTCGAAGGCGGCGATGGCTTTCGCCAGGTTATCGATGTTCATCGAATTCCTGCCAAAGGCTTTTTCGAAATAAGGCCTGTAACCGGGAATCTCTTTGATCTTCGCCATGGTGTGATCATAATCTGGCTCACCCATTTCCACTGGATTGGTAATCGGACCGATAGCCTGATCTTCCAGAAGGTTTGCGCGGCCGTCCCAGAACTGCACCGAATAGAACGCTGAATTCCACACCGTCGGCGCACTGCGGCCACCGGTCTTACCATGCACGCCCATAGAAACCGGACGACTATCATCGCCACCTTCCATGATGTTATGGCAGGAATTACACGAGATCGTGCCCGTTGATGAGACACGTGGATCCATGTACAACATCTTGCCCAGAGTGACTTTCGCATCGGTAGTCGGATTATCTGCCGGCGCGGGTGCCACCTCAGGAAGCGCTTCCCAGCCTGCAAATGCAGGCATGCTGCCCATCATCATTAAACCAACAACTGAGCCCATCAATTTCTTACTGTTCATGAATAATTCCTCTGAAAGAATATTTAATACGAGTTTAGATTTGTTCTAATCTTATTATAATTTTAATATATTATCAATAACTAATATGCCTTATTGGCAGATAAAAGATCGGGTGATCTGCCGGCCGAAATCAGAAACTGACAGTAAAGAGTATTTCCGGATATGTCGTCGAGCAATCAACAAATACGTCACAGTTTTTATACTCTTCATAGACGATGCCGCCGCCGATATAAACACGGTTGTTCGACGTGAAATAAGCGCCTGCCCGATAACCGAATGAATCCTGATCATCGATACTTATACCTTTGAAATCACCAAAATAGGTGCGCCGATAAAAAGCACCGACATAGGGTTTGACCACTTTTGCCTGGGTGAACACATATCTTACCTGCGGGCTGACTTTTGTTATCGAAGGCTCACCAGAAAACCAGTGCTGCACATCGATACCCAGCTCCAGTCCACGCGCCACATAATAACCAACACCAACACCCAGAATGGTGTAGTTATCGTTGAAAGCGCTTCCTGAACCTAAAACGATCCCGACGCTAGTAGAGTTTTTTGAGAACGCTGTACCGATACCACCCGTTCCTGCGCTGGCTGCTAACGTTATATTACTGGTCCCCATAAAAATGAGTAAGACCACTATTTTGTTTAATTCTCTAAAATTCACCTGCATACCCCCAAATATATTGTGGCCTAAGTCTAACATCAGACAGCAATAAATCAGCTAACTCCTGCTGCCGTATAGATCACGGTATAGACCATCCCGATTAATCAGTTCCTGATGATGACCTTCATCGATAATCTTGCCGGCATCAAACACCAGCACCCGATCAGCCTGCCGCACCGCACTCAGGCGATGCGCGATAATCAGCGTCGTGCGATTCTGTAAAAAAGCGTGCATCGCCTCATGCAATAAAGCTTCTGTTTCGGTGTCCAGCGATGAGGTGGCCTCATCCAGGATGACCACTTCTGGATCCGCCAGAATCATGCGGGCGATCGCCAGACGCTGGCGCTGCCCGCCGGATAGACGAATACCACTCCGACCGATGATGCTGTCCAGTTGTGCCGGCATGTCTTCGACCACGTCACGCATCTGCGCGATCTCCAGCGCCTGCCAGATGGCATCATCTTTAATATCACGACCCAGGCACAGGTTCTGTTTTACCGTGTCATTAAACATCGCTGGCTGCTGCAATACGGTCGCAACATTTTCTCTGACCACATCCAGACCGATGTCCTTTAAATTAACACCATCAAAATAAAGCTCACCCGTATCGGCAGGATACAGACCTAAAATGATCTGCACCAGGGTCGATTTGCCGCCGCCACTGGCACCGACCAGCGCCACCTTTTCACCCTCAGCGATGCTCAGACTGACGCCATCGAGTACCGGCAGGCCTTCACCGTAGGAGAAACGGACATTCTCGACGCTCAGACCAACCGTGTGTTTCCCTGCAAAAGGATTCTGATTATGCGGATATTCAGGCTCGCGTTTCATCGCCAACAGGCTATTGATCCGCTCGATGGCTGCGTTGGCGCTGTAATAACTGTACTGGATGCCCAGGATTTCCTGCATCGGCCCCATCATAAACCAGAGGTAGGCATAGACCGCAAACATCTCACCGATGGTCAGACCACTGAACAGAACCACCACCATACTGAGACCACGAAAAACTTCAAAACCCATGAGGAAGATAAAAAAGGATAGACGGTTGGCAGCGTCACTCTTCCAGCCGAAAGCCACCATATTATTCTTCAGCTGCTCTGCACGCGAGATAACACGTTGCAGATAATGCCCTTCCCGGTTGCTGGCGCGTATCTGCTGGATAGCATCCAGGGTCTCGATCAATGCCTGTTGAAACAACTCAAATGAAACATTTTCATTACGTTTTAAAGTTTTGACCTTTTTTCCCATCACCATGGTGAAATAGATCACCACCGGATTCATCAATAAAATAAACAGCGCAAGCTGCCAGTGCATCCACAACAAAACTGCCGCGATACCGACGACCGTCAGCACGGCAACAATAAATTTACTCAAGGTCGCACCCAGAAAATCATCGATAGCGGCAACATCGGTCACCAGATGAGAGGTTATCGAACCAGAACCTGCTGCTTCATACTCTGCCATCGAAACATTCTGCAGGTGATGCAATAAACCCAGGCGAATGCGATAAGTCACATCTTTGGCGACACGGGTAAATTCACGCGTCTGCCACACCGACAACAATAACGCGATCAGCCTCAATAGCATCGACAACAGCATGACGATGGCGATGATAGTGACCGGAGTCAGCCACCAAGGCGGAAAAATCCCGGACAGTAGTTCGGTGATTTTCCCCGGTTTATGCAATAGAACTTCATCGACCAGCAGCGGCATCAGCAACGGCACAGGCACGCTGATCGCGGCCGCAAAAAGGGCAATAAAATTTGCCAGAATGAGTGGCTTTTTGTGCTGCCTGACAATGGCGATGATGCTTTTCCACGTGTACGGCCGCACCGCCGAGCGCTGATCATCGCTATCAATTGTATTTAACTGGTTCATAAACGCGTTTATTCTACGGCTTTTTTCACTGCGAAAGGCAGCTTAAATCAAACTTGTTTCTGATCAATAGTTATAAAGTACGTGTTTTTTCACATATCCATCCTGTAAAATCGCGCCCAACGTTATTAATTTTACTGGACTTTATGAACACTGAAACACACGATACAAAACTCAAGGCATTCATCTTCGATGTCGATGGTACCCTGTCCAACACCGAGCGCGATGGTCACCGCGTCGCTTTTAACCGGGCTTTTGAAGAATTTGGCATAGATTGGCACTGGAGCGTCGAAACCTACGGTGAATTACTCGCAGTTACCGGCGGTAAGGAACGCATGAAATTTTACGTCGATAAATTTCTCGACCAGGACAAAATCCCTGAGGACATCGAAGCAAAAATTCCTGAACTGCACGCCGCAAAAACGCGTCATTACACCGAGCTATTATCCACCGGCGCGATACCACTACGTCCCGGTGTTGAACGTTTGATCGATGAGGCTCGACAGCGCGGTTTTCGCCTCGCCATCGCAACCACCACCACACCAGAAAATGTCACCGCTTTATTGACCCACACACTGGGCGCAGACTCTATCGACTGGTTCGAAGTGATCGCCGCCGGTGACATCGTACCGGCTAAAAAACCCGGCCCTGATATCTATGAATATGCACTGGAAGCAATGAAACTGTCAGCAGACGAGTGCATCGCTTTTGAAGATTCTGAAAACGGCGTCAGGTCCTCCACCGGCGCAAACTTATGCACCATCATCACCATCAACGATTACACCAAAGATCATGACTTTGCTGATGCCTGCATCGTGCTTGACCAGATGGGCGAACCCGGGCATGCTTTTTCTGTCATCACCGGTGATGCCAATAGCGCGTCCTATCTGAATTGTGATCTGGTCATGGAACTTCATCAACGAGCTAACGCCGGCTAAGCTTGTTCGACATCACCCTCATAGAGATCGGCACATATATCCTGACCGGCGCCGGCGCCGGTTTTGCCGCAGGTCTATTAGGTGTTGGTGGCGGGCTCATTATCGTACCCGTACTGTTTTTCATCTTCGCAGCGCAAGGTCACGAAACACAGCACCTGATGCAGATGGCACTGGCCACTTCACTTGCCACCATCGTCATTACCTCTATTTCGTCGACACGCGCGCATCATAAAAAACAGGCTGTATTATGGCCTGTCGTATTTCTGCTAAGCCCAGGCATTATTATGGGCGCCTGGTTTGGTGGCCTGTTTGCCTCGGTAGCCAACAGTGACAACTTGAAATCGTTTTTTTCTATTTTTGAATTCGCCGTCGCAATCAATTTACTGCTAAAAAAACAGCCTGCTCAACATGGTACCGCCATCAAAAAAA
>SWCD01016554.1_pt2 | contig 27207 bp, 30 predicted proteins | sample 4693011 | NCBI WGS metagenome assembly SWCD01 (sample SAMN10267278, study PRJNA491770) | bioreactor metagenome | isolation source: DHS bioreactor inoculated with marine | place: Japan: Omine Ridge, Nankai Trough | reverse complement strand
GGCCTACCCGCCCTGCGCGGCTAGCACGCGCAACAAAAACCCGCCCCGGATCGCTCCAAGGCGGGTCTCTGTCACGCCCCGGGCCTGACCCGGGACGCGCATCAAAAGACGCAAAGATCGGGCAAACCCTTACTTCTGCGCCGCCGTCACGATGAACTCGACCAGATAATCCGGCGTGGCCAACTTCGCCTCACCGGCCGCGCGCGCGGGCGTGTGGCCCTGCGGCACCCAGGCATCCCAGACCGCGTTCATCTCGGCAAAATCCTTCATATCCGCCAGCCAGACGATCGTTTGCAGGATGCGCGTCTTGTCGCTCCCGGCCTCGGCCAGCAGGGCATCGACCTGCGCCAGACAGGTCTTGGTCTGCTCGGTCACACTGTCGCCGGGTTTGCCAACCTGGCCGGCCAGATAGACGATGCCGTTATGCACGACCGCTTGGCTCATGCGGGGGCCGGTATGAAGACGGGTAATCTCACTCATGGGATGTCCTTTCAGATATGGTCCCGCCCCTTTTAGGCAGCCCATCCCGCCCGCGCCAGTGCCAATCGCTACATCCACCACCGCGCCCGGTCATGCCGCGCAAGCCAGCCACCAACACTGAAATGGTCCCGCCGGATCAGCAGCACCAGTGCGACAAACGCAGCCAGAACCGCGAGATCAATCACTTGGTTGCGATGAATGGGAAATCCCCGGTCATTCACGGCGAATGGATCAAAGAACCCCTCCCAGCGCCGCGTCACGGTAAAGAAATGCATGATCAGCAGACTGCCATAGGAAAAATACCGCAGCACGCCTAGCGCCACCAACAGGCACAGCACAATCTGCGCGCCTCCCGCAAGATACACTTGGCTCAGGCTCACGTCGATCTTGTCGATATTGCGCGCAAGGTCCTGATATTGCCCCGGCGTGATGATCTTGTGCGCCGCCCAGAGGAAGATGAACCACGCCAGCCCCAGCCGCAGAACCAAAACCGCCAGCGCATCCAGCTTGTCCTGCGGTGACAGAATGATTTTCTCGTGTAATACCATCTGATCTTATCCCCGTTCCAAACACCTTCTGGCTAACGGCATAAAATCCCACATTCAAATCACAGCTTGGCGAAGATTGTGTCAGGCGCACGCCCCTCGCTGCCGCGCCTCCTGCGCCCTCTCTGCCTTCGCCTCTCTGTCAGCGATGATCCTCTTCTCTCTTTTTCGCTTTGCCGCCCTTTGCCGGTTTCCGCCTTTACCCAACTGTCCTCTGCGATCCCTCTCTCGACTTTGCCCTCTACCGCCACCGATGCCCCGCCGCTCGGCCAGCCTCACGCGCCATGCGCGGTGCGGCTGTCCTCGGGTGCCTCGTCGCGCTCATTCATGCCATAGTCGCGGATCACGCTGACCACGCGCAGCCGGTAGTCGTCAAACATCACCTCGCGCCCGGCCTTCTGCGCGCCGCGATGTGCCGCCAATTGCCGCCACCGGATCACCGCCGCCTCATCCTCCCAGAACGACAAAGACAAGAGCTTGCCGGGGTTGGTCAGGCTCTGGAACCGCTCGACGCTGATAAAGCCGGGAATCGCCTCGGCCAGGGGCCGCATCTTGGCCGCCATCTCCAGATACGGCTCCTTTTGTCCCTCACCGGGGATCACCTCGAATATGACCGCAATCATCTCATTCCCTCCCGCATGGTTGCGCCGCTTCCCTTGGCCGCCTGCCTCGGCGCGATGCCTCCACGGCCCTTCTTGGCCGCGTGCCCCGGCTCGATGCCCCGGCCGCCTGCCCTGACTGTCAGCCCTAGCATATCCCTGCGCCGCTCCGCCACGGCGGCCACGGCATGTTGCCCCGGCAATCCGCATGGGCGGCAATTCTCGGCCACCGCGTCCTGCCTCGGGCCGCCGCCTGGGCGGCCCCTCGTCGCCGCGACAAATCCCACCGGCATCATCTGCTCACCAGCTTCAGGAAAACGCGGTCCTCGCGCAACAAGAACCGCTCGCGCTGCGCGAAGGCATAATTCTCGCGCCCCAGCGGATCATCGGCCAACCGCGCGCGATAGGCCTCATAGGCCGCGAGCGACGGGATATTGTAAATGCCATAGGCCAGCGTGCTGCTGCCTTCATGCGGGGCATAATAACCGATCAGATCCGCCCCACAGCGCGGGATCGCCTCGCCCCAGTTGCGGGCATATTGTGCAAACTCCTCTCTCTTGGTCGGGTCGATATGATAGCGAATCACACAAGTCAGCATGGCACGGCAGTCCTTTCCAAATGGTTGCAGTCTCCGATCTACCCGATTGCGCGGCATTCATGCTTCGTCTACCATCGAACCATGAAAACAGGTCCCGACATCGCTCGCATCGCCGCCCTTATCGGTGACCCGGCCCGCGCCAACATCCTGACCGCCCTGATGAGCGGCAAGGCCCTGACCGCCACCGAACTGGCGGCAGAGGCAGGCGTGACCGCACAAACCGCCTCCGCTCACCTCGCCCGTCTCGAAACCGGCGGTCTTGTCACGCAGACACGGCAGGGGCGGCACAAATACACCCGCCTCGCCTCGGACGAGGTCGCGCATCTTCTCGAGACCCTGATGGGCTTTGCGGCGGGGGCAGGCCATCTGCGCACCCGCCCCGGTCCCCGCGACCCCGAGTTGCGCCGCGCCCGCGTCTGCTACAACCACCTCGCGGGCGACATGGGCACTCAGATGTATGACAGCCTCTTGTCGCGCGGTTTTCTCTGCCGCGATGAGGCATCCCTCACGCTCACCGATTCAGGCCACCGCTTCGTGATCACCCTCGGGCTTGACGTAACACGCCTTCCCTCCCCCCGAACGCCCCTCTGCCGCGACTGTCTCGACTGGTCCGAACGGCGCCCACATCTGGCCGGGCGTCTGGGGCGCGGTCTGCTCGCGCATATCGAATCTCAGGGCTGGACAAAGCGTGTCCCCAGCACCCGGATCATCCGCTTTTCACCGGCGGGCACGGACGCCTTCACCGCCGCCTTTCCCGCGCCCTAGGCGACCTTACAAAATCCCCTGACAGACCTTACAGAGCTTACAATTCTGCGCCACGCCGCAAACCAGACCAGATTGCAAGCGCGATAAGTCCAGTCTAATCTGCCCCCATGGCGATTCCGGTCGAAACCTTTTTTCTTGCCCCCGAGGCCGAGGGCACGCTTCAGGCGCAGATTCAGCAGATGATCGCGCAGGGCATCCTGTCGGGTCGCTTTCGCAAGGGCGAGAAACTGCCCTCCTCCCGCAAACTCGCCGCGCATCTGGGCGTCAGCCGCATCACCGTGACCCTTGCCCTGACCGAGTTGCAGGCCAATGACTATCTCGCCTCGCGCGACCGATCTGGCTACTATGTCTCTGAAAACGCACCAGAACCTCCGGCTTTCACGGCCCCCACGCCGCGCGGCGACACGATTGACTGGTCCCGCGCGCTCGGTCGCCGCTTCACCGGCGGCGATACCCCTGAAAAGCCGCAGGATTGGGCGCGCTACCCCTATCCATTCATCTACGGCCAGACCGATCCGGCGCTCTTTGATCATGCCAACTGGCGTCACTGCGCGCTTCAGGCGCTCGGCGCCAAGGATTTTCAGGCCCTCACCGCCGATTACTACGATCAGGACGATCCCAAACTGATCGAGTTTATCGCCCGCCACACTCTGCCGCGCCGCGGCATCATCGCGCAACCCGATGAAATCCTTGTCACAATGGGCGCTCAGAACGCTTTGTGGCTCACCGCGCAGGTGCTCTTGACCCAACGCCGCACCGCCGCCATCGAAAACCCCTGCTACCACGCGCTCCGCGACATTCTCATGCAATCACGCTGCCATCTGATGCCGGTGGACGTCGACCGGGATGGCCTGCCGCCCGAAAACCTGCCCGATGAGGCCGACGTGATCTTTACCACGCCCAGCCATCAGGCCCCGACCAACGCCACCATGCCGCTTGCGCGACGCAAGGCGCTGCTCGCACGCGCCGCCGAGATGGAGGCACTGATCGTCGAGGATGACTACGAGTTCGAGGTCTCCTTCCTCCGCGCGCCCCTCCCGGCGCTGAAATCTCTCGATACCGAGGGGCGGGTGATCTACGTAGGCTCCTTCTCGAAATCGATCTTCCCTGGGTTACGCCTTGGCTATCTTGTTGGTTCTAAATCGTTTATCAGAGAATGTCGCGCCCTGCGCGCCTCCGTCCTTCGCCATCCGCCGGGCCATATCCAGCGCACCGCCGCCTATTTCCTCTCACTAGGGCATTACGACAGCTTGGTTCGCCGAATGGGTCAGGTCTTTTCCCGCCGCCGCAGCGTGATGGAGAGTGCGTTGGCCGAACACGGCCTCGACATTGCCGGGCGTGGCGTTTTTGGTGGCTCTTCCATCTGGATGCAGGCCCCGGACCATATTGACATGGGCCTGATTGACGGGCCGCTCAGACAGGCAGGCGTGTTGATCGAGCCTGGCCACCCGTTCTTTCACGGTGCCGACCGGCCGCGTAATTTCTATCGCCTCGCTTATTCCTCGATACCCTCGGATCGCATCCCGCAGGGAATTGCCCATATCGCCCGGGAATTGGCCTTGATCTCTGGGCAAGCTTCCTAAACGGTAATTTGGAACATTAGTTTTTAAATTCCTCATCTTAATAAGTTAACCCAACAAACAATCCAAAGAGACACAAAGTCATCAATCATCCTTATTGATACCATTATTCTCATTTTTATAATACTCTGGCCTTACCCTACATTGCCTTCTGGCCCTAGAAGTAACCCCCGCACACCGCTAGTTTCGCATAAGATTTTCCCCTTAACCGCCACCGCGCGCCCGATCCAGAGGACCCAGCCGATGAAGATGACCACCGAAGAGGCCTTTGTCAAAACCCTGCAACTGCATGGAATCCAACACGCTTTTGGGATCATCGGCTCTGCCATGATGCCGATCTCGGATATTTTCCCCAAGGCCGGGATCACCTTCTGGGACTGCGCGCATGAGGGGTCTGCCGGCATGATGGCCGATGGCTACACCCGCGCCACCGGCAAGATGTCGATGATGATCGCTCAGAACGGCCCCGGCATCACCAATTTCGTGACCGCCGTCAAAACCGCCTATTGGAACCATACCCCCCTCCTGCTCGTGACTCCGCAGGCCGCCAACAAGACCATCGGTCAGGGCGGTTTCCAAGAGGTCGAACAGATGAAACTGTTCGAGGATATGGTCGCCTATCAGGAAGAAGTGCGCGATCCCACACGCATCGCAGAAACTCTCAACCGTGTGATTCTCAAGGCAAAACGTGCCTCTGCCCCGGCCCAGATCAACGTGCCCCGCGATTTCTGGACCCAAGTCATCGACATCGAATTGCCCGCAATCGTCGAGTTTGAGCGCCCCTCGGGTGGCGAGGCCGCGATTGCCGAGGCGGCCAAACTGCTGACCGAGGCCAAGTTTCCCGTCATCCTCAACGGGGCCGGTGTGGTGCTGGCGGATGGCATCGACGCCTCACGCCAACTGGCCGAGCGTCTCGATGCCCCGGTCTGCGTCGGCTATCAGCACAATGACGCCTTCCCCGGCTCGCACCCGCTCTTCGCGGGGCCCCTGGGCTACAACGGCTCCAAGGCGGGGATGGAACTCATCTCGCGCGCGGATGTCGTGCTCTGCCTTGGCACGCGCCTCAACCCCTTCTCGACCTTGCCGGGCTATGGCATCGACTATTGGCCCAAAGAGGCCAAGATCATTCAGGTCGACATCAACCCCGACCGCATCGGCCTGACCAAGAAAGTGACCGTGGGCATCGTCGGCGACGCCAAAAAGGTCGCCACCTCGATCCTCGCCCACCTGGGCGAGAGCGCAGGCGACACCAACCGCGCAGACCGCAAGGCCCTGGTTGCACAGACAAAATCGACATGGGCACAGCAGCTCAGCTCGATGGACCACGAGGATGACGATCCCGGCACCACCTGGAATGAACGCGCCCGCGCCGACAAACCCGACTGGATGAGCCCCCGCATGGCATGGCGCGCGATCCAATCCGCCCTGCCGCGTGAGGCGATCATTTCCTCGGACATCGGCAACAACTGCGCTATCGGCAATGCCTACCCGTCGTTCGAAGAGGGGCGCAAATACCTCGCCCCCGGCCTCTTTGGCCCCTGCGGCTATGGCCTGCCCTCCATCGTCGGCGCCAAAATCGGCTGCCCGGATGTGCCGGTGGTCGGCTTTGCCGGGGACGGTGCCTTTGGCATCGCGGTCAACGAACTGACCGCCATTGGCCGCTCGGAATGGCCCGCCGTGACGCAGATCGTGTTCCGCAATTACCAGTGGGGTGCCGAAAAGCGCAACTCAACCCTTTGGTTTGACGACAATTTCGTCGGAACAGAGCTGGATCAGCAGGTCAGCTATGCCGGGATTGCACAGGCTTGCGGCCTCAAGGGTGTCATCGCCCGCACGATGGAGGAACTGACCGACGCACTCAACACCGCGATCAAGGATCAGATGGAACATGGCAAGACCACCCTCATCGAGGCCATGATCAATCAGGAACTGGGCGAGCCCTTCCGCCGCGACGCGATGAAAAAGCCCGTGGCCGTCGCCGGGATTGATCCGGCCGACATGCGCGAGCAGCAGGTCTGATCTATGGGAAGCCCCGGCAACAGCGATCTCATTCTGGTCCTGAATGCCGGGTCATCCTCGATCAAGCTGGCCGTTTTTGACGGCCAGCTCACCCAAATCCTGACCGGGATCGCCGATGGTATCGGCGGTTCTAGCACGCTAAAACTGGGGGATGCAAAGGCGGCCCGCGATCTGCCCGATCACGCAACCGCTTTGCATGCCATCCTGCAAGAACTTGAAAATCAAGGATTTTACATCACTCGCTTCGCCGCCGCAGCGCATCGCGTGGTACATGGTGGCACCACACTCACCCAGCCCACGCGCATCACGCCCGAGGTGCTGACCGCGATCAAGGCCTGCACGCCGCTTGCCCCGCTGCACAACCCACACAACGTCGCCCCGATCGAAACCCTGTCTGCGCTTGCGCCCGACTTGCCCCAAGTGGCCGCGTTCGACACCGCCTTTCACGCGAGCAACCCAGAGGTCGCCACCCGCTACGCCCTGCCCGCCGCAATCGAGGCGCGCGGCATCCGGCGCTATGGCTTTCACGGCATCTCCTATGCCTCTTTGGTCGACAGCCTGCCCTCATTGACCGGCACGGCCCTGCCCTCGCGCCTCTTGGCCTTTCACCTTGGCAACGGCGCGTCAATCTGCGCCATTCGTGACGGGCAATCTATTGCCACATCAATGGGTTACTCGCCCCTTGAGGGGCTGACCATGGGCACCCGCACCGGCATGATCGACGGCAACGCCGTGCTGCGCTTGGCCGAGGAGGACGGCATCGCCGCTACCCACACGCTTCTGAACAAGGAAAGCGGGCTGCGCGGCCTCTCGGGCGGCCTCTCGGACATGCGCGCACTGCTCGCTGACCCCTCCCCGGCAAGCGCCTTCGCGGTCGAGCATTTCTGCTATTGGGCCATCCGCCACGCAGGATCGCTCATCGCCGCGATGCAGGGGCTCGATGCCGTGGCCTTTACCGGCGGCATCGGCGAAAACGCCGGCCCCGTGCGCGCCCGGATCATGGAAGGCCTAGCCTGGCTCGGAGCAGAGCTCGACATCCGCGCCAATGCAATGGGCGCAACCCGCCTGCACGCCCCCGCCTCGAAGATCGCCTGCTGGATCATTCCGGCCCAAGAGGAACGCATGATCGCGGGCGATGCACAACGCCTCTTGTCCGGTGAATGAGGCCATGAACAGGAACAACAGCCCGGTAATTTCGGAATTTCCGAGACATGTTTTCAGGAAATGAAAAGAATCAAGAAGATGGTCGCGATCAGGTTTCTTCTGCCATAACGTGACGCCGACGGAGAAAAAGGCCAGCCATGACACATCAGCCCCGCATCGACACCTCGCCGCATGTCTCGGATGAGGTGCGCAAAACCACCTGTTACATGTGCGCCTGCCGCTGCGGGATCAACGTGCACCTCAAGGGGGGCAAAGTCGCTTACATTGAGGGCAATCGCGACCACCCGGTGAACAAGGGGGTGCTCTGCGCCAAGGGCTCGGCCGGCATCATGCAGGTCAACGCTCCCTCGCGCCTGCGCGCGCCGCTCAAGCGGGTCGGCCCCCGTGGCTCTGGCGAGTTCGAGGAAATCTCTTGGGATGAGGCGCTGCAAATCGCCTGCGACTGGCTCGAACCGATCCGGCATGACGACCCGTCCAAGCTGGCCTTCTTCACCGGGCGCGATCAATCACAGTCTTTTACCAGCTTTTGGGCGCAGAATTTCGGCACGCCGAACTATGCCGCACATGGCGGCTTTTGCTCGGTCAACATGGCGGCGGCGGGCATCTACACAATGGGCGGCGCCTTTTGGGAATTTGGTCAGCCGGATTGGGACCATACCAAGCTTTTCATCCTCTTCGGCGTCGCCGAAGACCATGACAGCAACCCGATCAAGATGGGCATTGGGCGGATCAAGGCTCGCGGCGCGCGGGTCATCGGGGTCAACCCGATCCGCTCCGGCTACAATGCCGTGGCCGATGATTGGGTGGGCATAACCCCCGGAACGGATGGGCTTTTTATCCTGTCTCTCATTCACGAACTGATGCAGGCGGGCAAGATCGACCTCGATTACCTCGCGCGCTACACCAATGCGCCGGTGCTGGTGAACAGCGATCCCGCCTCGCCCGAACACGGGCTTCTCCTGCGCGATGATGGCGGCAAGCCTCTGGTGATCGACCGCACCACTGGCCAGCTCACCGCCTTTGACAAACCCGGCGTGCGCCCCGATCTCAGTGCGACATACGAGGCAGACGGCATCACACATCGCCCCGTCATGCACCTCATGGCCGAACGCTATCTCGATCCTCAATATGCCCCCGAAACGGTGGCCGCGCGCTGCGGCGTGACCCCCGACAAGATCCGGCGCGTCGCCGCCGAAATCGCGCGCGTGGCTTTTGACGAGGCGATTACGCTCAATCACGAATGGACGGACTTTCGGGGCGAAACCCACAAGACCATGACCGGCCGCCCCGTAAGCTTTCACGCCATGCGCGGGATTTCGGCACATTCCAACGGGTTCCAAACGGCCCGCGCCCTGCACGTCCTACAAATTCTGCTCGGCACGGTCGAGGTGCCGGGCGGTTTCCGCTTTAAACCGCCCTATCCCAAACCCGTAAGCGCCCATCCCAAACCGCATTGCGGGGTCCAGCCCGATTGCGCGCTCGACGGCCCGCATCTGGGCTTTGTACGCGGCCCCGAGGATCTGGCGCTCAAGCCTGACGGCACGCCCGCCCGTATCGACAAGGCGTTTACCTGGGAAAACCCGATGTCGGCGCATGGGCTGATGCATATGGTCATCTCCAACGCCCATGCCGGTGATCCCTACAAGATCGACACGCTGTTCATGTATATGGCCAATATGTCGTGGAATTCCTCGATGAACACGCGCGGCGTGATCGAGATGCTGACGGACAAGGATGAGAGCGGCAATTATGTCATTCCCCGCATCATCTACTCGGATGCCTATAGCTCTGAAATGGTGGCCTATGCCGATCTGATTCTGCCCGACACAACCTATCTGGAACGTCACGACTGCATCTCACTGTTGGATCGCCCGATCTGCGAGGCGGATGCCGCCGCCGATGCGATCCGCTGGCCGGTGATCGAACCTGACCGCGATGTGCGCGGCTTTCAAACTGTGCTGGTGCAACTGGCCAACAAGCTGAAATTGCCCGGTTTCACCACCGAGGATGGCACGGCGAAATACGCCGATTACGCCGATTACATCGTCAATCACGAGCGAAAACCGGGCATCGGTCCGCTCTCGGGCTTTCGCGGCGATGGTTCTGATACCGGGCGCGGCACGCCCAACCCCGAACAGCTGAACCGCTACATCGAGAACGGCGGCTTTTTCGTCAGCCACATCCCCGACGGCGCGAATTACTACAAACCATGGAACATGGCCTATCAGAATTGGGCTGTCGGTATGGGCCTCTTTGACACACCACAGCCCTATGTGTTTGATCTCTACGTCGAAACCATGCGCAGGTTTCAACTGGCCGCAGAGGGGCATGGCACTCGCCAGCCCCCCGACCACCTACGCGACCGGATCAAGGCCACGATGGACCCGTTGCCGATCTGGTATCCCCCCTTCGAAGAGTCGCATGTCGATCCCGATGAATTCCCCGTCCACGCGCTGACACAGCGCCCGATGGCGATGTATCACTCTTGGGGCACGCAAAACGCATGGCTGCGCCAGATCCACGGCCAGAACCCGCTCTATCTGCCCACCAAACTCTGGGAGAAGCACGGGTTCAGCGACGGGGATTGGGCGCGCGTCACCTCTGCCCATGGCGAGATTACCGTGCCCGTCGCCCATATGGCCGCGCTCAACGAAAACACCGTCTGGACATGGAACGCCATCGGCAAGCGCAAGGGCGCTTGGGCGCTCTCTGACGATGCGCCGGAGGCCACGCGCGGCTTTCTGCTCAACCATCTGATCCACGAGCTTTTGCCGCCCAAGGGTGACGGCCTCAGATGGTCCAATTCCGATCCCATCACCGGACAGGCGGCGTGGTTCGACCTGCGCGTCAAGATCGCCAAGGCCGCCGCGCCATCAGAGGCGCAACCCGTCTTTGCCCCGATCAAATCACCGGTCGGACAAGGCCCTGACCATCTGGAATGGAAGGTCGGGAAATGAGCGGCAAGGCTCTGACATTGCTGGCCATTCTGGCCTTTGTCGCGTTCAGCGTCGGCTCGTTCATCTGGTTCATCGCCACATGGGACAAGACCCGCGAAGAGCCGGTGAGCATCCGGTCCAATATCCTAGAGGAGCGCCGCGCATGACAACGCTTCCCGCATCCACCACCCGAAAGCTGGGCCTGGTGATCGACCTCGACACCTGCGTCGGCTGTCACGCCTGCGTGGTGTCCTGCAAGGGCTGGAATACCGAGAATTACGGTGCCCCCTTGAGTGATCAGCAACCCTATGGCGCAGACCCTTCGGGCACATTTCTCAACCGCGTTCACAGCTACGAGGTGCAGCCGCTGGCCTCCTCCGCCATGCCGCACCCCGCCGCGCAATTGGTGCATTTCCCCAAATCCTGCCTGCATTGCGAGGATGCGCCCTGCGTCACCGTCTGCCCCACTGGGGCCAGCTACAAGCGGGTCGAGGATGGGATCGTTCTGGTCAACGAGAGCAATTGCATCGGCTGCGGCCTCTGTGCCTGGGCCTGCCCCTATGGCGCGCGCGAAATGGACGCGGCCGAAGGGGTGATGAAGAAATGCACCCTCTGCGTGGACCGCATCTACAACGAGAACCTGCCCGAGGTCGACCGCGTGCCCGCCTGCGTGCGCACCTGCCCCGCGGGCGCCCGCCATTTCGGGGATTTCGCAGACCCCGAAAGCAATGTCTCGAAACTCACCGCTGAGCGCGGTGGCCTCGATCTCATGCCGGAACAGTCCACCAAACCTGTCAACAAATACCTGCCGCCGCGCCCCAAGGATCGGCTCGACCAACCCAAGCCGGTGGGCGAGATCGACATTCTGGCGCCGTTCCTCGCCCCCGTGATCGAGGAACCCAAGGGTTTCCTTGGCTGGCTCGACAAGACCTTGGAGAAGCTCTGATGCATCCAGCCCCTTCCGTCATCGTCTTTACCACGCTTTCGGGCCTGGGCTTTGGCCTGCTGTTCTGGCTGGGTCTGGGCCTGCCCGCGGTCACTGGCTGGGTTGCCTTCGCCTTCTTCGCCATCGCCTATGCACTGGCCGTGGGCGGGCTCATGGCTTCGACCTTTCACCTCGGACATCCAGAACGGGCGTGGAAAGCGTTTAGCCAGTGGCGGTCAAGTTGGCTGAGCCGCGAAGGCGTCTGCGCGGTCGCGGCGCTTGTCGTCATGGGGATTTACGGCGCAGGGCTTGTGTTCTTTGGTGAACGTCTGGCGATTTTGGGCTGGTTTGGCGCGGCGCTCGCTCTTGGCACCGTGTTCACCACCTCGATGATCTATGCCCAACTGAAAACCGTGCCGCGCTGGAAAACTCCCCTGACACCCGCGCTCTTGATCGCGATTTCACTGTCGGGGGGCGCGCTCTTGGCGGGACAGATCAGCGCGGCGCTAATCCTGATCCCGATCGCTGGCGTGCTGCAAATCCTGTGGTGGGTGCGCGGCGACGGGGCCTTTGCCGCCTCGGGTACGGATATGGCGACGGCAACAGGCCTCGGGCATATCGGCGCTGTGCGCGCCTTTGAGCCACCCCATACTGGGCCAAACTATCTCTTGCGCGAACTTGTCTTTCAAGTCGGACGCAAACACGCGCTGAAACTGCGCGGCATTGCCTTTGGCCTGGGATATGCCCTGCCGATCCTGCTATTGCTGGTGCCGTTTAACCATGCCGTGGCCGTGGTCGCGGTGATCGTCCATGTCGCCGGAATCGCGGCATCACGCTGGCTGTTCTTTGCAGAGGCAGAGCATGTCGTGGGTCTCTACTACGGCAAGCGCTGAGGCCGAACGGGCGCGGTTTTATCCGCGTCCGACGCCCCATTCCGTGTCGCCCTTTTCTTGACGCCCGTTCCAGAACCGTCGCCAGCGAACCCGGATGGCCCAGGCTGATGCGGCGAGAAGGAGGAGGATCACAATCTTGACCCAAGGGATGATCTGCACATCCGGCCCCGCGACCGGCCAGATGCTGACGGCATTGGGATAGATGGAAAAGAACTCGTTCCGCCAGCCATAATGGCGCACGACGACCCATTGGGCATTCTCGGCGGATTTCTTCGACATCATGTCCGAGGCTTCGGCCTGCAAATTCGAGGTGTCGAACTTGAAATAGGGCGGCCAGCCCCAGCCCGTATCCTCGTTGCGATAGATCATCGGCTTGTCATTGGCACGGAAGGTCTGGATGAAAAACACATCGCGTTCGGTCGCCGTCGGGTCCTCTCCGGTATCCGCATTCGACCAGAAGAGCGAATTATCCCCCGGATTGACCCGCTTTTCATAGGTATCCGTGATCCGCACCACATCATGCTGCGGCAGCGTGTAATGCAGAAACGCAATCACGCCGGTCCAGAACAGACCCCAGAACACCCATTTGACATAGACCATCGTCGGCCCCCTTACATGAAGTTCGTCAGATATATGATGACCACCACTGTCACCACCGGAACGATATAGACCAGCCAGATCAGCCGCTTGCGCAGCGAGTGCTCATATTGCTTCATCCCGGCCTCTATATAGGCATTCCTGTCGCCGGGACGACCCGCCTCTTCCCAATCGCGCTCCATTTTCTGCCGCCGCACGGAACGCGAATACCAGGAAATCGCCAGATAGAGCACCGTCAGAGCGATCAACCCAAAGATCAGCAAGCGCATCAGCGCCACCATGGCATGCTCCTTGTTTTCAAGTTCCGACCAAAGCCGCCCCCTTGCATAACGCAGAATCATGCTACGCTGCACCCCATATGCACCGAAACCCGAAAGGACATGCCATGTGTGACGCCTGTATCATCAACGCGGTCAAGGACAGGATGCTGTCGCGCCGCAGCTTTTTCACCGCTGCAGCGGGGGTCGGGGCAGCGGCCGCATTGTCCCCTCTTGGCGGCACGCCCGCCATGGCGAATGGACATGGCAAGGTCGAGGACCTGACACATACCTATGACGCGGATTTTCCCACCTATTTCGGCGCGCCCGGCATCTCGACCGAGCAGAATTTCAACTTTGCCGAAAACGGCTTTAACCTGATGACGCTGACGGTGAACGAGCACACTGGCACCCATGTGGATGCGCCGCTGCATTTCTCGGCGGATGGCGCATCAGTCGATGAAATCCCCGTTGGCGATCTGGTCGCACCGCTCTGTGTGGTGGATATCACCGCACGCGCGGCACAGGACGCTGACACGATGCTCACCCCTGACGATCTCAAGGCGTGGATTGCCACCCACGGCCCGATCCCCGACGGCGCCTGTGTGGCGCTGCATTCCGGCTGGGGGGCCAAGACCGGCACCGAGGCCTTTCGCGGGTTTGATGGCGAAAAACAGCACTATCCCGGTTTTCACATCGAGGCGGCGCAGATGCTGATCGAGGAAACCGGTGCCCGCTCGATTGCCAGCGATACACTGTCGCTCGACCACGGCCCCTCGGCCGATTTCGCGACGCATTACGCCTGGCTGCCAACGGGCCGGTTCGGCATCGAATGTCTTGCCAATCTCGACAAGGTGCCCGCCGCCGGGGCGACCATCGTGATCGGCGCGCCCAAGCACCGCGGCGGTTCTGGTGGGCCCGCACGCATCTTTGCGTTGATCTGACCTGTTCGGCCCCGACATGTTCGTCGGGGCCGAACCTGACACTCTTGTGACATGACATTTCAGGCGCGGTGCGTAGTCTGGTTTCAGCCACGTGTCGGAGATGTCATGCGTTCCCTGTTCTTCCTGCTGTGTTGTCTCTGGCCGGGGCTGCTGCACGCAATCGAGACAACCGAGGATCGCTGTCACGCCGAAGTGCCCTGTCCCTTGGGGGACCGTTCCTATCACGTGCTAGAGCCTGATGGCTGGGACGGGTCGTCGCCCTTACCGGTTCTATTGCATTTTCATGGGTGGATGCGGCAAGGCACGGTCGTGGTCAAACATCCCCGCGTCGCGGGTGCCACACGGCGACGCGGCGTGCTGTTACTGGCTCCCAATGGCGAGGGCAGAACATGGAACTTCTGGACCTCCCAAACCGATGACGTGGCGTTTGCTGCCGCCGTGATCGAGGATGCCGCAAAACGCTATCCGATAGACCGCGCCCGCATCTTTGTCTCGGGCTATTCCTACGGATCCGCGATGGCTTGGCGTTATGTATGCGAGAACGGCGACGGCGTTTCCGCTCTACTGGCGGTATCGGGCACCCTGCGCCAATCAGAACACTGCCAACAGGCCCCTCAAGAGATTCGTCACGTGCACGGCACCTCAGATACCGTCATGGACTTTCCGTTCGGTCCAGAGGGAGAGACCACATGGCCTGTCAAACTCTGGCGGGACAAGCTGGGATGTGCAGAACCCGGTGAGGGGCGTGGGGAATGGAGGGTGACAGAACCCCTCAGCTTTCAGCGCATCACATGGGAGGACTGCGCCGAAGGCCGCGTAGTGCTTGATGTGCATAGCCGAGGCCATTTCATCCCGCGCGGTTGGATCGGCAGGCAACTGGACGAGCTACTGGCCTTGCCCCCGTCCTATCCCTAAAACAGCAAAAAACGGGCAATCTTGCCCGTTTTCTGTATCTCATATGTCGATTGTCGCCGAAACCGGCGCGACAAATATCAGTTGGTGGTCGTCGTGGAGGACGAACCGTCGCCACCCGAAGCGGCAACTGCGCCAACAATGATCGCACCTGCGACAACAGCCACAACGGTGCCGGTGCTCACGCCGAGACCGAGACCAACGCCCGCACCTTGGGTCGACACGAACGGATCAGCATTGGTCTTTGCTTCTTCAGCAAGAACCGGAGCAGCGGCGGAAGCGGCCAGAGCGGCAGCGGCGACAAAAGTCGAAATCTTGTTCATTTTATTCTCCTATCCATTATGGACCATGACATCCCAAAAGGACTTAGGCTTGCTTATGCCATAGCTCAAGGCTCAATGGAACCCGAATTTTCGCCATGCGCCCATTCTCGCCGCCGAGAGATATAGTTGCAACGACCTGATTAATTTTTGTGCAAATTCAGATGTAAGCTGCGCTCATTGCGGCGATTTCCGCCTCTGTGCCTTCGCCAGCAGCGCGATCACCGCGCGAATCGAGCCAGAGACAATAGGCCGCCATGCGCCAATGGTAGAATGCCGCAAGCGATTGGTAGCGCCGAGTAATCTCTGGGTCGGGATAAGTTGCCAGAAATCTCTGGCGCTCTCCCTCCGACAAGGGCGCACCGCGATAGGCCATTTGCATCGCGGGGGACAGAAACAGGGCGATATCTTCACACGGGTCACCAATCGCCGGACATTGCCAGTCTATCAGCCGCCAGTCCCCCGGATTTCCCACGATATTCCCGGCAACGGGATCGCCGTGCAGCAAGCACATTCTGCCGACAGGGGGAATCACCCCAGAGGGGCGAAAGCTCCAAACAGGCTTGGCTTTGACAGCAGGACAGTGGGACAGAATTTGTTCTGTCTGGCGCAGAAGGCCCTCGCTCCCATCCGGCACCGTGCGCAGATTCTCCGGTCCGGCCATGGCGTGGACCCGGTACAAAAGCGCGGCAATCTCTGACACCCCGGTTTGCCAGCTTTGGCCAGGGACATGCTGATAAATCACGCAATGCCCCTCTGCGGTGGCGAAATCATCCAACCATTTCGGGGCAAGGTTCAAATTGTCTAAATGCCGGAGACTGGCAACCTCTGCGCTTGCATCATTGGGAAAGAGGGGATTGTCCGAAACCTTCGCAAAGAGTTTGACGACAATGGACAGATCCTCGGCCTCGACTTTCCAACTTTGGTTCGTGCGCCCGCCCAAGAGGCGAGTCCAAAGGGCATCGGATAGGGCGAACCCGCGCCGCAACAGCGCGTCCTGCAACTCGGATTGCGTCATCTCAGCCGAGTCTTGTCTCAAAGGCTTTCACCATAACACCAAGGAAGGTTGAACAAAGCTAGAAGGAAGCGGGTGATCCTACAAGAGACGGTGTTCTGAGCGCCTCGAAAGATCGAGACACCTGTGGCCTGCTTTTGACGGGCGTGCAGCAGAGTCACGATTTCTCAGGAAAGAGCCAGCCGGAAACCGGAACAATTGCTCGGGTGACAACCGGGATCAGCACGAGACCCGCAACCAGACCAACAATTCCGTCGAGCCCCGCCGTAACGCCCCAAGAGACAAGGCCGGGCAACGCGCCGGCCGCCTCTACCGCCCATTTTGCGGCATGCTTGATCTGCTCATAAGGCAGATGCCAGCCAAGTTCATGCAGGCCATGCACGAGGATGCTGCCCCCAACCCACAACATCGCAACTGTTCCAATGGCCCCAATCCCCGTCAATACACCCGGCATGGACCGGACAATGCCCCGCCCAAATGCCCGCGTGGCACCAAAGCGCCCGGTCGTACTCAGATGCAGGCCGACGTCATCAGCCTTAACCAAGAGTGCCACGGCACCATAAACCAATATGGTAATGCCGATGGCCACCAAGCCCAAGGCCGTGGCCTGAATCCAAAAGGTGCCAATGTCGATTTGTGACAAGGCGATTGTCATGATCTCTGCGGACAATATGAAATCGGTCTTGATTGCCCCTTTCACACGCTGCTCTTCCAGATGTGCCGCCTCAAGGGTTTCGGCCTCCTGCGGGCCGTGGTCCTTGTGTGGCACGATCAGATGCCAGACCTTCTCGGCACCTTCAAAACACAGATAGGCCCCGCCAAGCATCAAGAGAGGTGTTAGTATCCAAGGCAAAAACGCATTCAACAAAAGCGCAGCAGGCAACAAGATCACCAGCTTGTTGAAAAACGAGGCGCGCGCGATTTTCCACACGATAGGTAACTCGCGCGCCGCAGGCAGTCCGGTGGCGTATTTCGGTGTGACCGCAGCATCGTCGATAATCACTCCGGCGGCCTTGGTTCCGGCCTTGCTCGCTTGCGCTGCAACATCGTCAAGTTGCGACGCGGCCAGCTTGGCGATAGCAGCCACATCGTCGAATAGCGCCAGTAATCCGCTCATGACTTTCTCCGCATGTTTTGGGCCGCCCGCACCTGACCTCTATCAAGGAACAGGGCCGACATTCAACGATCACACGCCAGACCGGGACTAAGGCAAGACAATCCCCGTCGCTTTTGGCGAGAAAGATGTTGCAATAGGACGAGGACGCGCGGATATGCGCGCTACATTCGAGTGGTGCTTGTGAGGCGCTGCGCGATGACCCATCGCCATCTTGTGACAAAAGGTTTCCAAGGGATGAAACGGCTCGGGCTTGATGCAACGGATATCCGCATTCTCAATGCGGTCCAACAGCATGGCCCCCTAAGCAAAACTCGGCTGGCTGAGATTGCCAATATCTCCCCGACCCCCTGTTGGGCACGTCTTGATCGCTTGAAGGCGGCGGGCTTTATCCGTGGGTATCATGCGGATATCGTGCTCGAAAAGATCTGCGACTTTACCGAGGTTGTCGTCACCGTCTCGCTCACGCATCACCGCAAGGCGGATTTTGACCGGTTTGAGGGTTTCGTCCGTGGGCGCAACGAGATCACCGAATGTGTCGCCACCGGAGGCGGCATGGACTATGTGATGCGCGTCATCTGTCCCAGCCTTGCGCGGTTCCAGACCGTGATGGACGCCATGCTTGCCGGTGACTTGGGCATCGACCGCTACATGACCTACATCGCCACGCGGCGTGTCAAATCCGGGAAACCGAATCTCGCGCTTCTCACGGCAAAAGACGGCAAGTGATCCAACCGACCGCGCAGTCTGTCCGCAATTAAAAATCAGCCTGTTCAGTCTGCGCGGATCGCTTTTTCAGACCAAATCCCAGTGCCGTTTGGCCCTAGAAGATCGCCAGTTTCACACAGTCGGCCACGGTGGCGCGACGGAACAGCAAGGGCGAAAACCATGATGCAAGCAGACGACTTCGGCTTTGGCACCCAGATCCGTAAATCCCCCTATTTCGATGCCACCGTGCGGTGGGGCGCAAAGGGATTTTCCGTTTATAACCATATGTATATCCCGCGTGACTTTGGTGATCCGGAACAGAACTTCTGGAACCTCGTGAATGACGCCATCCTCTGCGATGTCGCCGTGGAGCGCCAGGTCGAGATCACCGGCCCCGACGCTGCACGCTTTGTCCAGATGCTGACGCCGCGCGACCTGTCGAAAATGGCCGTGGGCCAGTGCAAATACATCCTGATCACCAATGCAGCGGGCGGCATTCTTAATGACCCGATCCTCCTGCGTCTGGCAGAAAACCACTTCTGGATTTCGCTGGCCGATAGCGACATCCTTCTTTGGGCGCAGGGTGTGGCGGTGCATTCCGGTATGGATGTGACCATCGGCGAGCCGGACGTATCCCCCCTGCAATTGCAAGGGCCGAAATCGGGCCTGATCATGCAAGAGCTCTTTGGCGAGAGCATCCTCGATCTGAAATACTACTGGATGCGCGAAGTCGAACTGGACGGGATGCCCTTGATCGTATCGCGCACCGGCTGGTCGAGCGAATTGGGCTATGAGATTTACCTGCGCGACAGCGCCCATGGCGATGCATTGTGGGAGCGGATCATGGCGGCGGGGATGCCCCATGGTTTGAAACCCGGTCACACCTCATCCATTCGCCGGATCGAGGGGGGGATGTTGTCCTATCATGCCGATGCGGACATCAACACCAACCCCTATGAGCTGGGTTTGGACCGGTTGGTCAATCTCGATATCGAGGCCGAGTTCATTGGCAAGGCCGCGCTGCGCCGTATTCGTGACGAGGGTCCGCGCCGCAAGCAGATTGGCCTGATCATCGACGCTGCGCCGCTTAAAGGGCCGAACACCACGTTCTGGGCGATCAATGTTGCGGGGGCGCAGGTGGGCAAGGTCACATCGGCCGTCTACTCGCCACGCTTGGAACGCAATATTGCTCTGGCGATGGTCGCGGCAGAACATGCCAATATCGGTGCCGAGGTTGAGGTCGTGACCGGTCAGGGACCAGTGCGCGCCGTGATGGTGGAACGCCCCTTCTACGATCCCAACAAGAAAATCGCCGCCGCCTGAGCGCGCCCAGTCAAGACGAGTCCTGATCCATGTCCGACCTCGCAATCGAGCTGCATTGGCAGCGCGCCGAACCTGTGCTGCACACTGGCAAATACTCCAACGCCCATACCGTGCAGTTCAACAACCACCATGATGTGCAAGTGGATGCCGCCCCGGATTGGGGCGGTGATCCCGCCCACACCAATCCTGAGCAGGCGCTCGCCTCGGCGCTGTCCAGTTGCCACATGATGACCTTTCTTGCCCTTGCGGCCAAGGCAGGTTGGCCGGTCGCCAGCTATCACGACTATGCCGTGGCCCATCTGGGTAAAAACCCCAAGGGGCAAATGTCCGTGACACGGATTGATCTGCATCCGGTGGTGCGGTTCGACACCGGCTTTGCGGTGGAGGACGCGCAGCTGGCAGAAATGCAGGACCGCGCGCATCGCTATTGCTTTATCGCCAACACGCTCGCTGAGAGCGTGGAGATCAACATTCTCTGACCCCTGAAAGGACGAGACCCCGTGCTAAAAAGCGATATCCTTCTCTCTGAGCTCGACGGCGACGGCATCCTGCGCCTGACGCTGAATGACGCAGGACGCCGCAACGCGCTGTCCGAAGCAATGCTGACAGACCTGGGTCGCGCCTTTGCGGAGGCCGGGAATGATCCCGCGGTGCGGGTCATCGTTCTTGCAGCAAACGGGCCCGCGTTTTGCGCGGGCCATGACCTCAAGGAAATGACCGCGGGGCGGGCCGGAGCGGATCGGGGTCGCGCCTATTTCACTAGGATCATGGCGCTCTGTTCAGGCGTAATGCAGGCCATCGTGAACTGCCCCAAGCCGGTAATCGCCGAGGTTACGGGCATCGCCACCGCCGCAGGCTGTCAGTTGGTGGCAAGCTGTGATCTGGCGATTGCCGCGGATACGGCGCAGTTCAGCACGCCGGGGGTGCATATCGGCCTCTTCTGCTCGACCCCGATGGTGGCCCTGTCGCGCAACGTGGCGGGCAAACATGCGATGGAGATGCTGCTGACGGGCGATATGATCCCAGCCGCGCGTGCGGCGGAAATGGGGCTTATCAATCATGCCGTGGCACCGGATGATTTGCAGGCCGCCACGATGACCATGGCGCGCAAGATTGCATCGAAATCGAGCATGACCCTCGCCACAGGCAAGCGCGCCTTTTACGCGCAACGCGAGATGACCCTGTCCGATGCCTATTCCTACGCCTCCGCCGTGATGGTGGACAATATGCTGGCGCGAGACGCCCAAGAGGGAATCGGTGCCTTTATCGAGAAACGCGCGCCCCAGTGGCAGGATGCCTGAGACATGAGCACGAACCCCTACAACACGGATCTTGATCGCAACCCCGCGAACCATCAGCCGCTGACGCCGCTGACGTTCCTGGAACGCGCGGCGACGGTTTTCCCGGATCACATCGCAATTGTGCATGGCTCCCTGCGCCGCAGCTATGCCGAGTTCTACAGGCGCTCGCGCCAGCTTGGCTCGGCGCTGAGTGCGCGGGGGATCGGGCGCGGGGATACCGTGTCGGTCATGCTGGCAAACACGCCCGCAATGCTGGAATGTCATTACGGCGTGCCGATGTGCGGCGCGGTGCTGCATTCGATCAACACGCGGCTAGATGCGGGCATCATCGCGTTTCAACTCGATCACGCCATGTCAAAGGTAGTGATCGTGGACCGCGAATTCATGCCCCTGATGCAAGAGGCGCTGTCGCTTGCAACGGCCACCCCGCTCCTCATCCAATATGATGATCCGGAGTTCGCGGGACCGGGCATCGCGACCGAGGCAGAAGACTACGATGCCTTCTTGTCGGCTGGCGATCCGGCCTATGACTGGCTGATGCCAGAGGATGAATGGGACGCGATTTCGATCAATTACACCTCGGGCACCACAGGCGACCCCAAGGGCGTGGTCTCGCATCACCGGGGTGCGTATCTCTTGGCACAGGGCAATGCGCTGACCACCTCCATGGCCAAACATGCGGTCTATCTGTGGACCCTGCCGATGTTTCATTGCAACGGCTGGTGTTTCCCTTGGACGCTCTCGGCCATCATCGGCACGCATGTCTGCCTGCGTCAGGTGCGCGCCGAACCGATCTGGGAGGCGCTCGCACAAGAGCGCGTGACGCATCTTTGTGGCGCGCCGATTGTCATGTCTCTTATGATTTTCGCCCCACAGAGCGTCAAACGGGCGCTTGATCACAGGGTCCAATTCTTCACCGCCGCGGCACCGCCCCCGGAAAAGCTCTTGGCCGACATGAAGGAGGCAGGGTTCGACGTGACCCATCTCTACGGGTTGACCGAGACCTATGGCCCGGCGGTCGTCAATGACTGGCACGACGGTTGGTCTACCCTGTCCTCTGCGGAACAAGCAAAGCTCAAGGCGCGCCAGGGTGTGCGATATCTGGCGCTCGAGGGTCTCGACGTGCTGGACCCCGATACCATGGCTCCTGTGCCCCGCGACGGCGTGACCATGGGCGAGGTGATGTTTCGCGGCAATGTCGTGATGAAGGGCTATTTCCGCAACCCGAAAGCCACGCAAGAGGCCTTTGCCGGGGGCTGGTTTCATTCCGGAGATTTGGGCGTGCGGCATCCGGACGGATACATTCAACTCAAGGACCGCTCCAAGGATGTGATCATCTCGGGCGGCGAGAATATATCCTCTATCGAGGTGGAGGAGGCGCTCTATCGTCACCCGGCTGTTGCTGTAACGGCCGTGGTCGCCATGCCGCATGAAAAATGGGGCGAAACCCCTTGCGCCTTTGTCGAACTGGCCGAGGGGCAGGCGGCGGATGCGGAAACCCTGCGGGCCTGGTGCCGCGAGCATCTGGCCCCCTACAAGGTGCCGGGCCGCTTCGTGTTCACCACCATTCCCCGCACCTCGACGGGCAAAATCCAGAAGTTCCTGTTGCGCACACGCGCAAGGGAATTAGCGGAGCCCGAAGTGGTCTAACCTGCCCGTGCCGCCTTGCGGCGTTCAACCCGCGCGCGGATAGCCGCGACATCGGTTACCGGTGTCGCGGCAAAGAGCGCACGGGTATAGGGGTGTTGCGGATCGGCAAAAAGCGCCTCACGGCTGCCCTGCTCGACCGCCTCACCCTTGGAGATCACCATCACCTCATCGGCAATATAGCGCACCACCGAAAGATCGTGGCTGACAAACACATAGGTCAGGTCGAACTCATCCTGCAAATCAGCCAAGAGGTTGAGCACCTGCGCCTGTACTGAAAGATCGAGCGCCGAAACCGGTTCATCCAGCACAAGCAGAGAGGGGTTTAGCATCAGCGCGCGGGCGATCGCGATGCGCTGTCGCTGACCACCCGAGAACATATGAGGGTAGCGGTTGAAATGCTCGGGCTGCAGGCCGACCTTCTTGATCATCGCCTCGGCCCGGTCTCGCCGTTCCGAGGCGGGCATGTCGGTGTTGATCACCAAGGGTTCCATCAGCACATTGCCGATCTTCTGACGTGGATTCAGACTTCCATAAGGGTTTTGAAACACCATCTGCACCTTGGAGCGCAGGGCCGGGCCGGGGCGTTTTCGGGCGATATCGACGGGGTGGTCATCAATCCGCAACTCTCCGCCCGAGGGCGCATCAATCAGAGCGATGATGCGCGCGAGGGTAGATTTACCGGAACCGCTCTCACCAACGATGGCAAGGGTCTTGCCCTTATCGACAGCAAAGTCGATGCCGTTGAGCGCGCGTACCTTGGCTGCGCGGGCAAAGAGACTGCCGGGCACCGCGTAATCCTGCACAATACCGCGACCTTCGACGACGGGGGCGATCGGACTTGCGGTCATCGGGCGACCTCCTGCGAGAAGAAGTCTGAAACGGTGGGCAGGCGATCACCTGTTGCGTGCTCTGGCAGGGCCGAGAGCAGCGCGCGGGTATAAGGATGCTGAGGAGACTCGAACAACGAGAGCACGTCGGCCTCTTCCATCTTCTTGCCTTGATACTGCACCACCACCCGGTCGGCGGTTTCGGCCACCACGCCCATGTCATGGGTGATCAGGATCAGCGCCATGCCGAAATCCTCTTGCAGTTTCATCAAGAGATCGAGGATCTGTTTCTGGATGGTCACGTCGAGGGCCGTTGTCGGCTCATCCGCGATCAAAAGGCGCGGGTTCGAGGCGATTGCCATGGCGATCATCACCCGCTGGCATTGCCCGCCTGACATCTGGTGCGGATAGGCGTCGATCTTGGTCTCGGGGTTCGGGATGCCCACGGCGCGAAAGAGCTCCAGTGCCCGCGCACGCGCGTCCCTGCGCGACAGCCCAAGGTTCAGGCGCAGCACCTCTTCGATCTGAAACCCCACGGTAAAGGACGGATTGAGCGAGGCGATAGGTTCCTGAAAGATCATGGTAATCTCGCGCCCGATGAGGTGACGCCGCTCTGCATCCGAGAGGTTCGAGATGTCGCGCCCGTCATAGGTCATCTCATCAGCGGTAATTGTGGCGGTATCGGGCAAGAGCCCCATGACCGCCAGCATCGACACCGATTTGCCAGAGCCGCTCTCGCCCACGATGGCCAGAACCTCGCCCCGGTCGACATGCACGTCGATCCCGTCTACGGCGGTAAAGCTGCCGGTTGCGGTGGCGAATTTGACGGTGAGGTTCTTGATGTTCAAAAGCGCCATATCGTCAACTCCGCTTCAGCTTGGGGTCGAGCGCATCACGCAGCCCGTCGCCCATCAAGTTGATCGCCAACACCGAAATCAGGATGGCGAGACCGGGAAAGGTGACCACCCACCAAGCGCGCAGGATGAATTCCCGCGCCTCGGCCAACATGGTGCCCCATTCCGGCGAGGGTGGCTGCGCTCCCATCCCCAGAAATCCCAAAGCGGCGGAATCGAGCACTGCCGAGGAAAACGACAATGTGGCCTGCACGATCAGCGGCCCAAGACAATTGGGCAGGATGGTCTTGAACATCAGGCGCAGATTCCCCGCCCCCGCCACACGGGCAGCGGTGACATATTCGCGCTTCATCTCGGACATGACGGCCGCACGGGTCAGACGGGCAAAATGGGGCTGATAGACAATCGCGATGGCAATCATCGCATTGGTCAGCCCAGGTCCCAGCACCGCCACCAACACAAGTGCCAAAAGGAGCGAGGGAAAGGCCAAGATCACATCCATCATCCGCATGATGACATTGTCGATCCAGCCGCCAAAGAACCCCGCCAACAGCCCGATGATGATCCCCCCCACAAGCGCGATGGAAACCACGACAATGCCGATAAAGAGCGAGTATTGCGCCCCAAAGATCAGGCGCGAGAGCATGTCGCGCCCGACCGCATCGGTCCCCAGCAGAAATTGCGCATTGCCACCTTCGGCCCAGACGGGAGGCACAAGCAACGCTTCGCGGTACTGCGTGGTCGGGTCATGGGGGGCGATAATTCCGGCAAAGATCGCTGTTAGTACCAGCAGCACAAAGACCACCAGTCCGATCACAGCGCCCCGGTTCTGGCTGAAGTAGAACCAGAATTCAGCCAGCATTCGACGGCGGATCGCAGCATCGGATAGCTTCACCGGGGCGGCAAGGTTGGATGTCTCGCTCATTTCACACGAATCCTCGGGTTGATCAGGCCATAAGTCAGATCGACCAGCAGGTTGACGATCATAACGAGCGCCGCGATGAGCAGCAGGCCGGATTGCACCACCGGATAATCCCGGCGCGAGATGGAATCGATCATCCATTTGCCTATGCCGGGCCAGGAAAAGATCGTCTCGGTCAGAATGGCACCGGCCATCAGCACCCCGATTTGCAGACCGATGGTGGTGACCACCGGCACCATCGCATTGCGCAGCGCGTGGATGCCGATGACGCGGTATTGTGGCATGCCCTTGGCGCGAGCGGTGCGGACATAATCCTCGCCCATGACCTCAAGCATGGCAGAACGGGTCTGACGGGCGATGACCGCAAGCGGAATCGTGGCCAAGACCAGAGATGGCAGGATGAGATGGCTCAGCGCCGACGCGAACGCCCCCTTCTGCCCCGAGAGCAGGCTGTCGATCAGCATGAAGCCGGTGACATTTGGGAAATAGTACAGCAGGCTGATACGCCCCGACACCGGCGTCCAGCCGAGAATCCCTGAGAAAAAGATGATGAGCAGCAGCCCCCACCAGAAAATCGGCATGGAAAAGCCGACAAGGGCAAGCGTCATGGAAATCTGGTCGAACCAGCTCCCGCGCTTGATGGCGGCAAATACGCCCACGGTAACGCCAATCACAGTGGCGATGATGATGGCGCAAAGACCCAGTTCGACAGTCGCGGGAAAGAGGGTCAGGAACTCGTCCAGCACAGGTTTCTTGGTCACGAGCGAATTGCCCATGTCCCCCTGCAAGAGCCGCCCGAGGAAATCGAAATACTGGAGCACGATGGGTTGATCATAGCCCAGTTGCGCGCTGAGTTCCGCATGCCGTTCGGGGGTCACACCCCGCTCGCCCGCCATCAAGAGCACCGGATCGCCGGGCAGGATGCGCACAAAGCTGAAGGCGATGATGGTGATCCCGATAAAGGTCGGGATAAGGTAAAGAAACTTGGACAAGATGAATCGGATCATGCGCCGCTTTCCTTTGAAAACGCGCGAGGGCTGTGCCCCCGCGCGTCCGGTTTCAGATCAGACTGATCCGTTCATTCGGCAATGTCGACAGTCTCGAAGGTGAAGTCGCCCAACGGGCTCATCACAAAGCCCGACACCTTGTTCGACATCGGCACATACTGGGTCGAATGCGCGATGGTGAACCACGGGGCCTGGTCCTTGAAGATCACCTGCGCCTGTTCATAGAGCGCGGTCCGTTCTGCCGGATCGGCAGTGATCTTGGCATCCTTCAGCAGCTTGGAAAAATCTTCGTTGCACCAGAACGCGCGGTTGGCACCGCCAGGCCCGGCGGAATCGCAGGACAGCAGCACCGACAGGAAGTTGTCGGGATCGCCATTGTCCCCGGTCCAGCCCAGCATCACCGCGCCGTCGCGGCCGGGTTCCATCGACTTTTGCAGATATTCGCCCCACTCATAGGACACGATCTCGACCTTGACGCCGACCTTGGACAGGTCCTCTTGCATCAACTCGGCAGAACGGCGGGCATTGGGCATATACGGGCGCTGTACCGGCATCGCCCAGATTTTCATCGAGAGGTCGGTCACGCCCTCTTCCTCAAGCATCTTCTTGGAGGCTTCGGGATCATAGGGATCGTCAACGATCGACTCGTTATAGGACCACATGGTCGGCGGAATCGGGTTCTTGGCCGGGGCGGCCGCCCCCTGAAACACGGCATCGACGATGGCATTCTTGTTGATCGCCATGTTCAGCGCCTTGCGGACGCGCGCGTTGTCAAACGGCGCGACTGTGGTGTTATAGGCCAGATAACCCACGTTCAGACCGGCCTGCTCATCCAGTTTGAGGTTGGGATCGGCTTTGATGGTCTCGATATCCGCTGGGGCCGGATAGGGCATCAGGTGGCATTCGCCAGCCTTGAGCTTTTGCAGACGCACGGCGGCGTCAGGGGTGATGG
>SWCD01024241.1_pt1 | contig 27344 bp, 26 predicted proteins | sample 4693011 | NCBI WGS metagenome assembly SWCD01 (sample SAMN10267278, study PRJNA491770) | bioreactor metagenome | isolation source: DHS bioreactor inoculated with marine | place: Japan: Omine Ridge, Nankai Trough | reverse complement strand
TCTGGCTCTGGCTCTGGCTCTGGCTCTGGCTCTGGCTCTGGCTCTGGAAGAAGTTCTGATTCGGGTGTTATTGCAAGCGTTTCTTCTGCCGCATGAATATCTTCAGCAATATCTTCCTGAATACCGCCTTCTTCAACAATCGCATCCAACCCCTCTTCAATCTTGGAAGAGGATTTGAACAGGCGATCTTTTAGTTTCTTGAAAAAGGACATGGTATAGCTCCGAAATTCTACAAACCACCTAAAACGAAATTGTAAGGGATGGAAGCCCTATATAGCTACACTTGTACTCCACGTAACACCAAACCTGCCGTAATCAGCACTTGCGCCAGCCAGTAGAACATCCAGACGGCAAATGGTGCAGTTTTATGCATCCAACTCATTTTGGGAAACAGGAATAATTCCATCGATAAAATCAAGTCAGACAAAATGAAAAACATTACACCCAGCAACATAGTATTATAATAGACTTGCCAGGGTAGCGTGGCAGACGCGACGCCCATCATCGCGATAATCACAATATAACCTGCCACAGCAAGGCGTAACTTTCCTGCGTAAAACCACAGGATTAGAAGCATAATGAACGATATTATGGCCAATGCCGAAAGGGTTGCGATGCGCGCATTCAGCGAAAGTCGTCCTATATCTGATAACGGGTCTGTCAAAAACAGCAGTATATAGAATATGTGACCAACCGCGAAAGCCCCAACACCTTTTAGAAACTCTGCGGCCCCTGCGCGTGAGAGGTAATAATCCCCGATTGCACAAGCGGCTAACGCCAATGGCAACCAGATCGAAGACTGGGCAAGTACCGCCGCCAGTGCCAAAGCTGAAATACTAACGGTTTTAAAAACCGTTTTTGACCAAGAGGCTGAGCGGTAGCAATACCCGACCAGATAAATCATCGCACAGATGGCGGAAATCTCAAATAATCTGGGCAGATATGATTCCACGAATACGCCTAAATCTCGTCAGGGAAGTGCTTAATCACCATGCGGATCGGATTGGGGGCAGCTTGGCCCAGCCCGCAAATAGAGGCGTCAACCATTGCCGTGGAAAGCTCTTCCAACAGACCTTGATCCCATTTATCCGCCTGCATCAGCTTCACGGCTTTTTCACAACCAACACGACACGGTGTACATTGTCCGCAGCTTTCATCTTCAAAGAAACGCAGCATATTCAGCGCCGCCTGTTTTGCGCTGTCCTTATCCGACAGAACCACAACAGCGGCTGACCCTATGAATGTGCCATGCGGTTGCAACGTGTCGAAATCCAGCGGAATGTCATCCATAGACGCAGGCAGCAGACCAGAGGATGGCCCGCCCGGCTGATACGCCTTGAATGTATGGCCATCCAGCATCCCGCCACTATGATCTGCGATCAGTTCCTTGATAGTCAAACCCGCAGGTGCGATTTTCACACCGGGATTTTTCACACGGCCGGAAACGGAATAACTGCGCATACCCTTGCGGCCATTGGCGCCATGCGCACCAAATACATCGCCACCTTCGCGTGCAACTTTGCATATCCAATATAGCGTTTCCACGTTATGCACGAGTGTCGGTTGATTGAAGATTCCGACCGAGGCCACAAATGGCGGACGGTGGCGCGGCATTCCGCGCTTACCTTCGATGCTTTCAATCATTGCACTTTCTTCACCGCAAATATAAGCACCGGCTCCACGTCGCAGATCAATATAACCAGCGTCAACAATGCCTGCCTGTTCCAGTTTGACAATCTCGCAGGCCAAAAGTTCAAGCACTGCGGGATATTCGTCACGCATATAAATAAAGCATTTTTCTGCTTCAACTGCCCAAGCAGCGATTAACATGCCTTCTAGAAAAACATGCGGTTCACGTTCCAGAAAATAGCGATCTTTGAATGTGCCGGGTTCACCTTCGTCCCCGTTTACGGCCAGATAACGCGGGCCTTCGTTCATACGCACAAACGACCATTTTTTACCGGATGGAAATCCTGCTCCACCCATTCCGCGCAAACCGCTTTCAAGCACTTCGTCTTGCAATGTATCGCGGGATTTAGAGCCATCACGCAGGGCTTTTAATTCCGTATAACCACCACCTGATACATATGTATCAAACTGTTCATACGCAGGTATGTGCGCATGTGTATCGTCTGCAACTATCGCATCCGCAACTTTACCCAAATCAGCGTGATCAATATGATTGTGACCTAACTCCAAAACCGGTGCTGTATCACACCGCCCCATGCAAGGTGCGCGCAATACACGCACTTCACCCTTACCATTGTATTTTGCCGCCAAATCCCGCAACAAATCTTCTGATCCGGCCAATTCGCAAGACAAGCTGTCGCAAACCCGTATGGTCAGCGCAGGTGGTGTGTCCATGCCCTCTTTAACGATATCGAAATGCGCGTAAAATGATGCAACTTCATACACTTCTGTTTGTGAAAGGCGCATTTCTTCGGCCAAAGCTGCCAGATTTTCTGCAGATAAATGCCCGTAAGTATCCTGGATCAGGTGTAAATGCTCGATCAGCAAATCACGGCGCCGTGGACGGTCGCCCAATAAAACCTGAATGCCATTTAGACTATCTTCTGTTACCTGACGGCCCTTGGGCGTGTGGCGACCTTTGCCCTTACCCGATTTCCAAACACCTTTACGTTCATCCAATGCCATTGGTCTATTCCCTATTCATTTGACCGAACTATATGCAGCCCTTTACGGACAGACCAGATTAAATGCGACGTCCCAAGCCACATAAACGCGCAGCTTTGTTGAAAGATGAAAGATTTGTTACTACTGTAAAGCAAATTCCAGTAGCAGACCTTATGCAAAACAGATCAATCCTCTTTTATCTTATCACGTTAACACCAGCATTCATGTTATACAGTGCCGTTGTTCAGGGTGGGTATTGGGTGCCAGGCGCATTAATTTACATGACCATATTTGCGGCATTTTGCGATGAAGCCTTCGCGCTTGATTTTACCAAGACGGATGACGGTTGGGGCACACGCTCTGTCTTGCCCATAATCCTTGGCATCAGCCATTTCGCACTATTACCACTGGCAATTTACGCTATTGGCACAGCAGAGTTTGGACTGTTGACCAAAATTGTTTTATTTTTCGCTTTCGGGCTGTTTTTTGGCATGATCAGTCATGCAAATGCACATGAAATGATCCACCGCACCAATCGTTTGCATTCAAGTTTCGGAAAATGGATTTTTATCTCGATGTTGTTTGGCCATCACACCAGTGCACATTTGTTGGTGCATCACCCATACGTTGCCACACCAAAAGACCCTAACTCTGCCCGTTTCAATGAAAGTTTTTACACATTCCTGAAGCGCGCCAGCATCGCCGAATTTCGTGCAGGCTTACAGGCTGAAAACACACGATTGGAAAAACGCGGGCTTTCGCCAACAAGCCTGCGCAACCCCTATTGGCAATACTGTTTGGGTGCGCTTGTAGCCATACTGTTAGTCTATGGTTTGTCAGGTTTAAAAGGTGTTATCGCCTACCTTGCATTGTCATTTTATGCGCAATCTCAAATGCTTATAATTGATTATGTCCAACATTACGGATTACAACGCAAACAATTGGACACCGGTAAATTTGAACCTGTCAGTCCGTGTCATTCGTGGAATGCACCACATTGGTTCAGTGCATTTATGACCCTGAACGCACCACGCCATTCCGACCATCACGCTTCACCTGCAAAACCCTATACTGAATTAGACGGATTTGCCGACACAGCCCCACAACTGCCGCACGCAATTCCCTATATGGCCGCAGTCGCACTTTGGCCGCGCAGATGGCGGGCAATGATGAACCCGCGTGCAAAGTTATGGCAAGACCGGTCGTAATATCTTATCGTTATTTCAAAACAACAAAGGCGCCCATGAAATTCTTATCTTTAATTGCCATTCTCGCCTTTTCGCCGGCATCTGCGGAAACCATCGTTAGCCCAAGCGAGTTTGAAGCGTTATCCACGGGGAAAACCTTGTATTTCTCAAAAGATGGCAAAGCTTATGGCGCAGAACATTTTTACAAAGGCCGCCGCAGTAAATGGCGTTATTCGGATGGGCATTGCGAAGAAGGCGTCTGGTTTACCCATGAGGACCTGTTTTGCTTTAATTACGAAGGCGGAATAGAAACCCAATGCTGGACGTTTTTCAAAACCGATAAGGGGTTTGCCGCACGTGCAGAAGGCGCACCTCTGGACGAGATTTTAGAGCTGTATCTAATCGATAAAAAACCACTACTTTGCAAAGCCGACGGGTTGTCAGTTTAAAACAGATTCCCTTGGTCTTCGGGTGGTTTTTTTGATTTAGCCTTTGGTTTTTTAACTATTTGTGCCTCACCCGTTTTATAATGCCCGTCCTTGAATTGAATATCCAACTGGTTAGCTTGTTTGGCCGCTTTAACCGTTGATAAAACGACACCATCATCATCGCGGACAACTGCAAAACCCCGCTCAAGTGTAGCTTCATATCCAAGGGTTTCCAATAGACGCTCCAATCCGTTCAGCTTATCGCGAAACCGTTCCAATTGACGCATGGGTGCACTTTTAAGGTCGCTTACAACACGCTGTAATAACTGATCTTTTTGTGAAATCATTTGACGCAAGGCAATGGGCCGCAAAGCCGCTGTACGTTCGGCCAATTGCACACGTTTCCCCTGCGCCATTGCTTGCAAAGCCCGTGGCAGGCGCGCTGCGATCATATCCAGCTTCTGCCCTTGCATGGCCACTACATCAACAGGGTTCGGCATTGCGCGCGACAGGTCACGTAGCCGCTGTTCACGCTGTTTTATCCCATTGGCCAGTGCCCGCACACGGCGTTCTTCCATACCCGCCAACCAAACGGCTAGTTCCGCACGCACTGGCACCGCCAATTCAGCCGCCGCAGTCGGTGTCGGCGCGCGTTGATCGGATGCGTAATCAATCAATGTCGTATCTGTTTCATGGCCCACGGCCGAGATTAGCGGAATATCACTGGCAGCGGCCGCGCGTGCCACGTTTTCCTCGTTAAACCCCCATAAATCTTCAATAGAACCACCACCACGGGCCACAATAATCAAATCGGGGCGCGGTATCGCACCACCCTTAGTCATCGCATTGAAGCCCTCAATGGCCTTTGTCACTTCAACAGAGCACCGATCTCCCTGGACCGCTACAGGCCAGATCAGCACTTTGCGCGGGAAACGATCACGTAAACGGTGCAAAATATCGCGGATTACAGCACCAGAGGGCGAGGTCACAACACCGATCACTTCGGGTAGATACGGGATAGGCTTCTTGCGGTCCTGATCAAACAGTCCTTCTGCTGCAAGTGCTTTCTTGCGCTTTTCCAGCATCGCCATCAAAGCACCGACACCCGCAACGCGTAATTCCATCACGTTCATCTGGTATTTTGATTGCTTCGGGAACGATGTAAGCTTGCCCACAGCAATCACTTCCATGCCCTCTTCAGGTTGAACAGACAGCTTTGATGTCTGCCCTTTCCATGTGACCGCATTCAATACTGCATTTTCATCTTTCAAATCATAATAGATATGACCGGACGCGTAACGGTTTACGCGACCAATTTCGCCTCGCACCCTAACGTGGCTGAACTCACCTTCAATCATGCGTTTAACCGCCCCTGATATTTCAGAGACACTGAATTCCGGCGCATTTTGCCCTGGTTCCGGATCGTCGATTAAATCAGACACTTATGTCTCCTTGCACTTAGCTAAAACCGACCTTAGAACGAGCCGCAACAAAGGCCAAGTCAGGAGCGCGTAAAAACATGAATATCCTTATATTAGGGTCCGGCGGACGCGAGCATGCACTGGCTTGGGCAGTTAAACAAAACCCAAAATGCGACCGTTTGGTTTGTGCACCCGGCAATGCGGGTATGGCCATGATTGCCGATTGTATCGCTGTCGATGTGATGGACAATGACGCAGTCGTAGCCTTATGCAAGGCCCAAGCGATTGACTTTGCCATAATCGGCGCTGAAAACCCATTGGCAAATGGCGTCGCTGATGCCCTGCGCGCAGCCGGCATTCTGACCTTTGGCCCCTCAAAAGAAGCCTCTGCGCTGGAAAGCTCCAAAGCCTTCACCAAAGAGATTTGTGACGCCTGCAATGCACCCACCGCCGCTTATGCACGCTTCACTGAGCTGGATGCGGCCAAAGCTTATGTCACAGCCCAAGGCGCACCCATCGTAATTAAGGCTGACGGGCTGGCCGCAGGCAAAGGCGTCATTGTGGCAATGGACTTGCAAGAAGCCCTGAACGGTTTGGACGACATTTTCGATGGCGCATTTGGTGATGCAGGTACTGAAGTCGTAGTAGAAGAATTCATGGATGGCGAAGAAGCCAGCTTTTTTGTGCTGTCCGACGGCAAAAACATATTACCCATGGGCACTGCCCAAGACCACAAACGCGCCTATGACGGTGACAAAGGCCCCAACACAGGTGGTATGGGTGCCTATTCACCGGCGCCTGTTATGACTGATGAAGTCACCCAAAAAGCGCTCACGGAAATCATCCAACCCACAATAGATGAAATGGCCCGACGCGGCACGCCTTTTCAGGGCGTACTGTTCGCAGGCTTCATGATCAAGGACGGTCAACCACGACTTGTGGAATATAACGTGCGCTTCGGCGATCCTGAATGCCAAACTCTGATGATGCGCCTTGGTGCGCAAGCTTTGGACGCCTTGCATGCTTGCGCCGAAGAACGCTTGAGCGACGCTCAGATCCATTGGGCGGATGATCATGCCATTTCGATTGTACTGGCGGCAACAGGGTATCCGGGATCTTATGATAAAGGTACAGAAATAAAAGGACTGGACGATTTATCAACTGACAGCAAAAACATGGTGTTCCATGCAGGTACCAAAATGGATGGTGACAAGATTTTGGCTGTTGGCGGGCGCGTCTTAAACGTCACTGCGCGTGGCGACAACTTCAAAGAGGCCCGTGACCGCGCCTATGCAATGGTGGAACGGATAGAGTGGCCCGAAGGCTTCCATCGCAAAGACATCGGCTGGCGGGCACTTTAACAAGATAATGCGGCTTTCAAACTATCGGGGCCTTTGTATGTGCCTATTTTTCTGGACACCAGCTTGCCGCCTTCAAACAGCGTGGAAATAACATTGCGCCAAGCCCCGTCTGCCGTAATCATTTCTGGCCCAACCCCGCAATTACGCACACCGCCCGCAATAAAATTCCACCCGATTTTATGGTTTGTCAGATTAGGTGTATTTGCAATCTCGACCAACTTGCCATCACGGTAGCTCCACACACGCAAAACCTGCGCCAGATGCGGACGATCAATATAGGCAATGTCCATATCTCCATCACCGTTGAAATCGGCAATGCCGACAGGGGCAAGCCAGCGGTGCGAAGTGCCTATATGGGGTGTCGCTGCAATTTTATGTAGCTTTGTGTAGATGGCGTGGCCATAAACAGCCAGTTGCGCGCCTTTATCAACATCCGTCTCAATAACAATGACTTCCAGCTGACCATCGCCGGTAATATCCGCAATACGGGGCTGAACATCTTCAAAGACACGCGATTTTGAAAGTGTGAACGTTGTGCTGAAATACGGACCGTGAGATGGGCTGCCCTGCTGTAGAATTGTCAGTTCAGACCATTCCGTTTTATCACCAAGAATACCGTGCTGGTAGCGATCTGTAGACCCTTCAAAAAACGCGTGAAACCCTGGTGCAAGAATGCCGTCAATTGTCGTTTCTGAAATCGGCTTACAACCAAACCCGTCATCATCGGCCAAACATGTCAGCGACGTCTGTGCATTAACAGCGCACGCACAAAACAACATGCTTATGTGCGCTGTTAAGCGTATCAAATCTGTTTCTCAGGCATCCTGACAATCAACCCGTCAAGTTCATCTGTCACTTTCACCTGACATGTCAGGCGGGATTTCAGCGTGTCCGGCTCCCAGGCAAAGTCCAGCATGTCTTCTTCCATGGCATCTTTGGCAGGTAGTTTGTCTACCCATGAACCGTCCACATAAACATGGCACGTTGAACATGCGCATGCGCCACCACAATCCGCTTCGATGCCCGGGATATTATTATCACGCGCACCTTCCATAACAGTCAAACCGTTTGCAACTTCCACAACATGCTCTTTACCGTTGTGCTCAATATAGGTGATTTTGGCCATTGCCGTCTGTCTCCAGTTTAAAATCCTATTTGCGTGTAAACCGCGTATGTGATTCCTGCCAGCCCCTTTTACAAACTTGGGCCTTTTTTTTCATAACGTTTGTAGATAGTGTTTTTTTAAACAACGAGAACAAAAATGGCCCCAATCAGAGTAGTTTTCCGTGCAAGTCTGATATGCCTTGCAGGATTTTCATACAATATGGCCTATGCGCAGGACTTGGGATTACCCTCGGAATCGCGCACTGATGCCTGCCGTATTCGTTATACGGCTCCCGCGATTGTTGAAACTGTGACCAATCAGGTTTTGGTCAAACCTGAAACCATTGGTATAGATCCACAAACGGGTCAATCTATCGTTACTTCTCCCGCAACCTATCGCACTGAAACAGAACAAAGGATTGTGCGCGCAAGGCATGAAAATTGGGCCGAGATAATTTGCACCAAAGATCAAAGCGTGACGTTTATTCAGTCTTTGCAACGCGCTTTAGCTGCACGCGGCTATTTTCGGGGTGTTGTAACGGGCGTGATGGACGAGCAAACTAAACGTGCATTGCGCAAAGTACAAAAAAGCCGTGGGATCAATACTTCAGAGGTAACTCTGGATTTAGCCGAAAGTTATGGCTTGGTCATACATAGGATATTCAAAAAATAAAAACCCCACCAATGGCAGGGTTTCCAGTGTTTTTTAATATTAACCCGCCAATGATAAGGCCACAAAACGCGGATTTCCGCCGCGACGTATCAAAAACAGAACCGATTTTCGCCCTGCATCTTTGGCCGCCTGAATGGCATTAGCTACATCTTTTGGACTTTCAACCACCGTTTGACCAACCTCCGCGATTATATCACCTTTGCGCAGGCCCTTTTCGAATGCATCACTTTCTTCATTTACAGAAACGATCGCCACACCTTTCGCATCAGCGGGCAATCCCAGTTGGTTGCGAATATCATCAGTCAAAGACGTCATCTCCATTCCAAGCGATTCTTCTTGTGTCACCGCTTCCGGTTTAGCAACGGCAGGAACAACAGCGGCCTTTTCAGCATCCTCACGGCGCGCAAGGACAACTTTAATCGTTTGCGTTTTACCTTCGCGCTGTATAATTACACGAACCGATTTGCCGACTTCAGAATTACCGACCTGTTTTATTAGCCCGCGTGTGTCTGCTACATCTTTGCCGTCAAAGTTAAGAATAACATCGCCGGCCAAAATCCCTGCGTCTTTTGCAGGGCCGTCAGGTACACCGCTAACCAATGCGCCTGCTGCTTTTTCAAGCCCCAGTGCATCTGCCATTTCGGCATCTATATCCTGAATACTGACGCCCAACCAACCACGGCGGGTTTCGCCGAATTCTTTGAGTTGTTGTGTTACAGGGCCTACAACATTAGATGCCATTGCAAAGCCCAAACCAATTGAACCGCCGGTAGGTGAAATAATTGCTGTATTCACACCAATCACATCCCCGTCCATATTAAACAACGGACCACCGGAGTTGCCGCGGTTTATCGCAGCATCTGTTTGAATGAAATCGTCATATGGGCCAGAACGCAAAGACCGGTTATTGGCTGAAATAATCCCGGCAGAAACTGAAAATCCTTGACCAAGCGGATTACCAATGGCCAATACCCAGTCGCCAACGCGTGAAATATCGCTGTCGCCGAAATTAACGAACGGTAATGGTTCATCCGCTTCGACCTTCAACAGCGCAATGTCAGTTTTAATGTCGCGCCCAATTAACTTCGCGTCCAACTCTTTACCGCTGAATAACTCAATAACGATTGTATCAGCCTTATCGATCACGTGGTTGTTCGTGACAATATAGCCATCCGCAGAAATGATAAATCCGGAACCAAGCGCTGTTGCGCGACGGGGTTTTTGATTTTGTCCATTTGGGTTTTGATCAAGAAAATCTTTGAAAAAATCTTCAAATGGAGAGCCTTTCGGGACTTGTGGCATTTGTGGACGATTTGGCTGTGCAATCGTTTGCGTTGTCGTAATGTTGACGACTGATGGACTTAGTTGTTCTGCCAAGTCAGCAAAACTGTCCCCAACCACGCGTGCAGACGCCGTGATAGTTTGCGCGATTAACAGTGCTATCGTTAATAGCACACCTATCGAATAAATTTGGGGCTTGTGCCACATTTGAGTGCGGCTAATGGCAAGAGACTTCACTTTTATCCTCCTAAGATATTGAATCAATAAACACCCTAGATAGGGCTGCCTTGTGACATATAACTTGTAATCTTACTGTGACATTACAAGGTTAAATTTGTTACGAATTTTCACAATAGTGTTAATCATTTGTAAAATTCAAAGATGAGTTACTAATAACTCTATCGGATTATGAATATGTTTACACGTCATGCCATTGTTTTTGAAGCCCAAACAAGAACCACCCCTAAAGCAACAACCGCAACACCCAGAAAACGGCGTTGATCACGGCTAAGTTCGCCCATCGCTTTCAGAATGTCTTCAAAACGCAAGGGGGCCAGTGCAAGCACCAGCCCCTCAATTACCGCCACCAGACCGAAGCCCAACAACAAATCATGCATCATCTGTTAGCATCCGACTTCAGATAGTTGAAAAAATCGCTATCTGGCGACAACACCATTGTTGAATTATTGCCAAGCAATGATTTTTCGTATGCTGTCAGAGATCTGCGAAAAGCAAAGAATTCCGGATCACGACCATATGCTTCCGCAAAGATAGCATTCCGTTTGGCATCTGCTTCACCGCGAATAATCTCAGAGTTTTTCTGGGCTTCAGATACGGTTTCAACCACAGTCCGATCCGCAATCGCGCGGGCCCGTTGTGCTGCTTCATTACCGCGTGCAATCTCGTCCGCCGCTTCACGCTCACGTTCTGCACGCATCCGTTCAAAGGTTTTTTCCAGGTTTTGCTCTGGCAAATCAGCACGTTTAATACGCACATCGATGATTTCCACACCCAAATCCAATGCTTTTTCCCGTGCTGCATCGCGGATCTGGATCATCAATCCGACACGTTCTGATGATAGTAATTTATCAGATTTCACATCACCTAAAACCTGACGCAATTCAGCGTTCATAATTGTCTCAAGTCGACCACGCGCCGAATTAACACCGCCCGAACCGATGGCTTTGCGAAATTGAACCACATTGGTAATGCGCCACCGTGCAAAAGCATCCACCTCAAAACGGCGGTTGTCTTTCATCGTAACTTCCAGTGGTTGTGTGTCCAAAGGCAAAATACGATCATCGTATTTCACGATCTCATGCAGAAACGGTATTTTGAAATACAAACCGGGATCTTCATCAACATCGATGACTTCGCCGAACCACAATTTCAATGCGCTTTCACGTTCATCGACAATGTAATAGGAAGACAGACCAATAAACGTCAAAGCAACTAATATTGGTAATGCTACTGCTGAAAACTTCATTAGTTTGATCCCGTCTTCGGTTTGTTCAATTCGTTTAACGGCAAATAGGGCACAACGCCTTGTCCACCGCTTGCGCTTTCATCAATGATGACTTTATCCACACGGCCCAAAACCCGCTCCATGGTTTCCAAATACAAACGCTTACGTGTAACTTCAGGAGCTTTGGCATATTCCTCATAGACAGCAATAAAACGCGAAGCTTCACCTTCGGCCTCATTCACCGTTTGCGATCTATAACCTTCCGCTTGCTCTAACAGCTGCGCCGATTTACCGCGCGCTGCAGCAACTACTTTATTGGAATAGGCATCAGCCTGTTTTTCCAACGTATCACGTGTTTGTTCAGCGGCTTGCACTTCACGGAAACTGTCTGCCACTTCACGCGGCGGATCGGCCTTGTCGAAGTTCACCCGCACGATGGTAACGCCTGCGTTATAACCGTCCAGGGTTTCCTGAATCAGGCTTTGCAGTTCTGCGGCAATCTTACCTTTACCTGTCGTCAAAATCGGCGTGAGGTTAGTCCGCGCCACAATTTCACGCATCACAGACTCGCTTACAGCAATAATGGTTTCTTGCGGGCCTGCCAGGTTGAATAAGAATTTCTGCGCGTCATTGATGTTCCATACGACCTGAAAATCAATATCCACGATGTTCTCGTCACCGGTCAACATTAAACCCTCGTCAGCACGCACACCGCGTCCTACACCAATATCTTCAATGTTTTCACGTGTAACAGGCAGGATGTTTTTCGTAACAACCGGCCAAGGGGCAAAGTTCAAACCCTCATTGCCTGTTTTGTAATATTTACCAAAGAACAGCTCTACTGATTGTTCGGATGTATCAACCCTGTAGAATGAGGCAAAAAGCCACAAAGCAAAGGCTGCAATAAGGAATATACCAATACCTCCGGCTCCAAGACCATTTCCGCCACTGCTCGGCGATCCGCCACCGGATTTACCTTTGCCACCCATCAAGACGCGTAACTGCTCTTGACCCTTACGGACAATTTCATCAATTTCTGGCATTTCTGGACGATTACCGCCACCACTTGGGCCACGCCCACCGCCATCATTACCACCTTGGTCACCGCGATCTCCACCGCCGCCCCACGGGCCTCCGGAATTATTTCCAGCCATTCATTCGAATCCTTTATATTGAACTTGCGCATTAAGGGGTACTTGGCCCCGATTGTCAAAAAATCAACCTGTCACTGGTGTCTTCATTGTCACCAATTCTTCCGCAGCTGTTGGGTGGATTGCCATGGTGCGATCAAAATCTTCCTTGGTCGCCCCCATTTTCAGTGCAACAGCTGCCAATTGGATCATCTCTGCGGCCGCATGCCCGACAATATGACACCCCAAAACTTTACGATTGGCCTTGCTGACAATCAGTTTCATCAACATTCGCTCTGACTTATTCGGCAAGATATGGGCCATCGGGCGAAAAGCTGCGCGGTAAACTTCAATGTCTTCCGATTTCCGCGCTTCTTCCTCACCCATACCGACAGTCCCGATTTCGGGTTGGGTGAAAACGGCCGTTGCTATCAGCTCATGATCAGGCTGTGTCGGTTTCCCGTGAAAAACCGTATCAACGAATGCCGACCCTTCCACAATTGCAACCGGTGTCAAATTAACGCGATTTGTAACGTCGCCGACGGCATAGATTGATGGGATATTGGTTTGCGAATAACCATCAACCAGGATTTCACCCTTGCGCCCTAACTCAACACCCGCATTTTCCAACCCCAAACCTTGTGTACTAGGCACCCGCCCTGTTGCATAAAGCACCTGATCCACCACAATCACCTTGCCATGTGTATTTGTTACAACCAGACCATCTGCGGTCTTCTTGATTGACTGGACATCTGTCCCAACATGTAAATCCACACCTTTTTCACGAATTTCCTCTGCCACAAAACCCTGCACTTCATTGTCAAAGCCGCGCAAAATCTGTTCGCCACGATAATACTGCGTCACCTTTGAGCCCAAGCCGTTCATTATACAGGCAAATTCACAAGCGATATAACCGCCACCGACGACCAGAAAACGTTTTGGTTGTTCCTCTAGGTGAAAAATTTCGTTTGAACTGATAACAAATTCATGCCCCTCGATTTTCGGCACAAACGGCGTGCCGCCGGTGGCTATAAGTATATGTTTGGTGGTAAATGTCTCGCCCGTTGACAACTTGACCGTATGGGCATCGACCACTGTTGCGCGCGCCGCATACATATCCGCCCCCGCAGCTGTCAGGTTTTTCGCATATATCGCTTCAAGCCGTGCAATTTCAACATCCTTGGCCGCAATCAGTTTACGCCAGTCAAAACTGGTTTCCCCGACGCTCCAGCCATAGCCCTTGGCATCTTCAAACGCCTCGGCATAGCTTGATGCATAAACCATCAATTTTTTCGGCACACAGCCACGAATAACACAGGTGCCACCCATGCGGTATTCTTCAGCAAGGCCGACTTTTGCCCCGGTTCCTGCAGCCAACCGACCTGCGCGAACGCCGCCGGAGCCACCACCAATTACAAATAAATCGTAGTCAAAGGGCATATTGCCTCCAAATTGTAAGTTTAAAGGTCCATGAACATATTGTCTTGCTCGACAATATCAATCCGTTCAAATTCCACTGTTCCTGTATTAATGTCCCGCACTTCCACGCGACCATCCACATGTCCAATCACAACAGCGTCAGCAATATCCAGAAACAGACCGGTTTCCACAACCCCGGGAATTTGGTTCAGGATCAATGACATCTCACGCGGGTTCCCAATCTGCAGCAAATGCAGATCCAATATATAATGCCCCTCATCAGTGACAAAAGGCGTATCATTTTTCATCCGCAAAGTGACCGTTTGACCAAGCACGTCCAGATTGGAAATAGCTTCTTCAATCAGACCTTTAGTCGTCATCCAGCCAAATTTTACAACCTCAACTGGCAACGGAAAACGGCCCAGAACTTCTACATCCTTACTGGCATCCGCAATAACGACTACACGGTCCGAAGCAGTGGCCACGATTTTTTCCTGTAACAAAGCACCACCACCGCCTTTTATCAGGTTCAGCTTTGGATCAAACTCGTCAGCGCCGTCAATTGTCAGATCAAGCCATTTCACTTCATCCAGTGTGTGCACCGGAATACCGCATTCCCTTGCCAGATTTGCAGTTTGCGCAGATGTCGCCACGGCAATGATTTGTAAACCATTCTTGCGCACTTCCTCACCGATCAACCGCACCAGCCACGTGGCTGTAGAGCCAGTACCCAAGCCCAGCCGCATCCCCGGCTTTACAAAGTCCATCGCACGTTTTGCGCAAATAAATTTTGCCTTTTCGGCGGGAGAGAGCTCTTCGGACATGTAATTCCCCAAAATTGTATAGTATTTATATAAATTGTATTATCCGGTTCGACGAGAGTTAATCTGCCTGAAATCCAACTTTAGACCTAAATATTAATCGCTTTGGGCAAAACTTGTTTTGAAATCGTCGCTTTTGGTGTTTTAGTTTTGGGAAAACCTGCCAGATTGCCCACAATTACAGGGAGTCGCGTAATGTTTCTAAGCATCTTTGAAGTGTTTAAAATCGGCATTGGCCCATCCAGCTCACACACAATGGGCCCGATGGTTGCCGCAGAGCGGTTTTTGCGTGCATTAAAGAAGAATAAAATAACAGCCAACCACCTGCGCTGCTCACTGCACGGTTCACTTGCTTTTACCGGCAAAGGCCACCGCACGGATCAGGCCGTCATTTTGGGTTTAGAGGGATTTGTCCCGTCGACATTCAATGCAAAACTTGCCAAACAAGCAGAGGCCCGCATCGTCGAACAAAAGACCGTTCGCCCACCCGAACATCCGGTTTACAATTTCGATCCGGCAACGGACATGGTGTTTGACTATGATCGTATATTGGAAGAACACGCCAACGGTATGATCCTGCAAGCCCTGAATGACGGGAAAGTTGTATACGAACAGATATATTATTCCATCGGTGGCGGTTTTGTTCAAACACCCGAAGAAATGGCCGCAGATACCGATCCGACCGCGCGCAAGCAAAAAGTGCTGTACCCGTTTCGATCTGCAAAAGAAATGCTAGCAATGGCCAATGCCTGCGGAAAAACCATCGCAGAACTGAAATGGGCCAATGAAACCATTCACATGTCCCCTGAAGAATTGAACGCAAGTATCCACAAGATCTGGGGTGTGATGAATGAATGCATTGATGCGGGTTTTGACGAAGATGGCATCCTGCCCGGTGGGTTGAACACCCGAAGACGCGCCAAAGGCATACACGATGAGCTACAGGACGAGCGCGGAAACAATATGGCCGCCCCTCACATCATAAACGATTGGATTGCTGCCTATGCAATGTCGGTGAATGAACAAAATGCCGCGGGCGCGCGGGTTGTCACAGCCCCAACCAATGGGGCGGCAGGTGTTATTCCCGCAACTTTGCGCTACTATCTGGATCATGTACCGGATGCGGATCCGAACAAGATCACCGATTTTCTGCTGACCGCTGCCGCCATAGGCGCGTTGATTAAATCCAACGCTTCAATCTCTGGTGCTGAAGTGGGCTGTCAGGGCGAAGTCGGTTCTGCATCTGCCATGGCTGCTGCCGGCCTTTGTGCGGTTCTGGGCGGCACGAATGAACAGATTGAAAACGCGGCGGAAATAGCATTGGAGCATCATCTTGGCATGACATGCGACCCGATCAAAGGCCTCGTGCAAGCCCCGTGTATCGAACGCAACGGTCTGGGCGCGATCAAAGCCGTATCAGCCGCTTCTCTTTCGTTGCGTGGCGACGGCAAACATTTGGTGTCACTCGACGCATGTATAGAAACCATGCGTCAGACCGGTTTGGACATGAATTCGAATTATAAGGAAACGTCGCTTGGCGGGCTGGCTGTGAACCTACCCGCTTGTTAAAGCGCGCTTGACCGCATCCATATGCTTGAAGGAAAGAATTACCACCGCTTCACCCTTATCTAGGGTTAAAGAAACGGTTTTTCCGTTTGCCTTATTTGATGTGCCCGTGCGGGTGGAAGGTGACAATTTTATGTCATCCAGCGGCCATTTCAATCCTGTAGACCGCATTTCTGTATGGCACATCGGAAAGATTGAAACGCGGGCGCCCTTTGGTAAATCAAGATCAAGTTGCTTGGGGCAGCAAAAACAAATATCTTGTTCCCCGATTAAAATCACGGACCTGTCTGAATAGCGTACCAACACCGAAAGCGCTGTCAGTTCATGATCCAAACGCCCACCGAGAAAGCCAAAACCTAAATATAACGGGGCGTTAACAGAATACAGGCATTTTTCAAAATCTGTGGTGTCCTGTTCTGGCAGGTGAATAATCTCGCCGTCAAAGCGTCCCGAAAAACTATCCATATCACCCACGATCAAAGCAGGTGTCAATCCAAACTCCATCGCCGTATTGGCTCCGCCATCGGCACAGATCAGTGGAGCGGGCGAATCGACAAGAGTTTGTAAATGTGGCGAACGAACTTCTGCGTGCCCTAAAAGTGTCACAGTTTCGTCAAATTGCACAGTGTGGCTTGGATTCTGGATATTGTTTCCCATATCAACTCAATAAATTTGAAATTTTATATAAATTAGCAGTAAAAGCGATGCTAATACTATAACAAAGAAGAAACTCAACCTATAATAATTACACCGTCGTGGGGGCGTGTAATGAGTAAAATGAGTAAATAATGGATTCGCATTCTAAAGCTATGACTGTCTCCTATGGTACATTTGCTTGTACCCTAGATGGCTTTGATGACCCCTTCACGACTATGCAACTGGTCGCGGAATATTTCCGCAAATTGTCTGCTGATGATCGCTACTTCGGTAGCGAACCGCTACAGCCAGATGCATCGGCGTTGCATCAAATAGCCAAGAGTGCGAATCCAAACCGAATTGATGCCGAAGTTTCTGATAACAGCGTTATTCTACGGCAGGCTGATATTATTGATGCCGCGAAAAATGATGGTTCCGCCCCCTCCAAGGCACCATCACAAGAACAAGACATCTCTAAACCTGCACAAACGCCGACAGACGACACAGGTGCACCAACCGCATTTTCTTCCCGCCGTAGAGGCGTGGTAAAGGATGTTCCATTTTCCGATACGGCAAAAGACACTTTGATAACAGCGTTTAACGAAAACGTTAATGATACCCACACCGCTGACGAACTTGCTCCAAGCTTGGAAGAGGAAATTCCGTCAGAAACAGTTTCCGCTGCAGTTAAAGCCTTGGAAAGCGGCGAAGCGATTGACCGTTGGTTGGAAACCACAAACGAGAAGATGGCAACACCGGAGCATGTTTCCAAGGCAAATGCTCTTGAACGCTTAAAAGCCGCAGTTGCAGCAACCGAAGCCGAACGCACGTCACGGCTTGAAACCATGTCATCCGATCTTGTTATAGAATCTGCCGATGAACGCCGCGAAAACACAATATCCTTTCGCCGCGAGTTGGCTAAAGTACGCAAAGCATACGAAAGTGAAGCCAACGTTTTCGCGCGCCCGAAAGCACGAAAAACAGGCTCGGCGGGCAAAAACGGAAGTTCCAGACCTCTTGTCTTAAAAGCAAAACAACGTATTTCAGACGCACCCAAAGGTGCAGCCGATACACAGCGCGATCACATAGGTAATAAAGAAGGTTTAAAGCTGGTCCAGGATAACAGCGACATATCGCAGCATAAACAGACCCGGAAACAACCAACATCCACGGCTCAAACAACCTCTAGTCAGAACTTACCGAGTTTCAGTGAATTCGCCAAGATTATGGGCGCCAGCACATTGATTGAATTATTGGAAGCATCTGCGGCCTATATGACCCTTGTTCATGGTAAAAACCAATACTCGGGGAAACAGATTACGTCTAATTTGCCTATGCATATTAAGAAAATCGTCAAAGTACATGAATGTATGGGCGCTCTGGAACGGTTGAATAAACGCGGTTTTGTGGAAACGGATAGCAGCGGCCAATATACAATCTCTATTGCGCGCAAGGCAGCCTACCAACGAAAATATTTGGCGGGATAACATAACATCAGAAATTGCTAGCATATTTTTAGGCGTCGGGATCTTCTTTTCCGACGCCTTTAAATATAAATTTGAACGGGATTACCCACGCAACACCCAAAACCAGATAGATCAACAATTCGATCAGCATTGGCAAACGCGGGATTGCAGTCATAACAGTTGCGGCCACAATGACATAAAATGGCAACCAGATCAGCAGAATAACCAGTGACCAGCGGCGCCGTGCTTTATATGACAGCGCCATCAGTCAGCAAACGGATCAGTGACAAGGATCGTGTCATCACGCTCGGGGCTGGTTGACAACATGGCCACCGGGCAATCAATCAGTTCTTCAACGCGGCGCACATATTTGATGGCAGCCGCAGGTAAATCGTTCCAAGACCGCGCACCTTCCGTACTTTCCGACCAGCCGGGCATTTCCTCATATACGGGGATGCACCGTGCCTGCGCGTCAGCCGCCGTCGGCAGGTATTCCAACCGTTTGCCATCCAGTTCATACGCCACACAAATCTTAAGCGTCTCGAAACCGTCAAGAACGTCCAATTTGGTGAATGCAATACCTGAAACGCCTGAAGTGGCACAGGTTTGCCTGACCAACACCGCATCAAACCAACCACACCGGCGTTGACGCCCTGTAACCGTGCCGAATTCATGTCCGCGCTCGCCCAAACGTTGGCCATCCGCATCATGCAACTCAGCTGCAAAAGGCCCCTCGCCCACACGTGTTGTGTAAGCTTTGACAATGCCCAGCACGAAATCAATAGCCCCCGGCCCCATGCCGGACCCGGTTGCAGCTTGGCCTGCGATCACATTTGAAGATGTCACAAACGGATATGTGCCGAAATCAATATCCAGCAATGCCCCTTGCGCCCCTTCAAATAAAATCCGCTTACCCGCTTTGCGTTTCTCGGCAAGCACTTTCCAGACAGGTGCCGCGTATTTCAACACACTAGGCGCAATTTCGTTTAATGCAGCCAACAATGCCGCGCGATCAACCTCCGGCAATCCCATGCCACGGTGCAACGTATTATGATGCTGCAACAAACGATCAACACGCGTCTCCAGCGTTTCGCGATCGGCCAAATCCGCTACACGAATGGCGCGTCGGCCAACCTTGTCTTCATACGCCGGGCCGATGCCGCGACCTGTTGTGCCGATTTTAGCAACCGTATTGTGACCTTCACGCGCACGATCCAATTCACCATGAATGGGCAGGATAAGCGGCGTGTTCTCCGCAATCATAAGGTTTTCAGGTGTAATTTCTACGCCCTGTCCGCGCAGCTTGGCTATTTCCACTTCCAAATGCCATGGGTCAAGCACCACGCCGTTTCCGATAACAGACAATTTGTTGCCACGCACAATACCCGAAGGCAGGATAGACAGTTTGTAAACTTCACCATCAATAACCAATGTATGACCCGCATTATGGCCGCCTTGAAAGCGCACAATGACGTCTGCGCGCTTAGACAGCCAATCAACGATTTTACCTTTACCCTCGTCACCCCACTGGGCACCCACGACCACAACGTTTGCCATATTTGAAAAGACTCGCTTTTGATTAGAACCCTTGCGGGTATAACCGCCCCGCACGGTTGGGGAAACCTAAAAAGTGTCGCGGCGAAAATTAAGGCGACCCAAAGGCCGCCTTAATTTTAAATTTACCGGTTTATCGCGCGTTTAATGTGTAAACTTTTTGATTTCACCAGATGCAAGACGTTCTTTGTAAGAGTTGAACTCACTCTTCACCACGCCCATCAAGAAGTACAATCCCGTGATGTTCACAACTGCCATCGCAAAGATCGCCGCATCAGAGAAGTCGATAACCGGGCCAAGGCTGGCCGCCGCACCAATTACGATGAAGATACAGAAGATAATTTTGAAAATCAGTTCTGCCGTTTTGCCTTCACCAAACAAGTATGTCCATGCTTTCAAACCGTAGTATGACCATGAGATCATTGTTGAGAATGCAAACAAAACAACCGCAACCGCTAGAATAATCGGGAACCAGCTAAATGCTGATGCAAAAGCCGCAGATGTTAAGGCCACACCAGATGTGCCACCGACAGTTGCGATTGCAGAACCACCTTCGTTTAGCATGTAGTTTCCAGTTGAAGGATCAACAATCAATTGCCCGGAAATGGTGATCACCAAAGCTGTCATTGTACAAATAACAACTGTATCGATGAATGGTTCCAACAAAGATACGAAACCCTCGGTAATCGGTTCTTTGGTTTTCACCGCAGAGTGGGCGATAGCCGCAGACCCAACACCGGCCTCATTCGAAAATGCCGCCCGTTTGAACCCTTGGATCAAAGCACCTACCATACCGCCGGCAACACCCAGACCTGTAAAGGCACCTGTAAAGATTTGACCAAAGGCCCAACCGATTTTGTCATAGTTCATTAAGATAATGATCAACGCAGCACCAACATAAAGCACACCCATAAATGGGACGACTTTTTCAGTTACGCGTGCGATGGATTTCACACCGCCAACAATTACGACGAACACAACCGTTGCAAACACAATACCAGTAATCCAACCTGGGTAATCCCCAACAATACCTGAGATTTGAGCATGTGCTTGGTTGGCTTGGAACATGTTCCCGCCGCCTAATGCGCCCAAAATACAGAAGATAGAGAAAAGCACAGCTAGGAATTTACCACCTGGTAAACCACGCTCTTTAAAGCCTTTGGATATGTAATACATCGGACCGCCTGAAACAGTGCCGTCTTCGTATTCATTGCGGTATTTAACCCCAAGCGTACACTCGGTAAACTTTGACGCCATCCCCATCAGACCTGCAAGGATCATCCAGAATGTCGCCCCAGGGCCACCGATACCAACGGCCACGGCAACACCAGCGATATTCCCCAAGCCAACCGTACCAGACAACGCTGTTGCCAAAGCTTGAAAGTGACTAACCTCACCTGCATCATTCGGATCAGAGTAATCACCCTTTACCAAAGAAATCGCGTGCTTGAAAAACTTCAGCTGCACGAATGAAAAGTAAAATGTGAAAATAGTAGCGGCAATAACCAACCACATCACAATCCACGGAAAACTTGTGCCTGGAATTGGCGCAAATATCAAACTTACAAACGGCCCGGTTAGTGCTGAGAATGCTGCATTAACCTTTGCATCCAGACTTTCTGCTTCTTGGGCAACAACGGGTGACGCAAATGCGACCACCGATCCCAATGTAATCAAATACTTATATAAATTATTCATAATCTTCCCCTTTGTTCAATTATCCAACGACAGTGACAGGCACATCCGCACTCATCACCAGGTTAGCGGTCGAACTACCGAATATACGTTTCACAATACCATCAGCGGATGATCGACTTACAATGATCTGATCCGCGCCCACCTCAACAGAAATTGCGTTTAACGTATCTGCAACATGACCATGGCGCACCATACCTTTGGCTTTCACACCTGCTTTGGTCAGTGCTGCAACCGCTGGATCAACGACCCTTTCTAATGCAGTTGCAATTTCTTCTTCACGCCGTTTATGGCGCATCTCATTTTCTTCCGGTGTTTGAAATGAATACGGCGACCATTCAATGACATAGACAATCAAAAGGCTGCAATCGCCAATAAGGCCTGCCATGCGTTTTGCATAAGCAAGCGCGCGATCCCCCGATCCCCCTCCGTCTAGTCCTACTACCAATGTTGTTGTCATTTTTATAACTCCTTTTGGTTCCCAACCTTGACCGAATACATAAAAGGCAGTGCCTTAAAATAAGGGCAAATCGATCGTCAGGCTTGTTGAAATTTATCTTGCCCTTCTACATTCAGTATAGGCAGAACGACTAGTAATAGGGCCTGTAATATGCTATTTTATGGACATATACCCTTTTTATAGTCTAATTTCAGGAATAAAGACTAATGAACAGACAATTAGACGCAATAGATAGACGCATATTAGATGAACTTCAGATGAATGGCAGGCTTCCGATTGTAGAGCTTGCAAATCGGGTGCATTTAACCAAAACACCTTGCTCTGAACGTGTGAAGCGGTTGGAAAAATCAGGTGTTATCAAACAGTATCGCGCTGTCTTGAATCCAGATCTAATCGATATGAAACATGTAACCATTGTTCATATTAGTTTAAATCAAACAGGTGACACTTCACTGGATGATTTCAACAAAGCGGTCATAGAAATACCCGAAATACAAAGTTGCATGTTAATTGCAGGGCAATTCGATTATGTGTTGAAAGTACGCTCACGCGATATTGCACATTTTCGTGAAATTCTAGGCGACTCTATTGGTAAACTGCCCGGCGTCAGACAGTCGAATTCATTTGCAGTGATGGAAATTGTCAAGGAAACCGAATACATTCAGGTATTGCAAATAGAACCATAGAATAACAAAATAAATAACCCATCGACAAGCCGCCCCGCATATATTAGACACCGCCGAGTAGTTATTCACACACAGGCATACCCATGGAAAACGTCGTACTTGTCATTCATCTGATCCTGGCTTTGGTGTTGATCGGTATCGTGCTGATCCAACGTTCCGAAGGCGGTGGCTTGGGTATCGGCAGCAGTGGTGGCGGTTCAGGACGTTCAGGACGCCCGGCATCGACACCCATGGCTAAAGTAACATGGTTTTTCGCCATCGGATTTGTCATTACCAGCATAGCTTTAACGATTATTGCGGCCCGCAATGCAAGCTCTGACAGTGTGATTGAACGCCTCGGCTCTGATTTGACGCCACCGGCCAGCCAGACGGAAACACCTGCCCCGACAGGACTGGAAGGCGACCTGTTACCACCGACACCGGCAGCCCCCCCAACAGCAGAATAATCATACATAACCCCATAAATAGTTGGGGTTTTCTAAAAAACCACAGGATATAGCGGTTCTACTCTTGTCAGAATCGCCTTGGACGGTTATTAGTCAAATCCCGTGATATAGGCGTTTTTTGACTGCTCAAATGCGCCCAAATAAATTAAAAACCACGGGAGATGCCAAATAATGGCACGATATATCTTTATTACAGGCGGCGTTGTTTCATCCCTTGGCAAAGGTCTTGCATCCGCAGCACTTGGTGCCCTTTTGCAGGCACGCGGTTATTCGGTACGCTTGCGCAAACTCGACCCCTATCTGAACGTCGACCCCGGAACCATGTCCCCCTTTGAACACGGCGAGGTTTTCGTCACCGACGACGGTGCCGAAACCGACCTCGACCTTGGCCACTATGAACGTTTCACAGGCGTGGCCGCACGCCAAACCGATTCCATCTCATCGGGTCGCGTCTATACAACCGTTCTGGAAAAAGAACGCCGTGGCGACTATTTGGGTAAAACCATTCAGGTGATCCCGCATGTCACCAACGAGATTAAAGACTTCATCAACATAGGCGACGATGAGGTCGACTTTATGCTCTGCGAAATCGGCGGCACCGTGGGCGACATCGAAGGCCTGCCGTTTTTCGAAAGCATCCGCCAGTTTTCCCAGGACAAGCCGCGCGGCCAGTGCATTTTCATGCATCTCACATTGCTGCCTTACCTCAAAGCATCGGGTGAGTTGAAAACCAAACCAACACAACACTCGGTCAAGGAATTGCGCTCCATCGGCATCGCACCCGACATCCTTGTCTGTCGCTCTGAAAAAGAAATCCCGGAAAAAGAACGCGCCAAACTCGCACTTTTCTGCAACGTACGTCCCGACAGCGTTATCCCCGCATATGATCTGGAAACCATCTACGACGCGCCGCTTGCCTACCACAATGCCGGCATGGATCAGGCCGTTCTGGACGCGTTCAACATATCACCCGCCCCCAAACCGGACCTAACCGTTTGGAAAGACGTATCCGACCGCATTCACCACCCCGACGGTGAAGTAAAAGTTGCCGTGGTCGGCAAGTACACCCAGCTGGAAGACGCTTATAAATCCATCGGCGAAGCTTTGACCCACGGCGGCATGTTCAACCGCGTCAAGGTAAAGACCGAATGGCTTGACGCTGAAATTTTCGAAAACGGCGACGCCGCCACCAGTTTGGAAGGCTATGATGCCATCCTTGTTCCGGGTGGCTTTGGCGAGCGCGGCACAGAAGGCAAGATCAAGGCTGCACAATTCGCCCGCGAACGCAAAATACCCTATCTGGGTATTTGTCTCGGCATGCAAATGGCCGTCATCGAAGCTGCACGTAATCTGGCAAATATGCAGGATGCAGGCTCGGAGGAATTTGACCATGAAACAGGCGAGAAACGCTTTACGCCTGTGGTTTACCACCTGAAAGAATGGGTCGAAGGCAACCGCACCGTGGCACGCGCTGTAACAGATGACAAAGGCGGCACCATGCGTCTGGGCGCCTATAACGCCACACTCAAAGAGGGCTCTAAAGTGGCCGAGGTTTACGGCAGCACAGCGATTTCAGAACGCCACCGTCACCGCTACGAGGTCGATATCAAATACCGTGACAAACTGGAAAAATGCGGCCTGATCTTCTCGGGCATGTCACCCGACGGCAAACTGCCGGAGATTGTCGAATGTGTCGACCACCCATGGTACATCGGCGTGCAATACCACCCCGAACTGAAATCCAAACCCTTCGCCCCACACCCATTGTTCAGGGATTTTGTGAAAGCGGCGGTGGAACAAAGCAGGTTGGTTTAGAAATCCAGCCCTTAAATCTTCCAAATGGCCTAAATATCCAAAATCAGACATTTGTCATACGTACAGTGTACAGCATGTGTACGTCGATCACACGCCCGTATGGCTTACATTTCAGTGCCACACACTAGTTCAAAAAGTCGGGGTTCTGCGCCAGAACTTTCGCCTCATGGCCTTTCAGGCTTGTGCGCGCAGCAGCACCGTAAGCGGCGACATCTGTGCGCAATTCAGGGAAAATCGTGTAAATCTCATCACGGGCATCTTCCGCCAAAGCAGACATACCAACCTCACCCGGATGGAAACTTTCCGATGCCGCACCATTTGCGTAAACGATTTCATGTGTGTCGAACAGCATGTGGAAATATTCCACCATACCGCCTGACTGCACATAAATAGTATCGTTGTTTACCAGATGCTTAGCGGCCGCCAGCACTTCACGCTCTCCGAATAGCAACTCAGGTTTCCAGCCTTCCACGACCATTCTGTGTTGTGGTGAGACCAGCAAATCACGGTCATTCGCCATTGCCCCTGCCTTGATCATAATAGGCGCAAGACTATCTTTGGCGCGGACTTTGCGTGACCCGATCCAGCGCAATTCCTGCAGGCTGTTGTCCTTGGTCATAACCATGTCACCAACCGCCAAATCTTCGATTGCGACCTCGCCCACATCGGTCTCAATCATTGTCCCGCGTGTAAAGCAAACAATAACATTTTCAATCTCAGAAAAATTCGTCGTAACCAAATCACCATCATCATTAGTATAGGTAAAATGCCCACTCTCATGCGACGGATCATCGTAGGTTATATCACCTGGTTGAAGTAAACCTGCCGTGAATAGATTTGTAAGATCTAAGACATCGCCAAATTGATTTGGCGCGCCTGGATAATTGTCATTCGTTGTATCTTCATTGTCAGATTGGTTGGCTTCACCTTTTTCACCACCCACGATATCAAGCGTTGTCGGGCCTGTATCACCGGAATCATTTGCACTCGCGTCAATTGTGAATACATCGTCACCATGCTCCCCAAACGCAGTGTCGCCGGCACCTACTGTAAAGGTGTCATCATCTAACCCACCATAAAGATCATCAGAACCGTCGCCCCCCACAAGCGTGTCAGATGCTGCTCCCCCAAATAGCGCGTCTTCACCTGTGCCACCGAACAGCGTGTCATCATCGATCTCGCCATAGAGTTCATCATCGCCCTCACCGCCATAAAGAACGTCATTATCATCGCCACCATAGGCGGTATCATCACCTCGGCCACCGTAAACCAGATCGTCGCCATTATCCAAAACCGGGTCATGTTCATCAGGTATGCGAAGGGGATCCGGTAGGTTCGGATCACTGTCAGCAAAGAAAAAGTCGTCGCCATCCCCACCATAAAGCTCATCGCTGCCTTCACCGCCAATGATCGTGTCATCACCTTGGCCGCCATCGATACTGTCAGCATCGATACCACCGTCAAGGAAATCGTCTCCTCTGCCACCTTCGATTGTATCTGCGTCATCGCCGGTAAAGATAGTATCATCACCAAGTCCGCCATACACGATGTCTTTATCATTATCGGGATCAGCGTCCGGCATGACAAATCCGGTAAAGCCCAAATCATAGTCAGGGGTAAACCCGCTAGAGCCCGGCCCTGATGTATCGATCACATCATCACCGTAACCACCTATAACAGTATCACTACCGGCCCCGCCAATTAGACTGTCATCACCAAATCCGCCAAAGATAAGATCATCGCCAACATTACCGGTTACCTCATCATCGCCTGTGCCGCCAAAGATCGTGTCATTGCCTGCCCCGCCATCAATACTGTCGTCGCCGGCATAACCGGCAATAATATCATCATCGCCATCTGCACCATCGATCGTATCGCCATCGGCATCCACAAAACCCACAGGCATTATGTCGTCACCCAATGTACCGTCTACTATGCCATGTTGCGCGGTTTCAATATCCACAGGAACCGTGCCAATCGACAGGTTTCCGATACCTATTGCACCTGTGTTCGTAGCGCCGTCATCACCGACTTGATGGATAATCTCGATACTTGCAATCGGGCCATCAAGTAGCACCGACACACTATCAGGCGCA
>SWCD01010680.1_pt1 | contig 27382 bp, 29 predicted proteins | sample 4693011 | NCBI WGS metagenome assembly SWCD01 (sample SAMN10267278, study PRJNA491770) | bioreactor metagenome | isolation source: DHS bioreactor inoculated with marine | place: Japan: Omine Ridge, Nankai Trough | reverse complement strand
TCCACAAAAACGTTTCAGCTTTGATGGCCAGCTCGGAGCCCGCACTAAAAAACAGCGCTATACCTTGGCTGGCACGTACCTCTTGGTCGAGGACGACGGGGTAAAAACAGAGTCGCGAAGTACGGGATCCGGTAAAATAGATCATTTTTTTAATGCAAAATGGTATGGCACAGCCCAGGTTTTAGCTGAAAAAGATCGTTTCAGGGATATCAAGCTGCGAACCATCAGCGGTGCCGGACTCGGTTATCAATTCTGGGAATCAAAAAACCTGAATTTATCAGTGGAGTCAGGATTTGATTATGTTGTCGAAGATTATATCGAAAGTCCCGACGATGAGTACCCTGCCTTCCGCTGGGCCTTGAATTTTGATACATTCCTGGTAGCTGAACGACTTCAGGCCTTCCATAATCATCAACTGAATGTCAGTTTGGAGGACAGCGATGATATGTTGCTCACCAGCCAGACCGGCCTACGCATGCTGTTTCTAACAAATATCAATGCCGTAGCCGAGGTTGATTATGACTATGATAACAATCCGGCAGATGATACAAAAAGAGCAGATACCACCTATAAATTCAGCGTAGGATATTTTTGGTAATGGTGGAAAAGCCTCTTTCTGATAAATGCCCATTCTATAGAGAAAATCATAATGCGACTTGTTGAGGTAATTGCCCCTCCTGAGAATCTCGAAAAATTACCAACCATTGTCGGTGATCTTGGTATCAGCCGATTTTGGCCCGCCGGCGGCAAACTGGATTTGGCTGTCTACCGTATCCTGGTGGAACAGGAAAAAAGCCAGCAGCTTCTTGATGCCCTGCAGGGTATTCTTGGACCCGACGGCAAGATTATCCTGATCACCCCGGAAGCGGTTCTCCCTCGCGAAGAGCCAGCCCCTAAGCAAAAAAAATCTTCTTCGCAGGCAACACGGGAAGAGCTCTACGAAGAGGTGGAAAAAGGGGCGCGCCTCAGCAGTAATTTTCTGCTCCTTGTTACCCTCTCCACCTTTGTAGCCTCCATTGGCATGATCAAGGACAATATAGCGGTTGTTATCGGCGCCATGGTGATTGCCCCTTTACTTGGACCCAATATTGCCTTAGCCCTTTCCACTGCCCTGGGAGACACCAAGCTTTTGTGGGCTGCCACTAAGGCCAATTTTGTTGGCCTCGGCCTGGCCATTGCTGTTGCCGTTGGCGAAGGTTTTCTCTGGCCCATTTCTACTCCCAGCCAGGAATTGTTGGCCCGCACGGATGTCGGTCTCGACAGCATTGCCCTGGCCTTGGCCTCAGGGGCGGCGGCATCGCTCTCGCTTACCACCGGCCTTTCCAGTGTTCTGGTGGGTGTCATGGTTGCCGTGGCCCTGCTGCCTCCGGCTGCCACCATGGGCCTTATGCTCGGCTCCGGCCATGCAGATCTTGCCATGGGTGCCGGCATGCTGTTGGCGGTAAATATTGTCTGCGTCAACCTTTCAGCTAAACTTGTTTTTCTCTACAAAGGAATTAAGCCGCGAACCTGGCTGACAAGCGAAAAGGCCCGGGAGTCGTCCACCGTCTATTTATTTATCTGGCTGGTTTCTCTTGCCATTCTTACGGCCATAATTCTTGCAAAACGAGGAGGTATTGGATGATTGAGGCGTTGCTTCTTTTTTTGGGCATGTGCCTGCTTGTTGGCGGCGGCGATATCCTTGTGCGGGGCGCCTCGGCCCTGGCCAAAGGCCTTGGAGTCTCTCCCTTGGTGATCGGTCTGACTGTGGTGGCATTCGGTACCAGTGCCCCGGAGCTATCCATCAACCTGCTTGCTGCTGTAAAGGGGAACGGCGCTATTTCCTTTGGTAATATTATTGGTTCAAATATTGCCAATATCGCCCTCATTCTAGGGACTGCGGCATTGATCAAACCCCTTCACATTGAGGGCTCAATTATCAGCCGTGAAATTCCCATGATGCTGCTGGCCACTCTTGCCGCCTTGGTTATGGGTCTTGATGGGTTGCTGCGCAGCCAGGAGGCAAGCTTTGATCGGGCAGACGGCCTTCTTCTTCTCCTTCTTTTTTGCGTTTTTCTTTACTATACGGTCAGTGAAGTACTGGGTAAAAGAAGCCATGATCCCTTGGTCGAGCAGGCTGCAGAGAGCAGCCCTAAAAGCAGCTGGAAGTCTCTGGCAGCAAATGGTGCGCTGGTGATCGGCGGCTTGCTTGCCCTAATCCTTGGCGGAAAAATGACGGTGGATTCGGCGATACATATCGCAGAGGCCCTGCACGTTCCCAAGGTAGTGATAGGTCTGACCATCATTGCGGTTGGCACAAGCCTGCCGGAGCTGGTTACCTCTATCTTGGCCACCTGGCGCGGCCAGACAGACCTGGCCATCGGCAATGTGGTTGGCTCCAATATTTTCAATCTTCTTTTTGTCAGTGGCCTGAGCAGTTCGGTTAGCCCAATAGCCATTCCGGCTGGTGGAATTTCCGACCTGATTATTATGACTGCCCTTTCTCTTTTACTGTTACCCTTGGCCATAACTGACCAGAAAAAAATTGTCCGCAGCGAAGGAATATTTCTGTTGTTTTCTTATTTTGCTTATATAGTCTGGCGTGGTAATTTTTTTGCTTAACAACAGCACCTAAACAGGCCTTACTGGCCTGAGGAGAACTCATCCATGCCTTTTTTACTGTCATACGCCAGAACAACCTTTTTGCTTGCTTCCCTTTCTATTGTTATTGCCGGCTTTGCAACACCGTGTCGTGCAGCCGACTCGCAAGCCAATCCTGTTGCCATTAAGGTGCAACAGCTTGCCCTGATGCCGTTTCTCTTAGGGAGTACTGAGGCCCAGAAAAAGGAGAAAAAGCTGGAAAAAAATCTCGACTGCCAGCTCCAAGGTCTCTGTGGCCTAGAAGAAGATGTTTTCTCTGGCGCTGAAGAGCCTTTGACCAGTTTGGCACAGTCTGAATTACGCAGGAAGTTTGGCGATAAAGTTATGCCCAAGGGACACGTGAAAGAGGCTTATGACGCCCTGAAAAAAGACGCCATCGAAACCCCCCGCGATTTAGCCCTACGCTTGGGGCAAAGCCTTGGTGTGGATCATGTGCTTGTCGGAGTGGTCTGGCGTTACCAGGAGCGTGTCGGTGGTGCCATGGGAGCGAGCGAGCCGGCTTCTGTGGCTTTTTCCCTTTTTATGGTCAACACGGCCTCGCAGAAATTGGTATGGAAAGGTTCCTTTGACAAAACCCAGACATCCTTAAGCGAAAATCTGTTTGATGCCCCCATGTTCCTCAAAAAAGGCATGAAATGGTTCAGTGCCGAGGAGTTAAGCAGCTACGGTGTCCAAAAGGTTTTTAAGAATTTATTGATTCAATAACATAAAACAGAACTCATGATCTCTTTCCGACATATCAACAAAACATTTCTTACCGGCCTTGTCGCCCTTCTGCCGATAACAGCTACGATCTACCTCTTTGTCTGGGTCATGGGAGCGGCTGAAGGTTTTTTCGGCAACATGCTACGTCTTGTAATACCGGATAGCTGGTACAAACCAGGCATGGGAATAGCTATCAGCCTGGCCTTCATCTTTGCTGTTGGTCTGCTCATGCAGTCCTTGTTTGTTAAGACCATTGCCAGCAAGTTTGAAGGCATGATCTACCGGATACCCCTTATAAAAAGTATCTATGGTGCCACCCGCGAATTTCTCTCCTTTCTCATGGAGGGTAAGACGAAAGGGCCGCGCCAGGTGGTGGCCTACTCATTCGGAAGTATTACCTTGGTAGGCTTTGTCACCAAGCGTGACCTCTCTTTTATCCAGAGCGATATTGTTGCCGATAAAGTCGCGGTCTATTTTCCCATGAGCTACCAGATTGGCGGCTATACTCTCATGCTGCCTGCCGATCAGCTCACTCCCCTTGATATGCCCATGGACCAGGCCATGCGCTTTGTGATGACCGCCGGCATCATTGAAAAGGAAAAATAACTGCCTTTTTAAAAAATAAAGTCTGTTGATAAAAATTTGGAGCAGCGCTCGGTGACAATAGACTGAAGTATGCGCTTGTTGGCAGTTGTTTCTTTTGCCGCAGCAAGGGTGCGGATGGAGAATGCTCGTAAGGCATCTGTCACCGATAATGTTCCTTCTGCCGAATCTTTGCGGCCAGTAAAGGGGAAGGTATCAGGGCCGCGTTGACACTGGCAGTTAATATTAACCCGGCACACCTGATTGACCAAGGCATCGACCAATTGGGCAATTTCTTTATGGTCGTTGCCGAATATACTCACCTGTTGGCCGTAAGCTGAATCAGCAACATAATTCATCGGTTCTTCCATGGTGTCAAAGGGCACTATGGGCACAACAGGGCCGAATTGTTCTTCAGAGAAAAGCCGCATGCTAGCGCTAACCGGATATACCACCGTGGGCGCAACCAATGTGTGACCCGCCTTTCCTCCATTGTTATTGACAATCTCAGCACCTTTACCGACAGCATCTTCAATGAGTTCGTTGAGATAGGCAGACTTGTTAGGCTCTGGGAGCGGCGTAATGCGAGTTTCAGAATCCCATGGCATACCAAGTTGGAGCTTATCCACAGCCGCACAAAAACGATCAATGAAGGTGTCGGCTATATTTCGATGGATAAAAAGGACCTTTAAAGCTGTGCACCGTTGGCCATTAAAAGATAAGCTGCCTAAGACACATTCCTTCACGGTATTTTCTATGTCTGCGTCACTTAAAATAATACCAGCATTCTTGGCCTCAAGCCCTAGTATACAACGCAGGCGATGAGGTTTGGGATGTTGGTTTTTCAAGATATCGGCAACGCGACTTGTGCCGATAAAGGCCAACACATCAATACGCCCGGATTTCATGAGAGGGCCTACTACCTCTTGACCATCGCCATACACTGTGTTGACAACACCATTGGGGAAAGAGTCACGGAAAGCCTGTAATAGCGGTTTGTGGAGCAGAACACCGAGCTTGGGAGGTTTAAAGACCACGGTATTGCCCATAATAAGGGCAGGGATAAGGGTGGTGAAGGTCTCATTGAGCGGATAATTAAAGGGCCCCATGCACAGCACTACGCCAAGCGGTGCTCTTCGGATCTGGCCTATTATTCCTGCCTCAAAAACAAATCGTGACGACGTACGATCCAAATCCTTCAAGGCATCAATGGTATCGCGGATGTAATCTATGGTTCGGTCAAACTCTTTTTCTGCGTCAGAAAGGGTCTTGCCGATCTCCCACATCAGAAGCTTAACAACTTCCTGCCGTTGCTCCACCATTTTACAGGTGAATGTTTCGACACAGAGAATACGCTCAGCGATAGACATTATCGGCCACAGCCCACGGCCGTTGCCATAGGCATTACAGGCAGATTCAAGCACCTCTAGGGCAACTTTTTCAGTAAGAAGAGGATATCTGCCAAGAAATTTCTGTTGCTCCGCATCAAGAATGGCACCATGAATTGGTGAGACAACGTCCTGTAAATCGCCATACCATTGCCTTATTTCACCATCACAGAGATACTCCCTCTGTTCCATAGGATAATCAAGCAGATACTGTTCAGGAACCGTGTGCTCCGGGGGGAACATACTTATGATCTCAGAGTGTGCCATTGCTACCTCCTCCCTTTGGTATCCTTGAAAAAAGTAAGAGCCGGGGCCCACGTGTAAAGGCCCCGGCTCTTATTCGGCAAGGTTCAATGGGCTAGAGCTTTTTCTGTTCGAAAAAACGAAATAAAAACACCATGCCAACCACAAAACAGATAATCAAAATCCAGTGGTTGAGGCCCAAGATTTGCGGAAGGGTGATTTTGCCGAAATCCCCCCAGGTAAGAACGGTCTTTTTCATAAGTGGAAAGAGTTCAGCATATAAAGCGGCGCCGGCAAGCATACCGCCAATACCCCAAATGGCGTCCCAGCGTCCCTCCCCTACAGCCCCCATGGAAGTACCAGGGCAATAACCAAGCAAGCCCCAACCGGCCCCGAAAAGGAGGCCGCCGATAATATTACCGCCCAAAACCGTAGATTTAAGAGAGAGTTTTGCCAGGCCAAGATCGTGAAGCAGGTAGACGCCCACCATTCCAACAAGAACAGCAGTACCCATAAATTTCACAATGGTCATGTCGATCAGTCGCAAGGCTCCGAGTTGACGGTCATAGCGCAGGACCTGGCCCTTTTGCAGTAAGAAACCAAAAGCGATACCTGTAATAAGTCCGGAAAGTAAAATATTCATTGCTTACCTCCTTGCCCATAGACAACTCTGGCCATGAGAATTCCGCCGATAAAAAAACATATCAGGGCGATAAAACCACTGACTGCCAGCTGCATAGAACCACTCAACCCATGACCGCTTGGACAGCCGTCAGCTAAGCGGGCTCCGAACATGGCAATAAGTCCTCCTACAAAGGCCACCATGGCCCGCTTGGGCACCTCATTGCCAAACTTTTCCTGCCACATGGTCGGTACTGCCTGGATTTTAAAAGTCCCGGAGGTGATGGCAGACACAAAGGCGCCGACTAAAATTCCCACCACAAACATCCATTGCCACTCAATGACAGGGCTCTCTTTCATAAAGTATTCCATCTGGGCAACACGCTCTGGGCCAAATACTTTTTCGATCATACCGGCCGAGCGCACAAAACTTGTTGATGCACCAGCATATTTGCCAACAAACCAGACAGACAGGACAATAACGATACCGCTCAGCCCCCCCGCCAGATATGGGCTCCAATACCCTTTAGATAAGTTGCCTTCCATTTTTTGACCTCCCTTTTGGTTTATTTTGAACAATAATACTTTGTACTTATTGTACTAATGCATCAATATCTTATTTAAGAGAATTTATGATATATTACCTAACAACAAATTGTCCATTGATCTCTAACAACAAAGGCCTTTCACAATTGCTACTCATTTGCAGCCTATGGTGAAGACATGAATGCCTGGTTTTTTTCTTTTTTTGAAAGTCTCTCGTACCGCATCCTGGCTTTTCTTTGTTTTGTCTCTGTTGTCCTCATAGGAATTGGTGACCATTACCTAGGGCCGGATATGTCTTCGGCAATTATCTACCTCGGGCCAATCCTTGCAGCCACCTGGTTTGGCGACAAAAGACTTGGCATCGGTATCTTAATTCTTTCGACAATGGCCTGGGCAATATCAGATGTTTCTGCAGGAAGACAATATTCCAGCAACTGGTTTCTGGTGTGGAATGCCGGGGTCCGGTTGGGCATTTTTGTAATACTCAGTAGTCTTGCCAGCCAGGTCAAACAAAAACTGTTGGCAGAAGAAAGTGCTGCTGATACAGATGCACTAACAAACACCTTTAACAGCCGAGCATTTTACGAAAAAGCACAACAGGAGATGGAGCGCTGCCGCCGCTTCCATCACCCTTTGACAATTGCCTATATTGATCTTGATAATTTTAAGACAGTCAACGATACACAGGGCCACTCAGCTGGCGATGCCCTGTTGCGGACGGTGACTGAAATTATGCGAGAGAACACACGAGGCATCGACGTTATTGCCCGCATTGGCGGCGATGAGTTTGCCATGCTGCTTATTGAGACTGATTTTGACAATGCCCGGCTGGCAATGGATAAGATCAGGGGGTCTCTTCTTGCCGAAATGAAAGCCCTGTCCATGCCGGTGACCTTCAGTATCGGCATGATAACCTATAAGGACCTACCCTCTGATGTTCACGCCATGATCCGTAGTGCCGATCAGTTGATGTATGACGTCAAGAAATCAGGCAAGAATGCCATTAAGCATCTATCAGGGAATGCGGTTAAAGAAAGCTAAAAAGAGTCGTTTATGGAAACAGGAAATATCAGCGAATATCTCAAGTTTTTTGCCGCCTTACTGGCCATAGTCAATCCGGTGGGAGCTATCCCTATTTTTATCAATCTCACCGCTGATCAGGCTGAAAGTGAACGTAACAAAAACGGCACTATAGCCTCCATCTCCATGGGCCTGATTCTCGTTGTCGTGCTGCTTAGCGGCGAGGCAATCCTGCGCTTTTTCGGCATATCTGTTGGGTCTTTCCGGGTCGGGGGCGGCATCCTAATTTTACTGATGGCCATCTCCATGCTCCATGCCAAAGTGAGCCAGGTCAAGCAGACAGCTGAGGAAGAACTGGACTCTGCCGAGCGCGATAACGTGGCAGTGGTGCCTCTGGCCACACCGCTTCTGGCCGGGCCAGGGGCAATCAGCACAGTCATTCTCTATGCCCAGCGTAATACATCAATTGCCCATTATTTCTACCTGTTCGCCATTATTGTGTTGCTGGTTGGCTTGACCACTTTGTCGTTCCGGCTCGCACCGGTCATTGCCAGGCTGCTCGGCAAAACAGGAATCAATGTGGTAACAAGAATAATGGGGCTGATTATGGCGGCAGTGGGTGTTGAATTCATAGCAAATGGCCTCAAGCAGCTTTTCCCGGTGCTGGGAGGATAAGCCTGTCATTGTGCAGATTCTTGTAAACCATTATTGTCTCCAGCCAGATGATTAAAGGCTTAATAAATGATAAAAAAATCGCCTATACTACCCTCATTCAAAGAAACCTGTCGCATGTGCCTAGGGGGATATTGGATTTCTTTTTTTCGGCTGGCAAGTGCCATGAGTCTGGTTTGGGGATTACTTCTGTGGCCGGAAACCTCGGTCAGAGCAGCCGACCAGGTAGTACCAGCCGAAAAATATATTAATCTTGATGACCTTTTCACCCTCTACCAACCCTACTTGGGTAACATCGCACCCTATGAACCCATCTACTTTCTTGTGGGAGCCGAACCGGAAGAAAGTAAGTTCCAGTTCAGTTTTCGGTATCGTTTATTCAACAAAAAGGGGCCCTTGGTCACGAGCCACCCCTGGGTTAAGGGTTTTAATTTCGGTTACACCCAAACATCTTTTTGGGATTTGAAATCAGACTCTGCTCCGTTTGAGGACACCAGCTACAAACCTGAACTATTCCATCTAACCACCAATTTCTCTGGGCGCCCCTCTTGGCTGCAGGGACTTTTTCTGCAAAGCGGTGTGCGTCATGAATCAAATGGTCGCGGTGGAGAGGCCTCACGCAGCACTAATACTATTTACTTTCAACCTGTGCTGATTTCTTACAATCCGGATTCCAACTTTGGACTCGCCATTACTCCCAGGGTGTGGGTGTACTTTGACAACAGCGAAGAATATAACGATGACCTTGAAGACTACCGCGGGTATTTTGAGCTGGAGGCCAAGGTGGGCAAGGCCGATGGCCTGGTCGCCAGTACAGCCGTGCGTTGGGCAAAAGAGGGTGGCTCTGTGCAGGTTGACTTGAACTACCCCATACATCAATATTTATCCGACAACCTGTCGGTCTATCTTCACGCTCAATATGTTAATTCCCTGGCCGAGAGTCTGATCAACTACCAGGAACGCACCGAGGCTTTCCGACTGGGAATCTCCTTTATCCGTTAGGAGTACTGAAATTACGGTAGGTCTGGATTTTGCCAATAGCCTAGTAGTTCATCTCCTTTTTTCTTTCTACTTGGATCAACACCTCATTAAGCAGGCTGTGTTCCACTGCGAACAATGCCGCGTAGTAGCCTGCCGAGAATATCGGCGCCGGTGATCACCCGTTTCTGGATGCCCCAGTAGAGTATGATGTCGGCATCCACCACATCATCCCCTTTTCTTTGCGGCTTGACCTGGAATCTGCCAATCACCTCTTCCAGTGAGGTTTTGGAATCGCTGACCACAATGGGGCGGTGACAATAACGCAGGGGCCTGAAGTTTTCGGCATCAAAAAGGGCGTCCCGTAAAAAAGCATCGGCATCCAGGGCAAGTCTGGCCTCGCCTTGCTCATCGGTGATGATTACCCATGCTCGCCCGGATGACTGAATTTGGCGGAGAAAGGGGTCATCGGCCTGAAAGGTAATTTCAGGAAAGATCGGTCGCATATCGTCAAAGGGCAGGCTGATAATGCTTGCCGGATCAATCCGCTCTCCTTCTTCAAGCATGGTCAAGTCATCCAGGGCCAGAAAGTTTAGGGCCCCCTGGCCCTCCATGGCACTGATGTCGCTCTCCTCGGCCTGGATGTGCAGGTGGAGCATCTCTTCAAGATCACGCTCCTTAAAATACTGAATAGCCTCGGCTCCCAGCCAGGCATCAAGGAGCATGGCAGCCGGTTTGGCCACCAAATAGAGAAGTATCTGATAGAATTTGAGGACTGGTGTGAGGAGAGAAGCCAGACGCATGGCATTGCGGGAAAAATAGGCCTGGGGCAGAATTTCGCCGACAATGGTAATAAAAACCGTAGAAAAGAGAAAAGCCATGACCCCGGCTAGTACCGAGTTGGAGAGCAGGGTCAGCAAGACATTTATGCCGACATTACCCCAGAGAATGGTGGTCAGCAGAAAATTACCATTCTCACGCATGGCAAGAATTTTGGCGGCAGCGCGGTTGCCATTGCTCTTTTCCACCTCAAGGCGAAGCCTGCTGATACTGAAAAAAGCCAGGTTAAGGCCTGAAAACATGGCGGACTGGGAGACGCAGAAAAATATGCCCAGCCAGATCAGTAAATCATCCATTAGTTGTTGTCCTCAAAATTGTCTGGAAATTCATAAAGAGACGAGTGTAAGAGCAAAAGCCCTTCGACAGGCTCAGGGCACTGAGTACGGCTTGCTCGCGCCCTGAGCCTGTCGAAGGGCACTAGTTGGCCTGCTCCTGAGAAAGGGCCGCCTTAAAACCGGCAACCAGATCAAGAAGCTCAGAGGTGACAGTGGCCTGCCGCTTTATGCGATATTCGCCCTGCAGCTCTTCAACATGCTCCTCGATATTTTTTTCAGCACTCTGCAGAGAGCGCAGGCGGCTGGCCTGTTCGCTGGCCAGGGATTCGGCCTGGGCCCGGAACAGGCTGACCATGAGATATTGACGGATAAGGCCTGAAAAAAGCTGTTTTGGCGCAGTACGATGGTACGGCATAGAAGGCCCCTGCCAGGGTTCGGCAGCCAGGTTTTGCAGATGGCCCTTGTCCACCGGCAGCAGGATCTCGTGGGTGGGTTCAGCAGCAGTAAGGCGTTCGTAGCGGTTATAAAAGATCTCCACCCGGTTGATGCGCTCCTGATTCAGCCACTGCTCAAGAGTGAGCAGCACCTGGTAGACATTCATGTTAATACCGCTCACCGAACCCGGCACCCAGAACTGCTGGGTCAAGGGCAGGCCGCTGGCCTCCAGCCGTGAACCGATACGGGCACCGATCACCAGCAGTTTTAAATGCTTAGAATCAATACCTTGATTTTTAAGATAGTCGCCAATAAACTCGGCAAGCTTTTCATTAAAGCGGCCGCAGAGTCCCTGATCAGAGCCAAAGACCACCAAGACTCGCGGTGTTTCAGGGGTAGCGGCCGGTGAATGGGGTAGCGGCGTTTGCCGCAGGGCAACCTGCAGGCCCTGCTCAACCACCTCGACAAAGGAGTCCAACGATTCCAGGGCCCGCTCATACTGACGGATACTCACCGCTGCCAGAGTCTTCATGCTTTTGACAATCCCCTGCAGCTTGGTGGTACTTGTGATCCGTTTTGACAACGACTGCAGTGTATCCATCTTACGACATCCCGGCTAATGCCTGTTTGCAGGCACCAAGCAAAGCTTCTTTATCTTCGTCGCTGAGGCTTTCACCGCTACGTATCTTTTCACATACCTGCGGCAGAGTGGCCCCGATCTGCTCGGCAAGTATCTGCTCCGCCTCTTTGATTCTTTTGACCTCCACACCATCAAGCAGCCCGGCGTTGAGGGCAAAAAGCACAGCGATCTGCTCATAGTCCTTGAGCGGCGAGTAGCGTTTTTGTCTGAGCAGTTCGCGCAACCGTTTTCCCCTTTCAATGCTGCCCTTGGTGGTTTCATCAAGGCGGGTGGCAAAGCGGGCAAAGGTCTCAAGCTCTTCAAACTGTGAGTACGAAAGGCGAAGCTTGCCCACCAGATCACGGTAGGCCCTTTTCTGGGCCTTGCCGCCCACCCTGGAAACCGACTTGCCGACATCCACGGCCGGCAGTACCCCTTTGGCAAAAAGATCAGGGGAGAGGTAGAGCTGGCCGTCGGTGATGGAGATGATATTCGTCGGGATATAGGCAGAGAGGTTCTGGGCCTCGGTCTCAACAATGGGCAGGGCCGTCAAAGTGCCGCCGCCGAACTCTTCACGCAGATGGGTGGAGCGTTCCAGAAGGCGGGAATGAATATAAAAGATGTCGCCGGGGTAGGCTTCCCGGCCCGGTGAGCGTTCGAGCAACAGGGAAATCTCCCGGTAAGCGCGGGCATGGCGGGTCAGATCATCGTAGACAATGAGGACATCCCGGCCCTGCTCCATGAAATATTCGCCGATGGTGGTGGCAGCGTAGGGTGTGATGTACTGCAGGCCCGGGGCATCCTGGCCGCTTGAGGCCAAGACCACACAGTAAGGCAAGGCTCCCTGAACCTCAAGTTCGTGCATGACCTTGGCAATGGCAGACTCACGCTGACCGATGGTGGCATAGATACAGACGACATCCTTATCCTTCTGGTTGACGATGGCATCAAGGGCGATGGAGGTTTTGCCGGTTTGCCGGTCACCGAGGATAAGCTCGCGCTGGCCCTTTCCTACTGGAATAAGGGCGTCCACCACCTTGATCCCTGTTTGCAAGGGGTCGCTTACCGGAGCGCGCTGCATGATCTCCGGCGCTGGTCGTTCAATGGGCCGCCGCTCCATGTGCTCAAGACCGCCCTTGTCATCCAAAGGTTTGCCGGTGGCATCAATAACCCGGCCCAGCAGACCATCGCCCACCGGCACATCGGTCACCCGGCCCAGGCGCTTTACTTCACTGCCTGCAGCCAGACTATCGCTGGTGGACAGCAGGATAATGCCCACCCCCTTTCTATTGATGCTGGCAACAATGCCCAGGGTGCCGTCCTCGGCCTGGACAAGCTCTTCAGCCTGGACGCCACTCAGGCCGGTTGCCTTGGCAACAGGACCGGTAATGGCCCTTACCCTGCCGACATCCTCAGAGATTAAGGCATAGTCAGAGTCTTTCAGGCTGTCGTCAATAGCGTTCTTTGCTTTTTCCAGAGAGCTTTTTAGCATAATTACTGTCCGTGACTCATGGCTGGATGGTTTTCGAGAAAATCAGCCAGTTTCTTTTCAAACTTTTTGAGATACTCGCCCAGGTCCCAATGTATTTTCTTGCCGTCCGCCTCGATGGAGATCCCGGCAAGCAGAGTTTGGTCCACCTCGAATTGGTAATGCTGGGCAGGTCCGACAATCTCCTGCAGCCTTTCAACGACGCGGGCCTGCTCGGCTTCGCTCAGTTCAAAGGCCGTGGTGATGATGCGAGGCTCACCGGCTTCAGAGATATGACTGTTTAGCTGGGCAATGGCTTCTTTGTCATGGCCTGCCAGTTTTTCGAGAAAGACGGTGACAATCCGGTCACCGAGGTCCTCTCCGGCAAGTTCATTAAGGGCATTTCTGGACAGGGTCTGAAAATAATCGGTGATGGAATGGCTTGTCTCGGCCAGGAAGGAAGCCTCTTCCTTCTTGAGAGTGGTAAGCCAGCTTTTGCGCTGCTTTTCCACTTCATCCTGGGCTGTAGTTATGAGGCCTTGCCGGAAATTTTCAGCATCGGCCTTGGCCTTGTGCATCTCAGCGGCGATCTGAGCTCTTAACTCGTCCTGCATCTCTTGATAGCGCAGCTTCTCCGCCTCGCCTTCCAGGAGCTTGGTGCGGGCCTCTTCCAGACGCGCAGCAATATTCTCCTGCCGTTTTGCCATGGCGGCAAGGACGGGCTTGTAGAGAAATCTCTTCAGAAGCCAAACCAGGATCAGAAAATTGAAAATCTGGGCGAAAAAAGTAAACCAGTCGATTCCCATTAGTTTGCTGCCACCTGTTTAATAGCGTATTCCCAGAAAGGGTTGGCAAAAATCAAGATCATGGAGACCACAAAGGCGTAAATGGCTGTTGATTCGATCATTGCCATGGCAACAAAGAGGGTCCGGGTAATGGTACCGCCCTGGTCAGGTTGCTGGGCCAGGGAGTTGAGGGCCGCAGCAGCAGCCATGCCCTCGCCTATTGCCGAACCAATGGAGCCCAGTCCGATACAGAGACCGGCCGCTAATGCCGAGTACATGCCGATAAGTTGAACAGCTTCCATAATTCCTCCACGTTATTTTTTGTTTATTACCAACGAAATTCAGCCAACCCCCAAGAAACTCACAGTCTCAACGGTCATTCCCGTGCAGGCGGGAATCCAGGAGGTGTGGGAAAAAACTCTGGATTCCCGCCTGCACGGGAATGACTCGGGGTAGCTGAAGATGCATGGCAAGCACAGTTTATTTAGTTGTCTTATTTAAAATGGTTTTGTTTTCTTCGTGTTTCAGGGCCGAGGCAATATATACCATGGCAAGTAATGCAAATATATAAGCCTGAATGGCACTGGTCAGCAGCCCCAGGGCATTCATCACCACCGGAAAGATAAGCGGCATGATGAGCAGCAGCACAAAGGAGATGACAGTGCCGCTCATCAGGTTGCCGTACAGCCTGACGGCCAGGGCAAAGGTGCGGGTTATTTCACCCAGTATATTAAAGGGCAACATAAAGGCCGAGGGCTTCAAATACTCATGCAGATAGCTGCCCAGAGTACGGGTGGAAAGACCGAATACCGGCACTGCCACAAAGACGCATATAGCCAAGGCGCTGGTGGTGGAAAGTGAGGCTGTGGGCGGCTGGTAAAAGGGCACCACCGATAGAAGATTTGACAGCAATATGAAGATAAACAGGGTACCGACAAAGGGCAGAAATGGCTCAGGCTCCTGCCTGGTAATATCGCGGATATGATCAGCAATACCGCCGACAAGAACCTCCAGCAGATTTTGCCAGCCGCTGATGGTGGCCGAACTTGACAGCTTTCTGGTCACAAGACGGCACAGGACAACAAGCAGAATCATCTCAAACCAGGTGGCCAGAATGGTGGCGTTGATCCTGCCCCATCCCCAGTCGATCAGGATGAATTGATCCGGTGAAAATTTCATAGGCCCTGCTCCGTAGTGGTGTCAGCCGGCAGCTCTTTAATGCGTTTGACCATAATATGGCGGGCCACCAGAAAGCCCAAGGTGAGGGCAAAAACCCGGCGCCAGTCATTGCCCATGAGCAGGTAAAAAACAATAACAACAACAGAGGCACGTACCACAAAGCTGCCCAGGAAGCGGGCGGTCCAGGCGCGCTTGGCATCAATGCCTTTGACGGTGAGCCACAGGCCCTGGAAATAGAGGGCGCCGGTGACAAAGCCAAGACCAACAAGGCCGATAAGGATCAGAATGGTACTATCCATTTTCGTCTTTCCTTCCTTCCTTGTTCATCCAGCGCCAGGCCGCAAATGCCCCGAAAATAAGGCCGATAAACATGCAGCTCAGGGTCCAGGATATGGTGCTGCCCTCCCCTTTGCCAGCATCCAGCCAGCGCCCGACAAAAACGCCGGCCACCGTCGGGATGGCAATGGTCCAACCCACCACACCAAACATGCCAAGCCCGAAAAAGATGGGATGTTCGCCCTCCTTTTCAGCTTTCAGGCGACGCCTGCATTTCTCATCAACAATCTTGGGTAATTCTTCGCCCTTTTTGTGTTCATTTTCTGCCATGGTTACCCCTTTCGTAGTTCGGCAAATTTGCGGATCATGGCATGCTCCAGACCAGTGAGAGCAGTGCGAACCTTGCGTTCTACATCGTCTAGTTCCCGGAACTCCTTGTCAACAATGGCAGACAGGGTGTTTATATCAGTGCCCTGCACGCAGTTACGGGTGGCAATGCGCACCGCTGTCCCCTGCTTAACCAGGGTGCCGTGGTCCACAGCAAAGAGGTTTTCCTTGCCCCCGCTGTCAATGGTGAGGATTCCAGGCACCAGCACGGCCACATAGTCGATATGTTTGGGCAGCAGGGTAAAATAGCCTTCGAGTCCCTCTGCTATAACTTTGTTCACTGTGTCTGACTCCCAGAAGACATGGCTGGGCAGATAGATCCCCATTTGCATAGAGGTATCTGTTTGACTTGGCTCAGCCATTGACCACCTCTTTCTGGTCGTCTTCTGCGGTGGGCTCTGATGATTGGGCCTGGTTGCGATATTTGTCGACATCAACCTCGTCGATATCGCCGATCATGTACAGGGCCTGCTCAGGGATGTCGAGAAATTCACCTGCTAAAATTCGTTCACAGCCCTCAATGGTTTTGTCCAGGGGTACAAGTTTGCCCTCCATGCCGGTGAACTGGGTGGTGGTAAAGAAGGGCTGTGAGAAAAAGCGTTCCAATCGGCGGGCAATGGCCACGGTCCGCCGGTCTGTCTCGGAGAGTTCTTCAAGGCCGAGCATGGCGATGATGTCTTTAAGCTCCTCATATTCGGAAAGCACCCGCCGTAGGGCCTGCGCCACCTCATAATGTTTTTCCGAGACGATTTCCGGATTGAGCATGCTGGAGTTTGAAGCCAGCGGATCAACAGCAGGATAGAAACCCTGGCTGGCCCGCTTACGCGACAAAACAACCGAGGCGGAGAGATGCGAAAAGGTATGGGAGGCGGCCGGATCGGTGAAATCGTCAGCCGGTACATACACCGCCTGTACCGAGGTAATGGAACCGGTGGTGGTGGAGCAGATGCGCTCTTCAAGTTCGGCAAGTTCCGAGGCCAAAGTAGGTTGGTAGCCGACATGGGAAGGGATACGCCCCATGAGGCCGGAGACCTCTGAACCTGCCTGGATGAAACGGAAGATATTGTCAATAAGCAGCAAGACATCCTGGCGCTTGGTGTCGCGAAAATATTCGGCCAGGGTCAGGGCGGCATGGCCGATTTTGAAGCGGGCCCCGGAAGGCTCGTTCATCTGGGCAAAGACCATGGCGGTTTTCTCCAAAACCCCGGCATCGCCCATCTCACGGTAGAGTTCTTCGGCTTCGCGGCAACGTTCACCAATACCGCAAAACAGGCTGACGCCCTTATAAAGGCCGACCATGTTGTTGATCATCTCGGTGATAACAACGGTCTTGCCAACTCCGGCACCGCCGAACAGCCCGGCCTTGCCGCCTTTTTCCAGGGGCACCAACAGGTCGATGATCTTGATGCCAGTCTCAAATATTTCAGGTTCAACCTTCCTCTTTGACAGGGGAACAGGTGTGCTGTAGATAGGCCGTCTTTCCATATCATCCCGCAGAGGGTCTTTAAAGTCCACCGGATCGCCGAAGACGTTGAGCATGCGGCCAAGGAGATCAGAGCCCACCGGCATCATAAAGGGTTGGTTCAAGCTCTCCACCACATCTTCCCGCGACAGGCCGCTGGTAGGGGTCAGGGCAATGGCGCGCACCGTATCTTCACTTATGTGTTCGGCCACCTCAAGGAAGATATTTTCTAAACGGGAGATGGAAAGTTTGGCGTGGAGGTCTGGGAGTTGTTCAGTAAAAAGGACATCAACAACACTGCCGTTAACAGCGACAATTTTACCGCTTAAAACCTGCTGAGACTCAGAAGACATTCGGTTAGATCCTTTGGACTCGTATTAAAGGAGAAAAAGCCATCTTTCCTTGTGGTAACGAAAAGCGTCAGGCTCGTCAATTTGTTTAAATGAAAAAGAGCAACTAAGGCGTTTTGCTGGCTAGGGCACAACCCAAAGCGCTGCTTTGTCAATCTGGTCAAAGATATTTCGACATTGAGAGCCGATCAGTTTTTCATACACACCCTTTTTGGCTGAACGACCTAAAGCCCCTAAAGCGATGGCGGCAAATTTCCCCTTTTCTGCGACATCTAATATCGACTTGGTAACACGTAAAGATTTCACCACTCGGGTGTTAATTCTGGAATCGGATAGTCCATATGATTTTAATACCGCAGCAGCATCCTGAAAGGTTTTCTCTGTATCGACGTTTTTCTGGCCTTTGTTGACGTGTACTAATTTCACCGAATGCTGGTCCTGCCCCTGAAGCATAAATCCGACATGGTCTGCTACCTTTTCTCCCACTGGTGAGCCGTCCAGGCACAAAAGGACATTTTTCCGGCCTTCCTCCGGATTGCGGCAAAACCATATGGGCGCTGCTAAGTCTTTTGCTAAAAGCTCATGACCTTTGTTGCCGCAGAACACATCCTCAAAAAAAGAGGTGCTTCGTTTACCGAGAATAACAGCATCATGAAGCTCGTTTTCCATTTCCCTGACGATATCACCAATAGTGCCCCGCTGTTTTCTCCTGGCAATTTTTTTGATCAGCTCAGCTGAAAAGCCATTTCTTTGCAGAGCATTACTGCACATCCTGAAAACCTTTTGGACTTCAGGCGGCAGCATGGAGGCTTCGTCTTTGTTCTTTGCCCAGGGGTCGTCAAGGCTTTCCCAGGCCAAGTTTTTGGTCATCACATAAAAAAGTGCAATAGCTATATCATCAGGATTTTTAAAAAAAGATGTGACAAATCGGACACCTTGGCTGATGCTTGAAGCGTCTCGTACAGCAATCAACAAACTTTTCTGCGGTGTGTTTTCCATCATTTTTAACTTACGGTAGAATCAATTTTGAGTTAGAAAAGTATAGTGTACTATTGATTATCTTCTGATGGTTTTTTTTGCTAGTTAATTATTTTTCTTTCGAATCAATAAGATGACTGATAAACGAGTACCTCTTTGTGTATTTATTCTTGTTTTTTTGTTGTGCTGCACCTCTGCTCTTGCTACCGACGGGAAAAAGATCGTTGGCTGGGTGGAGCAGGTTACAATTTCCTCCGGGGATTTAGTTATTCATGCCAAGCTTGACACCGGAGCAAAAACCTCGTCCATAGACTGTGATTCCATAACCCCTTTTGAACGCAATAATAAGAAATGGGTACGTTTTGAAGTCACAAACAACAAGGGAAAGCAGATTGTTTTAGAGCAACCTGTAGAGCGAATTGCCACTATCAAGAGGCATTTCGGCAAGAAGCATAAACGCTACGTGGTCCGACTGGCCCTTTGTTTGGCTGGTGAGCTCAAAGAGGCTGAGGTGAACCTTGAAGACCGCTCAGGCTTCAACTATCGGATGCTCATTGGCCGAAGTTTTCTTAAAGACAGTTTTATTATCGACCCGTCTTTAACATTCACAACAAAGTCTGACTGCAAGGTGGAGAAGAATGAGTAATCGGCATTTTTATCTGTTGGTTTTGGCTATCACTCTTTTTGGATTAAGTATATTCGGCTACAAAACGTTGTTTCTCAGTTTTCCCCTGTCGCCCAGCTCTATTTCAGATCGTTGGCAGCTTGAAGTCCACATATCTTTTTTAGGTCAAAAAGAACCGGTTAAGGCTTCTCTATATGTCCCTTCAGTAACCGGGCCTTTTACCCTGGTTGATGAAGGGTTTGCCTCTCAACGCTTTGGCCTTACAACCAATAAAAAAGGTCCTAATAGACAGATAGTCTGGTCAGCCCGCAAGGCTGAGGGGATCCAGCATCTTTATTATCGGGGCAGCATCCGACCGGCCAAGCTCGACTCCACTGCCTCTCGCAAATTAAAGCAACCAAAGATTGAAAAAACACCTTACTCCGGAGCGCACCTTGTTGCAGTGGATTCACTTATCAGCGAAATCAAAGAAAGCTCCGCTGACATGGAGACGATGGTTGCTCAACTTCTTAAGCGGCTTGCAGAGCCTGGTGCTGATCAGAATGTAGCTCTGTTACTCAATGGTAAACCCTCGTTTAAGCAAAAATTAAAAGCCGTCACTGAGATCTTGGCCCATGCTGATATTGCCGCACGTGTGGTACAGGGCATACGGCTTCAGGAGTCTGGGCGGGATGTTAGCCGGCTCCAATGGTTAGAAATTTATGAAGATGGGACATGGCAGGCCTACGACCCAGTTTCCGGTCTCAAAGGTATTCCTGGTGATTATTTTGCCTGGTGGCGTGGGGACAACCCCCTTGTCCATGTTTCCGGGGCCAAAAAGGTTCGGGTAACTACTTCACTTGTTCTTGATAGGGAAGAGGCGCTTAATGCCGCAACACTTGCCGGCAAAAAAGCTCCATCCATACTGCAGGCTTTTTCCCTATTCAGCCTTCCAATCGACACACAGGAGGTATTCCGTATCCTGCTCATGGTGCCTCTGGGCATCGTGCTTTTGGTGGTATTACGGAATGTTGTCGGGGTGAAGATGTTCGGGACCTTTATGCCCGCCCTTATTGCCATGGCTTTCAGAGAAACCCAGCTTCTATGGGGTATTGTTCTTTTCAGCCTCATTATCTGCCTTGGTCTGGCAGTACGCTTCTATCTTGATCGGCTGAAACTACTGCTGGTTCCGCGCCTTGCTGCCATCCTGATTATGGTAATTTTTCTGATGGCAGTCTTAAGCATAGTCACCTACAAGCTGGACATTCAGTACGGGCTTTCAATATCGATCTTTCCCATTGTTATTGTGACCATGACCATTGAAAGGATGTCGATTATTTGGGAGGAGCAGGGAGCGACTGAAGCCATCCAGCAAGGCATTGGCAGTATGGCGGTGGCCGCCTTGGCCTACTGGGTCATGAATATAGCCTTTCTCGAACATCTCTTTTTTGTTTTCCCTGAACTGACCATGCTTCTGCTGGCAGCAGTACTGCTGCTTGGCCGCTACTCCGGTTTTCGCCTTTTTGAACTGGCCCGTTTTCGAGAACTTGCTAAAGAGGGGAACTGATGTTCGAGCTTTACCGCAAACTTGAAAGCAAAGGGGTTCTCGGAATTAACCGGCGTAACAGCCAGTTTATTCTCAAGCATAATGTGCGGAAATTATACCCACTTGTCGATGATAAGCTGCGGACCAAGAAGCTTGCAGAGGCAGCCGGTATAGCAGTACCCAGGCTTTATGAGGTTGTTGAATTTCAAGGCCAGGTTAAAGGTCTTGCCGGCAAACTTGCCTCATTAGATGATTTTGTGATAAAGCCTGCCCATGGTAGTGGCGGCGAAGGAATTTTAGTCATCAGCGGCCGCAGCAAAGATTTGTATCGCAAGGCAAATGGCATTCTCATTTCACAGGAAGAAATGAATTACCATGTTTCTCGGATTATTAGCGGTGTTTTCAGTTTAGGCGGCCAACCGGACAAGGCGCTGATTGAATACCGGGTTGTCTTTGACCCCATCTTTGCGGGTATAAGCTACCAGGGCGCACCGGATATCAGAATTATCGTCTTTCTGGGGGTACCTGTGATGGCAATGGTAAGGCTGCCCACCCGGTCTTCTGACGGCAAAGCAAACCTCCACCAAGGGGCCATAGGTGCTGGTATTGATATCGCCACCGGGGCCACTTTAAGAGCGGTATGGTTTAATAAAACCATAGAAGAGCATCCTGATACCGGCAATTCCATATCCAATATCACCATCCCCCAGTGGCCCAAATTACTTGAACTTGCTGCACGCTGTTATGAAATCACCGGCTTAGGCTACCAGGGGGTGGATATCGTTCTTGATGCCCAGCATGGCCCGTTAATTTTAGAGCTCAATGCCAGACCAGGGCTGAATATCCAGATAGCCAATTCTGCTGGCATCAGGCCCCGTCTTGAACTTATCGAAAAACATGCCCTAGCTTTAACAAATGTTGACGAGCGAGTTGCCTTTGCCACGGAAAATTTCAGGGCTACTCCTTCTGCCCAGGCATTTTAGCCTGCCACTCTTATTTTGGTGAAATTAATCAACTTATCCTTCAGTCTCTGAGAGTAGGTGACAAAGTTTGTTAAAGCTCCTGCGTCGCGGCGGACCGGGTCGGCAAGCAGTGACAACAATTCTTTGTTGGCATCATCGATATGGATCTGCAGCTCTTTAGAACTTTGCTTTATATCGATAGTTTTTGGATCTGATAAGGATTTGTTTATATCGTTAAAGAGGCTTAACGTCTGGCTTGATAACTCGCGGGTTAACAAGAGGATATCACTTTTTAGCTCAATGTAGTGTTCAGCCATGATTTTTTTGGTGCTGAATAAATCATTTATAGAATCATGAATTTGGAATAAGTAGTCGAATTCGTTGATTATTTTAATAAGCTCTTTTGATTCATTCTCCTCTTTTACCTTTGTCACCACTCTTGAGAAGTAAAAGAGGTACTCCTTTTTGACAAAATCTACATACTCAATACGTTTTCGAGCCTCTTCATAAATTCCTAGATAATTTGTAACAATACTCAAGGTGACAGCGTTATAGTTTTCCTGAAGAAAATAGAGCAGATGCCCAACTTCTCTCTCAAGGTTCTCTTTAACCTCTTTAAATTCTATATCTTCATCAAATACCGGAAGAGTAAGCCTGGTGAAATCCATTTTGCCTTCGCCCAAAATTCGATCTACAAGCCTGACAAATGGAGATATGAAGGCAATAAAAATGAGGCTGGTAGCTATGTTGAAGACAAGATGAATATTGGCAAGAGCAATTGCCGGTTCCATGGTCAGCGTATTTAACCTATCCCCGAATAAAAAGAGAGCTGGAGTAAAAATCAGGACGCCGCCGACATTGAAAAGGAAATGGCTTAAAGCTGTTTTTTTAGCAGCGATATCCATATTAAACATGGCAATGAGTGCTGTTGCCGTTGTACCAATATTGGCCCCCATTATTAAAGGCACGGCATTCTCTAAGCTTAACAAGCCCTGCTGGGTGAAGATTATGGCCAAACCGGTAGTAACTGAACTCGATTGAACCAGCGAGGTGAACAGGCAGCCAAAAAGAATAGCAAGTAAAGGATTTTGCTGTTTGGTTAGTAAATCAATAAGTGCCTGGTCGTTTTGCAGCGGCTGTAAAGACGATGCAATAAGGTTCAAGCTGAAAAAGACAAACCCGAAATAAAAAATGGTCTTACCGAAAATAGAGTAGCGGGAACGAATTAAAGATAAAATAAAACCGGCAATGATAAACAAGGGCGCAAAAGACGTGAGTTTGAAAGCAACTAATTGGGCGGTTATGGTTGTACCTATATTAGCGCCGAAAACAATGCCTACACTGTTTTTAAAGGAAAGAACACCTGCATTAACAAGGCTGATGGTGATTACCGATGTTGCCGAGCTTGATTGGATTACCGCTGTAACCAGTGCCCCTATCAGGACACCGATCAGGGGAATCTTGGTTGCCCTGCTTAACGATTTCCGAAAGTGTTCACCGGTAATCTTTTCAATTTCTTTGGAGAAATTCTCTAAACCAAATATAAAAAGAATAATCGCGGTGACGCCTGCCATCATTACCTGCAGTTTTTCCATGTCCGACCCCATATAAGTCTATACGCTAACTGTTTCATAAAAAATCTTTGGACTTAAAGCAGTTAGAACGATTTTATTAACACTTCGAGTACTAATCGAGGTAAATTGAGCAGTGTCGTAACTAATGAAACTTGGAGCAAAATAGCGAAGAGTTCTCTAAGCCTGACTTCTCAAAAGTGTACAGTGTTTTCTATATGATATTCAAACGTCATTTGTGAAGCTAAGCATATTTATTCATCATTTTGCTTTTAAAGCCCAAACTTTTATACTGAAGCAAAAGATTACTCCAGTCGAGGCTGCCCATGCTAGAATTCCTCAAACAACGATCAGAGAAGGCGAGCCTGCCACCGGGTTCTGCTGTTTATGTTGGTAAAGAACGTGCCCATGTGGTGGAGGTCCGAATCCTCGATTATAACCGGGAGAAGTGTAACGACTCTTCTGATCTTGAGCTGGCAGAGGTCCAGCCTCTTGCTGATTCTCCTTCTACGACCTGGCTCAATGTTGACGGGCTTCATGAGGTGTCCATTGTGGAGCAAATCGGTAAGATGTTTGCGCTCCATCCTCTAACCATCGAGGATATCGTCAACACCACCCAACGGCCCAAGATCGATATCTTTGACGACTATGTCTATCTTGTTGTCAAAATGCCGCTTTACAACGACGAGCTGAACACTGTTGAAATGGAGCAGGTGAGCCTCGTCCTCAAAGAAAATATCCTCATCACCTTTCAGGAACGAAAGAGTTCCGTTTTTGACGGTGTGCGCAAGAGGGTCTCTAATAACAAGGGTAGAATCAGAAAGATGGGTGGAGACTATCTGGCCTACGCCCTGCTTGATGCCATTGTGGACAGTTATTTTAATGTCTTGGAGAGGGTTGGAGAGTATATAGAGACTCTTGAGGTGGAACTGGTGGATAACCCTATTCCCACCACACTCCATAAGATTCATGGACTGAAACGGGAGATGATTCTGCTTCGCAAGTCTGTTTGGCCGCTACGCGAGGTAACCAGTAGTCTTCAACGCGACGAGATCCCTTTTATCAGTGAGGGAGCCAGCCCCTTCCTCAAAGATCTTTATGATCATGTGATCCAAGTACTTGATACCGTGGAAACATTTCGTGATATCGTTTCCGGCATGCTAGACATCTATCTTTCTTCCATGAGCAATAAGATGAATGAGGTTATGAAGGTGTTGACAATCTTTGCAGCCCTTTTCATCCCTCTGACTTTTATCGCAGGTATTTACGGCATGAATTTCAATTCTGAGAAAAGTCCCTATAATATGCCGGAGCTTGACTGGATTTATGGTTACCCCTTTGCACTGGGGATAATGGTAGCGGTTGCCTTCGCCATGCTTTTTTACTTCAAGAAGAAAAAATGGTTTTAGAAACAGCTAAATGAGAAATCGGTACAATAGGAGCATGCATGAATAAAGTAAAAATCATCTCTTTGATGGCCATTCTTATCCTGGTGGTTATTTTTACCCTCCAGAATACCGAGCTGGTTGAAATCAAATTTCTCCTTTGGCAAATTTCCCTGTCTCGCTCACTCATGCTTTTTTTGGTTTTCACCCTTGGCATGCTCACAGGTTTTGTACTCAGCATGCTCAAAAAAGACACCTATGATGATTACAAGCCGGATCCGGCAAATGAATAAGGGTTAAAAAATGCAAATCGACATGGACAAACTTATAGATCTGGGCTGGCAACTAGGAGCCATTCTCCTCATTTTTCTCGTTGGTTTTATTTGTTTCCAAGCCATCAGAAAAGGGCTTGAGAACATGCTGGAGAAAGGGCTTATTAACCAACCTTTTTTCCTTATAGTTAAGAACTTTATTCGCTGGATTCTGATTATTGTCGTTATTTTTGCCTCTCTGCAACAGGCAGGAATCAAGGTCGCCAATATCCTCACCGCCCTTTTTACTATTGCGGGAATGATAGCCATCGGCTTCATAGCGGTCTGGAGTATTTTGAGCAATATCCTATGCTCTATGATGCTGATAGTTTTCCGTAGCTTTGACATGGGTGACGAAATAGAGATCGTTGAACCCATCGGTGGCGTCGGCTTAAAAGGAAAAGTCGTTGGTTTTAATGTTATGTTCACCACCCTGGCTGAAAGTGGAGACAACATTGACCCCGACATGCTCACTCAAATTCCCAACAATATATTTTTTCAAAAGAACCTACGCCGAAAGAAGGGTCAGGATACCGAACCACTTGGCCACTACCTTCTTGCAAAACCTATAAAGATTTCATCAAATTAATGCTTCATTCTTGAAGCAGGCTTTCTAAACATCGTTTCAGGAGGGTACACTCAACCACGTTTATTTGCCCTTTTTAACTCTGTCATAATGGCAGAATTGCAATATTTATCTGACAGTGCGCTATAACCAGAGGCGACTTTTCGCTGAGGAGTGCAGCTACTATGGAAATTTTTCTTATGGCGGCCCAAATAATTGGTGGGCTCGCCCTGTTCATGTTCAGTATTGGTCAGTTGAGCGACACCCTCAAAAAATTGGCCAGTGTTCGCCTCAAAAAGCTTTTGCAGAAAGCCACATCAAATCCTATTAAAGGGGCATCCATCGGTACACTGGTTACTTTCCTGGTTCAAAGCTCAAGTGTTACAGTCCTTCTTCTACTGGGTCTGGTTAATGCCGGAATCATGAATCTCCGTCAGGCCATTTACGTCATGCTGGGCTCGGAAATCGGCACCACTATTACTGCCCAGATAGTTGCATTCAAGGTCAAGATGATCTTCTTTCCCTTAATGGCCTTGGGCTACACCCTTAAAATGGTTTCATCCCGGGAAAGGATTAAAAATACCGGAGAGATTATTTTTGCCTTGGCCATGATCTTTCTGGCCATGAAAATCATGGCAGATGGCTCCAGGCCACTTAAAGAATTTCCCTTTGTGCTCGAAGTGATTTCAAGTCTTGGCATCTATCCCATACTTGGTATTTGCATAGGTGCTCTTTTTACAGCCATCACCAGTAGTAGCTCAGCCACGACAAGTATGGTCATTGCCATGAGTATGGAAGGCGTAATCGGTCTTCATTCCGGGATTGCCCTCATTATCGGGGCCAATATCGGCACTTGTGTTCTTGAGCTTGTTGCCTCGGTGGGCACCAACCTGGCAGCCCGCCGAACTGGAATGGCCCAGTTTTTGATCAATGTTATCGGCGCCCTGCTCTTTTACCCATTTCTCAAACCATTTGCTGCGCTCATTAGCATGACCGCAACAGATGTTCCCAGGCTGATTGCCAACGCCCATACAGTTTTCAATATTTCAGTCAGCCTTCTTCTCATGCCTTTTGTGGGGTTGATCATCTTTCTGCTGAACAAAATTGTGCCCGGGCCCGAGAAAGAGCAGATCGGTTCATATGGCATACTTGACGAGAAATTCTTGCAGGTTCCGGCCATGGCCCTTTATGAGGCCGAACAAGAGGTAAACAGAATGGCAGGCATTGTTGAAAAAATGCTTGAAGATGCCCGAAAAACCTTTTTTGACAATGATGAAGAGGCGATGAAAATCCTTACTGATAACGAAAGGGTCGTTGATGAGATTAACAGTAAGCTCAGCCATTATCTGGCCCAGATCAGCACCCTTTTACTGTCTGAAAAAGACGCAGTGAAAAAAAGAGCCTTTTTTCACGCTATTACCGATATTGAGCGAGTGGCTGATCTGGCAGAGAACATTGGTGAATACGCTACCCAGAAAGATGTGGTCTTTTCCGATGCTGCCAAAAAAGAGTTGGCAAAAGTCTTCGACTCTACAGCGCAAGTTTACAGCATGGCCGCAAAATCACTGCGCCGTAAGCATCGCTCCCTGGCCTTTGGTATCAGCGAAATGGAAAAAGAGGTTGATGAACTTGAGGTGAAATATCGAAGTAAATATATAAGAAAACAAGAAGGTGATTCCGAGAGGCCGAGAACTAATGCCCTGTACCCTAATGTCCTCCAGGATCTTGAACGGATCAGCGATCATGCCAACAATATTGCCGATCATGTCATGGAGATTCCCTAAAGATTAGGGGGATATCTTACTCTTCTTTCTCTCGTGTTGGCTCTGGCGGTGGCTTAATAGCACCTTTGGAGTCAATCATTTCAAACTGCAGAGGTCTGCTTGTGTCGAGATGGACATCCCGCTGGGGAAAGGCGATGACAAGACCGGCCTCGCGGAACATATCGTCGATAATAAAACGGACATCGCTTTCGATACGCTTCTTATC
>SWCD01011276.1_pt1 | contig 27465 bp, 22 predicted proteins | sample 4693011 | NCBI WGS metagenome assembly SWCD01 (sample SAMN10267278, study PRJNA491770) | bioreactor metagenome | isolation source: DHS bioreactor inoculated with marine | place: Japan: Omine Ridge, Nankai Trough | reverse complement strand
ACCATGACACCTTCCTGGCACTGAAGCCCGAGCAGGGAGAACTCGCGATCGAGCTGGGTCGGGACCGGAAGAGCGTCGAATTGGAAGTCATCAAGGCGAGGGGAGCAGACGGACGGATCCTGGCCGCGGGTTGGCACGGTCCGTTCGAGTACCCTCCCTATCGTGCGGAGATCCGACTGAGAGCGGGAAGGACGGTATCGGGGGCGGTCGTGGACGAGGACGGCGCTCCGATCCCGGATGTCGGGTTGTGGGCCTACCAGGACGAAACTATTGCGGTGACCGACCTCCCACGAAGGAGATGTCACGCGCAGTACCGAACCGGAGAGGACGGGATCTTCCGGCTCGACGGCCTGGGCAGCGGTTCCTACTGGGCCTGGGTCGCGGTTCCAGCGGAGTTCGGTGCAGGCCGATGGATCGATCTACCTGAAGGAAAGGACACCGTGGATCTCGAGTTGAGGCGAGGCCGCACGGTCACCATCACGGTCCTCGATTTCAAGGGGAAGCCGGTTCCGGGAGCTGCGATTCGTGCATTGGGCAGGGGCCGCGCGGGAGCGCCAGGGGCCACGACCGACGCGAACGGGCACGTGGTCCTCGAAGGTGTCGATCCGGAGGCGCCCCCCCGCATCAGCGTCTCGCCCCCACCATCCAGGAACGACCTGCAATCCGATGTCCTCGACGCATCCGTGGCAGAGGATGTCACGGTCACGCTCGGGCGGCTCTTTGTCACGCGGGGAGCGGTCCTCACTCCGGACGGTCGACCGGTCCCGAACGCATCCATCTGGCTTTGCGAGGAGGGTGGCAACTGGGGTCGAACCCGGTCCGTCGCGGCAGACGGGACCTTCACGATCAGGGGTACCGATCCCCGCCTGCAACTTCTCGCCACGCCGAAGGGTGCGAGTTGGAGTGAGCCGGGAGCCGAGGAGGTGTCGGTCGTTTCCGGTCGGCAGGACGTGAAGCTCATCGTGGACCCGGGACTGGAACTGCGGGTGCATGTGCCGGGCCTTCCTACGCCCTGCTTCGTTCGGGCGGAACTGGTGTGCGAGCAGGATGCAAAACGGACGCGACACGCCGTGGCGTTCGCCCCGGAGCCCCTGCGCTTTTACGGTCTCGAGGCGGACCGGCGCTACACGCTGCGGATCCTCAGCAACCGGGGGAGTGGACTCATCCGGGGGGGAGTCTTCGGAGACGCCGAGAGCCTCGAGGTGGAGCTCGGCCGGGTGGGGGTCATTCGTGCGAAGGTGACCCTGCCCACCGGTGCCGAGCGCGCAACCGGATACGCCGCATCCGGCGGTCTATCGACCTCCAGCGCCACCCGACCGGATGGGAGCATCTGGTTCTCCGTTCTCCCGGGAATGGAGTGGACCATCCGGCTGATAACCACCGTCGATGGGAACCGCTTCACGGGAACCGCAAGGGGGTTCGCCGGAGATGAACTGCAGATCGAACTGAAACCGGATCCCCGATAGCCTCACGGTCACGGTGATCGCTGAGTCCATCGGCGCCTCGCACCGTCTGCTCCTTGCCGAGGGTCTTCTCGCGCCTTTCCTCGTTGAGCCCGGATGGCCCTCGGCCGGTACTGCGCGGAACGGATAGGGCTTTCCCTGCCTATGCTCGGGAGTCAACTCGTCTGAGAACGCGATGGCAGTTCCAGTGCCACCGCTGCCGCCATCAGACGTCGGTCCCCTCTGTGCCGGAGAGTTCCGCCTCGATGTCTGCGATGGTGGGCAGCGAGGATTTCAGTTCGTCCGGCAGCGCGCGGGTCAGCTCGTACTCGGAGACGCCGATGGGCTTGTCCATGCCCCGCAGTGCGTATTCGGCCAGGATCTGCTTCTTGTCCTGGCACAGGATCAGGCCGATGGACGGGTCGTCGTGCTCATGCCGCATGGTGTCGTCCACCAGATTCAAATAGAAGTTCATCTTGCCGGCGTAGTCCGGCTTGAAGGGGCCGATTTTCAGATCGATGACCACGAAGCACCGTAGCTTCAGGTGGTAGAAGAGCAGGTCCAGGTAAAAATCGTCCTTGCCGAGGGGGATGTGGTGCTGGCGTCCGATGAACGCGAAGCCGACACCGAGTTCCAGCAGGAAGCGCTCGATATGGGTGACCAACCCGGCTTCCAGTTCGCGCTCGCGGAAGGTCCCGTCGATGGTCAGGAAATCGAAGACGTAGGGGTCCTTCAGTGCCTGTCGCGCGGCCGGCAGGCTCGCCTCGAAATTGGTGATCGCCACACCCTGTCGCTCGTGGGCGCGGCTCTGGATCATCATGTCGAGGATGTGCCTGCTCCAGCCATGCTCCAGAGTCTGCTGCATGTACCAACAGCGCGTGGAAATCTCCTTCACGTTCTGGAGCAGCAGGATGTTGTGGCCCCAGGGAAGTTGAAAGGCCAAATCCCGAGCCGCGAGTATCTCATCCTCACCTTCTACGAAATCGGCCACGGCCTGTGGCCGATTTCCGGCATCAGTCAATTTGGCCACAGCTTGTGGCCCAATTGGGATCGATCCGGGATAAGACCGATAGAACTGGCTCATACGCCTGAGGTTACGTTCTGAAAACCCGCGGACGCCGGACAGCTCATTCTTCAGGTCTTCGGCGAGTCGGCGCAGGACTCCGGCACCCCAGCCCTCGACCTCTTGCTGGCCGTGGATCAGCCGACCGATGTCCCAGTAGAGTTCCAACATCTGACGATTGGCCGACAACGTCGCCTTCGTTTGCGCGAGGCGAACCCGGTCCTTGATGCTGTCAAGGAGTGACGCGTAGTGAGCAAGGCTCATGTCCATGATTCGCAGTCCCGGATCCCGTTCTCGAAGTGCTGCGCAATTCTGCGCGAGAGCACGCCGCGATCTTCGTAATGACGGGCGCTTACCAAACTCCTTGACGGCCACACCTGCGCGGCGTCGAGCCAACTCTCGAAAGAGACAGCCGCGGCAGCCTGGGTCAACAGGTGGAGATCCTGGCCCGTGCACCTCGCGGGATGTCTCGCGCCCCAAGAATCAAAAAGGGGCGCCCCGCAAGCGAGGACGCCCCTTCCCGTACCACCCGGCTCTCACTCCTCCGTCGTCGCCGCCGCCTGAACGCGCTTCCTGTACTGCTCTATCGCCGACTGCATCCTCGGCTTGAAGCTCTCGTCGGCGTTCTCCCAGGCCTTCTCGAGGACCTCGGTGATCATCTCCGAGGGGGGCACGTACCGGGCCAGGATGTAGATCGCGTTGGACCGCTCCGAAACACTGACTTCCGGCCCGCCCTCGACGATCGCGATGAAGGTGTCCACGTGCTCCGTGGCCTGCTTCGGGTAGGCCATCATTACGGACAGGGCCACCATGCGGATCACGGACTCCGTATCCGAAAGGCACTCGAGGAGCGCCGGGAAGACCTTGTCGCCGTCCTGCCTGAAGTAGCGCAGGTCGATCAGGGCGCCGCGGCGGACGTTCACGTCCTCCGACTTCAGTTGCTCAAGGCGCTCGGCGAGCACCGCTTCGCTCGGGACCGTGATGTCGACGGTCGTGACGTGGTCGAGCTTGCCGTAGACGGGGGACAGGTCGAGGGAGGCCTCGAGGTCGTAGCGGCCTGTGGGCACAGCCACAGGCACATCGCAGGTACCGCTTCACCCATAGGAGGCTTGGGTCTGGTACACCTCTTCGCCATCCTGCATCAGCTTGATCTGCGGCGCTACCTGCTTGCCGTCCTTCCGGGCCAGCCGGAGAGTGCAGCCGTTGGCGTCCTTCAGCCCGATGGTGACCAGGCCCTCCCGGCCCCGGGTGCGGGTGCCGGTCTCGAAGTGAAAGGGAGGCCCCATCTTGATCGGGTCCGCCTTCGCCGCCTCTTCGGCGGAGGTGAAGAAGTTCACCCTGCCGTTGATGAACCAGGCGTAGAACCCGCTGCCCTTCGTCACCGACCAGCGAATGTAGGTGGCCGCCACGCCCTTGACCGGGGTGAACCGGGAGTAGCGCAGATCGAGCACGAACTCGCAGTCCTCGTGGGTGATCCGGATTTTCGGGTCGGGCGCGGTCCTTTCGGTCCGGGGCACCTGATAGGTCCCGAACACCTGGCGGGTCTCCGGGGAGCCGTCGCCGTCGAGGTCCAGCAGGGCGATGTCGTAGCCGGTGCCGGTGCCTTTTGACTCGTCCATGAATCCGGTGACGAGTTTCGGCGTCTCGATGCCGACCATCAGCCTGAGGTAGATGGCATTCTCCGACGTCGGCTGCGGCGCTTCGTCGGCCAAAGCCGTCGGCGCCAGCAGGAGGAGAAGCCCTGCAGCAAGCGCGAATCCTCTCATGGAATCGCTCCTTTCGGGCAAGGGGGGGTGTGTCTTTGCGGGCCGTCGAACCCAGCGACGGCGGGCGGGTGAGCTCAGCAGTAAGGGATGATCCTGAGCATGGACCACCGATTGTGGGGGCGTGGGGGAAATCTGTCAAGCGGGGGCGCGGCCCGAGCCGATGGGGAGGCAGAGGATCAGGTAAAGAGTGGTCGGATTCACGTGATAGGAGCGTGAAGATGCGGTTTCGCCATCTGATTCTCACCGTCTGTCTGTCTCTCACCCCCTTCCTCCTCGCGTGTTCCGCCACCGGCGGCGGCGCGGCCACCAGCGCCGCGGTGCCCGACGTCCGGGAGGGCGGTCTCGAGGAGGCCATCGCGCTCGCTCGATTGACCGACCGCAACATCCTCGTGGCCTACACCTCGAGGAACTGCTCGGCCTACCGGAAGATGGAGCATCGGGCTCTGAGCGACGCCCGCGTCAAGTCCGGCCTGAAGAGCGTGGTCTACGTCCGCCTGGTCAAGGGGCAGAACGCGGCCCTCTTCGAGGAACGCTACGGCGAGCGGGATACCCCCACTTTCCTCGTGCTCGACAGTGAGGGCCGCCCGGCCGGGAACCTGGTCACCGGTGGCATCGCCACCACCGACTTCGTCCGGTACGTGGCCTGGGCGAAGACCATTGTGGGGCCGGAGCCGGAGTTTGCTTCGGGGGGGACCTGAAACTGAGACCGCGGCGGGACTGGGTCCCGCCTGACCACGGCCGGCCGGGACGGCGCCCGGCCGTCCATGCTTGCCGCTGATCCTTTCGTGCGGCGCGATGCGGGGATATGGTCTGGCCCCATGAAATCCGCCGCCCTCATCTTCCTGGCCGCCACCCTCCTCGCCTGTTCCTCCTCAACCCTCGCGGAGCCGCCCGTTCCGGCGGTTCCGGAGTTCGACGGGAACAGCCTGACGCGGGCCCTCAGCGTGGCCGACCAGACCGGGCGGAACGTGTTCGTCGAGTACTCGAGCCCGGACTGCCCCTTCTCAAGGAAGATGTGGCAGACGACGATGGTCCGGCCCGAGGTCAAGGAGCTCATGAAGGACGTGGTCTACGTCCGCATCCGGAAGAACTCCAACCCCGGCGCCTTCGAGGCGCGCTGGGGGGAGCGCAACACGCCCACCTTCCTGGTGCTCAAACCGGACGGATCCGAGGTCGGGCCGATCGTGACCGGGCTCGTGAAGACCTCCGACTTCGAACGGTACGTCGCCTGGGCGAAGACCGGCGAGGGGCCGGAGCCGGCGTTCAGGACGGGCGGTTCGTGAAACTGATCGCGCGGCCGGTCCGGCAGCTCAAAAAATCAGCATCACCCCGATCAGCACCAGCAGGATGAGCGCCGCCTGGCGAATCCTCTCGCCGGGCAGGCGGTCGAAGAGCAACTGCCCGAGGTAGCTCCCGACGACCATGGGTGGGACGAGGACGGCCGAGTGGAGCAGGATCGGCCCGGTCAGGAAGCCCGTGGGCACCAGCATCGCCACCTTCAGGATGCTGCCGATGACGAACACCGCCTGCAGCACCGCCATGCGCACTTCTTTCGGCATCTCCCGCGCGTAGAGGTAGAGCACGAGCGGCGGTCCCCCGGTGGAAGTCGCGCCCCCGATGAAACCCGCGAGCAGCCCCGCCAGCGCTCCCACCGGCCACGGCAGGTTCCTCGGGCGGGGGGCGATGGGGGCGAGGAAGTAGCCCGCGGAAATGACGAGGAAGACGCCCAAGCCCTTCGTCAGGACCTTCTCGTCGATCACCGAGAAGAGCAGGATCCCGAGCGGCAGGCCGATCGCGACGAGGGGGATCGTGAGGAGCCACACCTCCTTCCACACCACCCTCCGCCAGTGGCGAGCGTAGACCACGAGGGCGATGACCGGGGCCATCACCGCGAGAATCAACACCGCTTCCCGGCTGCCGAAGAGGAACGAGAGCAACCCGATCGCCAGGAGTGCGTGGCCGAAGCCGGTGACGCCCTGGATGAACGCCGCCCCGAAGATGACCCCGGTGGCGAGGAGCAGGGTGGTGAGGTCGGCCACGGGTCAGGCCGATCGCTTCCGGAGCAGGCGTCCGACGCCGGTGAACGCGAGGTAGAGGATCGCCGTGGCCGCGATGCACGGCAGGCTGGCGCCGGTGGCCCAGCCGTCGCGGGGTGCCACCAGGCCGGCGAAGGAGAGGCTCTTGAAGCCGCTGGCCAGGTCGAACACCGAAAACCCGCCGACGAAGGCGAGCACCGCCGTCAGGGACACCCCGCCGGTGAACCAGTAGGCGCCGCCCCGGCGATCGATCTCGGCAACCAGCACCTTGCGACCGGAAAGCAGGTAGTGGTGCGTGAGCACGATCGTGAAGATCGGCAGGAAGATCGCGCCGATGGCCAGCAGGAAGGGCTCGAAACTGAAGACGTCGAGGAAGACCGCCAGCGCCGCGCTGCCGATGCCCACGGCGATTACGGTGAACTTCTCCGGCAGGCGGGGGAGCAGCGTCCGGGCCGAGACCGCCGCGGAGTAGACGTCGAGGAAGGTCGTGGTCACGGTGCTCACGAGGACGAGCAGGATCCCGAGCAGCACCGGGATGAGCCCGGCCTCGCTCATCGTCTTCACCACGATCTGGTCGGGAGAGTCGGTGACCACCGCCACGGCCACCAGGAGTCCCACCGCGTACATCCAGGTCCCGCCGAGGAAGTAGCCGAGGAAGGTCCCGGCGGTCGCTCCGCGGCGGCTCTTCGCGAAGCGCGAGTAGTCGGCGACGAGCGGCAGCCAGGACACGCTCATCGCCACCACCAGGTCCGTGCCCGCGAGCAGCGAGGTGCCGCCGGTGGGGGCCTTCGCCAGCACCTCTCCCACGCTGTACTTGCGGAAGATGAGCACCGTCATCCACACGGTGAGCACGACCATCGCCCCGGCCAGGATCTTCAGCACCCGGTGCCAGGCATCGGCTCCGGCGAAGGAGGCCACCGTGCAGAGGAGCGCGAGCGCGCCGATCCATACCCCGGTCATGACCGGAGCCTCGGCGGCGGTAGGGAGGCCGATCTCGACCGCCAGCACGTCGAGGTACTTGAACGCCACGAAGTACATCCACGCGGTCCAGCCGATCAGCTGCGCGACGTTGAAGAACGCCGGCAGCGCGCTCCCGCGGACCCCGAAGGCCGGGCGGGTGAGGACCATGGTCGGCAGGCCCGTCTCTCCGCCGATCCCGGCCATGGCGCTCATCAGGCCGTTGCCGATGAGCCGCCCGATCAGAATGGCGAGCAGCCCGGCGGCGAAACCGAGGCCGGCCAGCGGCGGCAATCCGCCCGCCCAGCACTCGGAAATGACGATGGCGGCGCCGAACCAGATGGCGGCCAGGTCGAAGCCGGAAAGCGTCCGGCGGGAATCGGGGATGGGAGTCAGCGTGGGATCGGACATGAGTTTTGGTGAGGGTGTTTCTACAATGCTTGGCCGTTTGTGATCGACCTTTCCCGGGAGAAACACCGATGCGACGCTTCCTCGTTCCCCTCGTCCTCCTGCTCATTTTTGTCTTCGCCCCGCTCGCCGCGGCCGAGGACGACTCCCTCGCCACCGCGGTCCGCGACCTGATGGCGGCCCGCGGCGATGAGGCCGTGACGGCGGCGGTCGAGGCGCTCAAGGCGCTCGAGGTGGAACCGGCGAAGCTCGTGCAGGCTTTTGCCGACGGTCGACCCGACCCGGACCGTGGCGACCCCGGCTGGCGCGTCAAGTCGATCTCCTATCCCGACGGGAAGAAGCGGCCCTATCACCTCTACGTCCCGGAGCGATACGACCCGGACCAGGCCACGCCGGTGCTCATCCACATGCACGGCGGCGTCAGCCGGCCGGAGATGATTCCCGAGAAAGGGATGGAGGGCTACCGCGACTGGTGGACGGAGCAGGCCGACGAGTGGGGCTTCCTGGTGGTCTTTCCCCTCGGGCAGAACGGGGCGGAGTGGTGGACGGAGAACGGCGCCGGGGGCGTTCACCTGATCCTCACCGATCTCAAGCGGGGACTCAACGTCGACGAGGACCGGGTCTTCGCCACCGGTTTCTCGGACGGCGGCTCCGGCGCCTTCTACCTGGCGATGACGCACCCCACCTTCTTCGCCGGTTTCATCCCCTTGAACGGCCACCCGGCGGTGGCCTCGGGCGCCAGCGGCCGTCAGCTCTATCCGCGCAACATGGTCAACCGGCCGCTCTACGTGGTGAACACCCAGGACGATCAGCTCTATCCCGCAGCGAGCATCCTGCCCTACCTCGAGGCGCTGATGAAGGCCAACGTGGCGGTGCGTTTCACGAGCTACCCCGGCATCGGCCACAACCCCGCCTACCGGGACGAGCAGAATCCGCTGATCGCGAAGTTCATGGCCGACACCGCCCGCGACCCGCTCCCCGCGAGGCTCTCCTTCGAGACCGCGGATCTCGAGATCAACCGGATGTCCTGGCTCACGATCCTGGAGTTCGGAGAGACGAAGAACGCGCCGGATTTCAAGGACGTGAACGTGATGATGCCCGGTGGCCGCGTGCGCATCGGCGTGCAGATCGACACTGCTTTTGAAGGCGTGGGCACGAGGGTGGATTCGGTGGTCGAAGGCAGCGTGGCCGAGGCGGTGGGGCTCTTGGCCGGCGATGTCATCGTCGGCATCGACGAGGCGCCGATCACCGATATGAACGCCCTTCGGGGGGCCCTCGGGAAGAAGACCTACGGCGACAAGGTGCGGATCACCTTCAAGCGCGGGGAGGCCGAGCTGAGCGGCGAGGGCGAGTTCCCGGCGTACACCCCGCAGCCGACCTTTGGCCGCAAGAACCCCTCCGGCCGCGTGGACATCTCAGCCGAAGGCAACGTGATCACGGTGCTGGCGAGAGGCGTGAAGTCCTTCGCTCTCGATCTCTCCCCGGACCTCTTCGATCTGGAGCAGGAAGTCGTCGTCACCCTGAACGGCACCGAGGCCTTTCGCGGCAAGGTTGAGTTCGACCGAGCGCACTTGCTCCAGAGCTTCGCCAGGGACCGTGATCGCCAAATGCTCTTCACCGGCAGAATCGTGATCACCGCCGACTGACCACCCCGCATTCGGAGGGTCGGCCTCCGTGCCTACCGCACCGCAGGCGCTGACGGAGATGGAATGAGAAGGCCAGCCCCCCGAGGTGACGGCCCGGCCGCTCTCGTCACGATCAGGTAGAATCACCCCCGAGGAGGAAACCCCATGAGGGCCCCCGGGGCACTGATCGTCGCTGTCGCTTTCATCCTGCTCGCCACCCCCGCCCACGCCGGAGAGGAAGGTCGCCTCCAGAACGCCTTCCGCGCCGCCGACGGGCCGGAGGAGCGGGTGAAGGTCGTGCTTGAGATCGCGAAGCTCGACTCCCGCCGCGCGGCATCCATGCTCAAGAAGATCGCGTCGGAAGACCGCAGCGCCTTTGTCCGGGAGACCGCGGTGGACGGCCTCGGAACCTGCGGCTCGGACCGGGCTCTGGACCATCTCCTCGAACTCCTCGCGGAGGGTGGTCCGGAGGTTCTTCGCGAGGCGGTGGCTCGCGCCGTGGCCCGGAAGGATGGGGGACCGAAACGCCTCCTCGACGGCGCTCGCGATAAAGACATCGAATCACACCGCCGCTGCGTGGCGATCGCCGCACTCGGCTGTCTCTCCGACCCCGCCACCCTCCACGGCCTCTACACGCTCTCGCAATCCGATGACTACGTCGTTCGCACGGAGGCGCTCCGGGCCCTCGGCCGCCGCGCGGACGCGGTGGAGGACCTGGCGGCGGCACTGGCGAGCATCTACCGGAGTCGGCTGGATGCGGCCACCCGGCTCCTCGTGCTGGATCTCATCGAGGCGCGCCCGGACCCGACCCTGCTCACCACGCTGAAGGCGCCACCTCGGCCTCGGCATCCGCTGGTCAAGGAAGCACTCCGCCACGCCATCGCCACCCTCGAGCGCGAGCAGTTCCTGATCCGGCAGCGTGCCGCGGCAGAGAACGGCTACGGCACTCCGGACCCGCCGAACATGCCGGAGCCCCGGCCTCGCTTTGACCTGGTTTTCACCTTCGACGCCACCGGTTCCATGTCCGGCATGGCGGGCCGTGTGCGCCGGGTCATTGACTCTCGCGTCAAGGAACTCGGCGCGGAGACCGCCGACATCCGGGTGGGGGTGGTCATCTTCCGGCAGACGCAGAAAGGCGTGAGCTGGAAGTACCCCGAGGTGCTCCCCCTGACCCACGACCTCGACCGGGTCCGCGAGTTCCTGGACGGGTTCAAGCAGGGGTTCCCCGCCGATTCCCAGGGCGCGGCGATCTACCACGGCCTCCACCTCGGCCTCGACCGGATGGTCTTCCGCAACGGGGCGACGAGGGAGTTCCTGCTCTTTAGCGACACCGGGTGCCACGACTTTTCGCTGTGCCGGCGGGTGGTGATCCGGCATGCCGACGAGGTGCGGATCCGTTTCGCGTGGTGCGGCCGCCGTTCTCCCCCCGCGGACATCCGGAATCTGGCCTCGCTGGCGGGAGAAGCGATCGTGCGTTGATCACCTGCTCGGGCGGGGCGCGCCACCGAGCACGATGACGTTGAGGGTCTTGACTAGCCACTTCATCTCCGCGTCGGAGACGTGCTCCGCGAAGCGGGTCTGCTTCGTGCCGTGGGAGATCGTCGGCAACTGGAACCCGATGGATCCGGCCGTGAAGGAGTTGAAGCCCCGCATGTGCCGGGCCATGGTGAACGGGTCGCGCGGCACGAGGGCTTCGATGGAGATCGTCTGGATCTCACTGTAGGGAATGCTCTGACGCTTCTTCGAGACCAGGCTCTTCCGGGTGATCGTCAGGCTGGCGCGCCCGATTGCGATCGTCTGGCGCTCGGTGATCCCGAGGAGCACACCCCGCCACATGAAGATGCCGACGACCCAGAAGGGGATCGAGAAGGCGGCGAAGAAGATGCTGCTCCCTGCGGCGCCCACGGTCCAGAAGGCGACGAACACGATCCAGAAGGTGGCGAACATCATCATGAAGAGATCGCCCCCTTTCATCCCGCGCTTCGGCAGGAAGAACGTGGCGTTGCCGCCCTCGCCCTCTTCGAAGGTGATGTCGCTCCCGGTCGGGAGGTCCGGAGCCTCCATCGCCTCGGCGGCGGTGAGACACTCGCTGGGTTTGAAGATCTCATCGCACAGCGCGCACTTCGCGAGATCGGAGGCGACGTTGATATCCCCGGCGGGGACGGTCGCCTGGCAGTTCGGGCAGGTGAGCTTCATGAGCGCTCCAGCAGCAGCGCCATCTCCTCGAGCGTCGTCTTCCCGCCGTCCTTCTTGTACCAGCCCATGATGGGGGCATAGAACTTCCCCATCTCCTCCTTCTTCGGCGATCCGAGCTCCCGGATCCGGTCCCGGAGGATGGCCTGCAACGGGGCCGGCCGCGGGCCCCACCAGCCGATCTCCCGGCCGTCGGCATCCGCCACGATGGCCACCGGGATCGCCTTCGCGCCCTTCGTGAGATGCTGGTTGATCAGGTCCTCGTGAGATGCGATATCGAGGAGCCGGACGGTCACCCCCGGGGCGGCCTCGAGCGCCTTGACGATCACCGGTACCGAGCGCACCGCGTCCCCGCACCAGTCCTCCGTGAGGATCAGCACCTTCCGCTCGCCCGGGAGGTCGGCGAGCCTCGCCCGGATGCCCTCCGGCACCTCGGCGTGCTCGGCGTGGTGCTGCCAGAGCTCGGCGTGGGCCTTGACGTTCTCGAGGTAGGTTTCGAAGGGGATGGCGGCGGTCCATTCTTCGAGGGTGAAGGGCATGGGGTTGCTCCGGTCAAGATCGATGGCTTGAGGTCGACGTATGCAGATTACGGGGGGGAGGGGGGGAGGCAAGGATTCCGTGCGGACCGGGGGGCGGCCTGATGGCCGCGGCCGACACGGCGGTCGGCCCTCCAGTGTAGGGTCTGATCCACGGATTGGAGGGCGGCGCGCCGTGGTGCCGTTGTTTTTTGGGGAAGGAAAAACAGCTCAGGGGGGCGTGCGGACCCGCAATCCCACGGGGGTGGCGGGAACGTTGATGGACGGGTATTGAACTCCCTGAGCGAACGTTCGATAACCAGCAATTCTTGGGTCCGCCCTCGGGGCGCTGATAGCCTGACCGGACTATGGATCCCATTCGCTTCGAAACACATCCCGACCGGTACCGTCACTTCAAGCTCGAGGTGGACGGGCCCATGGCCCGGCTCTTCATAAAGATCGATGAGGACGGTGGTCTTCACGACGGCTACGAACTGAAACTCAACTCCTACGACCTCGGTGTGGACATCGAGCTGGCGGACGCGATCCTGCGGCTCCGGTTCGAGCATCCCCAGGTGCGGGCGCTGTCCGTGGAGAGCGGGCTCGACCGCATCTACTGCGCGGGCGCCAACATCTTCATGCTGGGGACGTCGACGCACGCGTTCAAGGTGAACTTCTGCAAGTACACCAACGAGACGCGGCTCGGGCTGGAGGACGCCTCCGCGGCTTCCGGCATCCGCTCGATTTCGGCCATCAACGGCGTCTCCTCCGGCGGCGGCTACGAGCTGGCGATGGCCTGTGACGAGATCCTGCTCTCCGACGACGGCACGAGCGCGGTGTCGTTCCCGGAGACGCCGCTCCTCGGCGTGCTGCCCGGCACCGGCGGCCTGACCCGCCTGGTGGACAAGCGCAAGGTCCGCCGCGACCTGGCCGACCACTTCTCGACGCTGGCCGAAGGGGTGAAAGGCCGGCGGGCGCTTCAGGGAGGGTTCGTGGATCAGATCGCGCCGGCCTCGAAGTTCGCCGACGCGGTGACCGCGCGGCTCACGGAACTGGCGGCGGAATCCGAGGCTGCGTTCGCCCACCGCAAGGGACCGGGCGTCCTGCTCGATGCCCTCGGCGCGGAGTACTCCGCCGACGGCGCCGAGTACCGCCACGTGTCGCTTGCGCTCGACCACGACTCCCGCGTGGCGCACCTGACGGTGCGCGGGCCTGAGACCCTGGAGCCGACCGACACCGCCGCCATCCTCGCGCGCGGCGCCGACTTCTGGGCGCTACGGGCCTTCCGGGAGCTGGACGACGCCCTCCTGCAGCTTCGCTTCAACCACCCCGAGATCGGCCTGGTGCTGGTCCGCGTCACGGGCGACCCGGACGCGATCCTGGCCGTGGACGAGACACTGGACCGCCTTCGCGGCGACTGGTTCGTCGACGAGGTCGTCGCCTACATGAAGCGCACCCTGAAGCGGATGGACCTCACCGCGAAGAGCTTCTTCGCCATCATCGACGAGGGCACCGCCTTCGTCGGGTCGCTCTTCGAACTGGCGCTCGCGGCGGACCGCTCCTACATGCTGGATGACCCGGACCACCCGACCGTCCTTCAGCTTTCGGCCATGAACGCCGGGGTCTTCCCCATGTCGAACGGGCTCTCGCGCCTCGAGACCCGCTTTCTCGGCGATCCCGCCAAGGTGGAGGAGGCGCTGGCCCACGACGGCCCCCTCGACGCGGCCGAGGCCCTCGATGCCGGGCTCGTCACCTTCGCCCCGGACGACATCGACTGGGAAGACGAGGTCCGCATCGCCATCGAGGAGCGGGCCAGTCTCTCTCCCGACGCCCTGACCGGGATGGAGGCGAACCTGCGCTTCGCCGGTCCGGAGACGATGGAAACGAAGATCTTCGGGCGGCTGACCGCCTGGCAGAACTGGATATTTCAGAGACCCAATGCGGTGGGAGAGCGCGGCGCGCTCACGTGCTACGGCCGCCCCGAACGCCCCCGCTTCGACTTTCGGAGAACGTGATGAGCAAGGTCGATCTTTCCGCCGCCATTCCGAACAACGTGGACCTGAAAAACGACAAGCGGCTCCAGCGCGCACTGGAGAAGTGGCAGCCCGGCTACATCGAGTGGTGGAAGCAGATGGGCCCGGAGGGGTTCCAGGAGGACGATATCTACCTCCGCACCGCCATCTCGGCGGACCGCGAGGGCTGGGCGAACTTCAACTACGTGAAGATGCCCGAGTACCGCTGGGGCATTTTCCTCGCCGACCCGGTCCCGGACCGCACCGTGGGCTTCGGCGACCACTACGGCGAGCCGGCGTTTAAGACCGTCCCCGGGGAATTCCGGAACCTGCTCCGGCGGCTCATCGTGACCCAGGCCGACACCGAGCCGGCGAGCGTCGAGCAGCAGCGCGACCTCGGCTCCACGGCGCCGTCCCTCTATGACGCCCGGAACCTCTTCCAGGTCAACGTCGAGGAAGGCCGGCACCTCTGGGCCATGGTCTACCTGCTTCACACCTACTTCGGCCGTGATGGCCGGGACGAGGCCGATGACCTGCTTCGCCGGCGCTCCGGAGACGCGGACAGCCCGCGCATCCTGGGGGCCTTCAATGAGCCGATCGCGGACTGGCTCAGCTTCTACATGTTCACCACCTTCACGGACCGGGACGGGAAGTTCCAGCTGCTCGCCCTCGCCGAGTCCGGCTTCGACCCGCTCTCCCGCACCTGCCGCTTCATGCTGACGGAAGAGGCGCACCACATGTTCGTCGGCGAGACCGGCATCGGCCGGATCATCCAGCGTTCCGCAGAGCTCGCCAACGAGCACGGGGCGGAGCACGTCCGCGTAAACGGCGGGATCGACCTCGACACCATCCAGCGCTATCTGAACTTCTGGTTCACCGTGTCCGTGGACCTCTTTGGTTCAGAGCAGTCGAGCAACGCCGCGGACTTCTTCGGCTCCGGCCTGAAGGGTCGCTACCAGGAGGCGCGTCGCTACGAGGACCACGTGGCGCTCGAGGGCATCTTCAACATGCCGGTGGTGCGGGACGGCCGGATCGTCACGGACGAGGTTCCGCTTCGCAACGCCATGAACGAGGTCCTTCGCGACGACTACGTCGAGGACTGCGGAAACGTGGTCAAGCGGTGGAACCGGATCCTCGAGAAGGAGGGGCGCGACGAGCGGCTCACCCTCCCGAATCGGCGCTTCAACCGCCAGATCGGCCTCTACAGCAAGAACCACTTCGATCCCGAGGGCAACCTGCTCGGCGAGGACGAGTGGGAGAGCCGGAAGACCGCCTGGCTGCCGTCCGAAGACGACAAGGACTACATCGCCTCACTGATGTACCCGGTGCTCGAGGTCGGCAAGATCGCCCACTGGATCGCGCCGCCGATCAAGGGCATCAAGGACAAGCCGTTCGAGTTCGAATACGTTCGTCGCGTCTGACAATAATCACCCCAATTTGCGGAAACCTACCCGGTCGTCCTCGCGACCGGGCCGTTTTCGTGTAAGGATTGTCGGGTTCAGTCAAAGGAGTGAGCCATGCCGTCCATGGGAACCCCACCGCCGCCGCCCCGCCGCTTCGACGCTCCCTTCGATCCGATGGAGTGGGCCTCGAGCAATCCGCTTCGCGTGTTCAAGCTGGTGTGGGCGGGGGTCGCCGTCCTGCTCGTCATCTGGGGCGCAATGACCTCCTTCTATACCGTCGAGGCCAACGAGGAGGCTGTGGTGCTGCGCTTCGGCGTCTACCACACCACCGCCGGTCCCGGCTTCCAGGGGAAGCTGCCGTTCGGGATCGACAAGGTCCTGAAGGGCGAGGTCAAGACGATCCACCGGGAGGAGTTCGGCTACCGCACGATCAGCGCGGGAATCACCAGCGAGTTCGACTATCGCAGCCCGGGGGTCATCTCCGAGGCCACCATGCTCACCGGTGACCTGAACCTCGCCCTCGTGAACTGGGAGGTCCGGTACAAGATCCGCAATCTGAAGGACTACCTCTTCGAGGTCCGCCGGCCGGTGTCCACGCTTCGCGATGTGTCCGAGGCCGTAATGCGGATCGAGGTTGGCGACCGCTCGGTGGACGAGGTGCTGACCCGGCAGAGGACCGAGATCGAGGAGGCCGTGGCGGCCAAGATGCAGCACGCCCTCGACGACTTCAAGTGCGGCCTGCACATCATCGAGGTCAACCTGAAGCGCGTGGATCCGCCGGAGCATGTGAAGGACGCCTTCAACGCCGTGAACCAGGCCATCCAGGAGCAGGCCCGGATCATCAACGAGGCCGAGGGCCAGCGGAACCAGAAGATTCCCGCCGCCCGCGGCGCCGCGGACCGCGCCATCCGGGAGTCCGAGGGTTACATGGTCGGTCGGATCAACCGGGCCGAGGGTGACATCAGCGCCTTCCTGGCCGTCCTCGCCGAGTACGAGAAAGCCGAGGACGTGACCCGCCGCCGTCTCTACCTCGAGGCGATGGAGAAGCTCCTGCCGAAGCTCGGAAAAGTCACGCTCGTGGACGACCGGGGGGGAGGGCTCCTGAAGCTCCTCGACCTCGACGCCGGAGAGGGGAAATAGTCATGCGCATGGGAAAGCCAATCCTGCTGAGTGTCCTCGCGGTGCTCGTGATCATCGTCCTCAAGGCCTCCCTCTTCGTGGTGCCGACCCCGTACCACGCCATCGTGACCCAGTTCGGGCGAGTCGTTTCGGTCAAGAAGGAGCCCGGGCTCTACTTCAAGACCCCGCTGATCCAGGCGGTGAAGCTCTTCGACAGCCGGCTCCTCAAGTGGGACGGCGAACCGAGCGACCTTCTGACCGTGGACAAGGAGAACATCGAGGTCAACACCTGGGCCCGCTGGCGGATCACCGACGTCCGGCGCTTCTACGAGGCCCTCCGCACCGAGAACGGCGGCCAGAGCGTGCTCGACGGCATCATCGAGTCCTCTGTGAAGAATGTGATCTCCGCCCGGCCGCTTGTGGAGGTCCTTCGGAACTCCAACCGCCGGCTGACCTACACCTCGCAGGAGCTCGAGGAGGCGGAGGCCGCCAAGCGCATCGTGGTCGAGGTGGGGCGCGGCAAGATCGTCGACGAGATCATGACCGTGGCCAAGGTGAAGGTGGAGAAGGAGGAGGAGTTCGGCTTCGAACTCCAGGGCGTCGGCATCAAGCACTTCAACTACGTCCGCGCGGTCATTCCGAACATCTACGAGCGCATGCGCTCCGAGCGCGAGCGGATCGCCGAGCGCTACCGGTCCGAGGGCCGCGAGCGCGAAGCCATGATCCTCGGCGAGATGCAGAAGGAACTCGAGACCATCGAGAGTACCGGCGAGAAGGAGGCCACCATCATCCGCGGCAAGGCCGACGCCGAAGTGGTCCGGATCTACGCCGAAGCCTTCGAAAAGGACCCCGAGTTCTTCTTCTTCACCCGCTCCCTGGAGATCCTGCCGGAGGTGTTGGGAAAGGAAACGAGAATCGTGCTCGGCGCGGAGGACAGCGACCTGTTTCGGGTGTTGAAGAGCTACCGAAAACCGGACTAGAACCGCCCAACAACCATTCAGCGCCCCCCTTGGGATTGCGGGAAGGGACGCCCCCCGCAATTCCGTTTTCCTTCCCTTAAATCAACCCCGGCGCCGACGGCGCGGCGCCCTCCATTGCGTGTTCACCCGCGGTCTGGAGGGCCGACCGCCGTGTCGGCCGCCGCCCGTCTCGGAGCCCTTCGGGCTTGGGGCCCCCTCAAAACCGAAACGTCACCGACACCCAGAAATTCCGCCCCGGCTCATTCTGCCCCGATCCGTGCACCCGGTAATCCTTGTCGAACACATTCTCGAGCCCACACCCCAGGATCACCGACTCGCACACCGGCACCGTGGCAAACAGGTCCACCACCGCATACCCCGGGGTGCCGCCCGGCGGGATGCGCTGGGTGTCCGACCGGTCGCGGGTGGAGAGGCGGTCCGCCTTGTCGGCCATGCGGAGCCTTCCCCCGACGAGGTATCCGTCGGAGTTCGCATACCGCACCCCCACGAGTCCCGAGAGGGGCGGCAACCGGTCCAGGTACTCCCGCTCCTTCTCCCGCTCGGAGGTGGGGTAGGTGTCCGCCTTGCCGGTGATGGTCCCGCCGGAGCCGAAGAGGGTGAAGTCGTCGGCGAAGTCCCACTCCGCGGTGAGCTCGATGCCCTGGACGAAGCCGTCGCCGATGTTCGACTTCGTGACCACCTCGTCCCCGTCGATCACCTCGCCGGTGGGGGTCCGCTGGATCAGGTCGTCGAGAATAGTGTAGTAGACCGAGGCCGCGCCCCGGACGGGACCGGCGGCGCCGCGCGCGCCCAGTTCGAAGGAGACGGTGTTTTCCGGATCGAGTCCCGGGGAAGGCACCTCGATTTCATTTGAACGCGCCGAGTCGAGCCGCGTGAGGTCGGAGAGGTTCGGGGCGCGGAAGCCCTGGGAGACGCCACCGTAGATGCTCACGTCCTCGATGCCGAACCAGGTCACGCGGGCCGAGCCGACCACACCGCTGTAGTCGTCGCGGAGGGAGATCTTCTCGCCGGTCTCCGGATCCGCGACTTCCCGCGCCACCGCCCGGGCGTAGGAGAACCTTGCTCCCGCCGACAGGACGAACTTCGAACCGAGGTCCACCCGGTCCTCCAGGAACACCCCGATGAGATCGTAGTTCGAGTCGTCACCCACCGGGCCCTGGATGCCTTTGCCGGTCAGGTTGCCCTCGGCGTCGTACTTGTGGGAGTAGGAATCCACCCAGTCGCGGTAGGCGTCCAGGCCGTAGGTCAGGAGCCCGACTGTGGTCTCCGAGGTCATCTGGGCGGTGAGCCCGAGCGTGTCGACCTCCACGCCCGTCCGGTCCCCGGATCCGTTCGACTTGACCCGGTCCCGGAATTCGTCCTGGCTGTGCCAGGAGAGGGTGAACGAGAGCGAATCGGCGAAGGGGAAGGGGGCGCCCAGATCGCCGCGGAGATAAAGCAGGTTTCGCTGCTGGTCGAGATCCCGCTTCCGTTCGTTGCCGATCGTCGTGCCGTGAAAGGACCGGGCGTGGATCGTCTTGTGGGTGCGGGGGACGTCATCCTGGGTGACGTGCTGATAACCGAGGGTCAGGTCGAGAGCGGTGGTGGCGGCCCACACCAGTCGCCCGTCCACATCCCACTCGTCGTAGCCCGTGTCCGGCAGGCGGCCGCTGCCCGCGGTGAGATCGCCGAAGTGCTTCCTGTCGGCTCCGATGAGGATTCCCAGTTCGGAATCCACGCCGCCCTGGACGGACACCCGGGTGACGCTCGAATGCTCCGCGGTGGCATACCGCGTGAACACCCGGCCCCCGAAACCGTACCCGTCCGGGCCGAGGGCCGGCGTCACGGGGAACATGTTCAGCGTGCCGCCCATGGAGTCCGAACCGTAGAGCACCGAGCCCGGCCCCCGCACCAGCTCCAACCGACTGATCGAGAAGTTGTCCACCGTGGCCAGATACTGATTCGGACCGTCGCGGAAGACGGAGTTGTTGAGCCTGATGCCGTCGATGAGCATCAGGGTCCGAAAGCCGGTCAGGCCGCGGATGTAGGGGGAGCCCTGCCCGTACGCCGTCTTCTGGACCATCACTCCCGGCACCAGCCGGAGGGCTTCGGGCAGGCTGCGCGGGGCCCGGGTGCCGGAGAGGTCCTCCTCCCGCACCACGGCGGTCGAGAAGGGAACTTCGGCGAGCGGCTCGGCGCGGCGGGCGGGGGTGATCACCGTTTCCGTCAGGCGGGTTCGGCCCACGACGTTCTCGATCTCGCGTTCCAGGGAGTCTTCGGCTCGAAGGGGGGCGGCGGCGAGCAGGAAGCAGAGCAGGCCGAGGAGGAGGGTACTTCGCATTGGTCTCTCCGGATGCGTGCGGCGCATGGGGTAGCAAACGCGATCCGAGGATGCGGGACGACGGGGAAACGCCGGCTGTACACGCCGCCTGCAGACGGCCGGAAGCCTGATCAGAACTCCGACAGAGGGGGCGTCAGTCGCGGTGGCCCTCGATCTCCTCGCGGGAGGCCGGCGGTTTGTCCTTGATCTGGCCGTAGAGCTCGAGCGCCTTCTCGGAGGGGTTGAAGAGCTGCATCATGGCCGGCGTCACGTCGGTGAAACCGGCGTCGCCGCGGTGCCAAGTGAACGCCCATTTGCTGACGATGACGTCCACGCCCGCCTGTTCGGCCACGCCCCCGAGTTTGTCCCGCACCGGATCGAGGAGTTCCTCGACGGGGTATGTGCCGAAGCCCATCAGGTGGAAGAGATGCTGGCGGTCCTCCGCCTCCTTCTCGATGGCCGCGATGTCCTCCTCGTTCCCGGCCGCTTTCGCCTTCTCGTGACGGGCCTTCAGTTCCGAGATCCAGTTGGAGTGGAATTCGGACCGGGCATAGACGATGGCGATGGCCCGCGTGTCGTAGACGCCCACCTTGAGGGTGTCCTTCAACTCCCTCTCCCCGGAGACGAGAGCGGACGAAGAGACGAGCGCAACGAACGTCAGAACCGCGATGAGGCACCAGGCCGTCTTCATTTCATCCTCCCGCTCCGGATCATAGCCGCTTCGGTCCGGGCGTGACAAAAAGGGCGATGCCCGGCCCGGAGGGAGTGTTGCCGCCGCCGGCTGATTTTTCATCTTGTGGATCCGGATCTCATTTTGAGCGGATTCTCATTTCGGGAGGCTTCCGCCATGGGTGTCGGGAAATGGGACGGACTGTAAGCAATGGACTGGTAATTGGTTATGTGTTTCTGTGCTTGAGCTGGGAGGCTCGGCGCGACATGGTCCGGGCTTTGCGACACAGGTCGACGGCGAGCGTCCCCGCCCGGTTGGACGCTGCCTGGGGGGCTTGAAATGGTGAACTGGATGCGACTCTAGGGAGGACGAAGTGCGAAGAGGGGAAAACAGTATGACAAGAGGGGGAGGTGCCGGAAAACGGTGCCGGGGAAGCCCCGCCGAACGCGGAGTGACCTTGATCGAGATGGCGGCGTCCATGGCCGCGCTGGTGGTCATCGGTGCCGCGACGGTGGGGGTGTTCAACAGTGGAGTGAACCTGTGGAAGTCACAGGCGGGCGGGGTCAACGTGCAGCGGGGGGCTGCGCGGGCGCTGGTTCGGGTAGCGGATGCCGCGGCCTACGCCGAGCTCTCCTCCCTTCAGTCGGAGCTGCTTCTGCCCGGTGGCAGCTCGGAGCTCTTCTACACGTCCATGCGCACGCCCACCGAGTCGGGGCCTCCGACCAGGATCCTGTGGATCCCTGAGCCGGGGGACCCGGAGGACGGTCTCGACAACGACGGTGACGGTGCCGTCGATGAGGGGCTGGTGGTTCGGCGGATCGACCCTGGCACCAGCGACGAACGGCAGGACGTCCTGGCGACCGGGGTCTCCGCTCTGCTCGAGGGGGAAATCGACAACGACGAGGATGACAACGGCAACGGCCTGGTGGACGAGCGGGGCATCTGCTTCTTCCTGAAGGGCCACATTCTCGAGATGCGCCTGACACTGGAGCGCTCCGATGGCAACGGCGGCTCGGTGAAAGAGACCGTGGAGACGAGCATCGCGATCCGGAACTGAAGAGAGCGGGGAACGGATGTACAAGCGGGGAGGACTCAGGACCAGCGAGGGGCGATCAAGTGTGCCGGGAGGCCGGTGGGGACCAGCCTCGTGGCTCGTCGTCGCCCTGCTGATCGCCCTGCAGACGACTGCCTCCGCACAACCACGGGTCCTGCGGGGCAAGTCGGACCCGGTGCTTCTCGAGATGCGGTCGATCCTCGACGCGGCGGACCGGGGAGAGAAGGGCATTCAGGCGTCCGCCCGGGCCATCGCCGCGCTGGGGCCGAGCGCCATCCCCTTCATCTCCGACGGCCTGGACGCGAGCAGTCACTTCTTCCGTCCTTCTCCGCGGCGCGACGCGCTCAAGATGAGCTTGAAGTACGTCTCGGAGAGCGCTCTCACGGCGTTCCTCCGCGAGCGCCTCGAGCGGGACGACAGCGTTCTCAACCGGGTGCGGGTGCTCCAGGCGCTCGAACTCTCCGGGCGACCCTCGGGCTTCCCCGTCGCGCTCGATGTGGCCATGGGGCTGAAGCCGGTCGATCGGGGAAGTTCCGCGATGCAGGGCGCCCTGCGATCCACGTTCGACGCGGTGCTCAAAGAGGGGGGGGCCTCCGACGCGGCGCTTCGGAACTCCTTTGAAGCAATGCCCGCGGACTTGAGGGAGATCGTCCTCGACGCCATCGAGGACAACGGCTCAGCACGTACGGTGTCGGTGCTGCTCGGTCTCCTTCAAGGTGAGCCGGACTCCCGCAAGCCGGTCCTCGAGAGGCTGGCGAGGGCGCCGGTGCGCGGCGAGGAACTCATCTCCACGGAGACGCAGAACTCCCTGCGCGCGATGCAGCAGTCGACCGATCCTGAACTCCGCCGGCTCAGCGCGCTGGCCGCCGGGAGACTGCATGTGACGTCCGCGGTACCGGAGCTCCTGGATCTGCTCGAGGATCTGGATCCGGCCGTGAAGCTGGCGGCGCGGCGGGCACTCACGGCCATGTCGGGCCTCTCCCTCGGAGCCTCGGCCGAGAATTGGCGGATGTGGTACGAGGGAGAACTCCTCTGGAGCAGTGCCGGGGCTCCCCGTGAGGTCGAGACCCTTCACACGCAGGCCAGGGAAAAGGCCCTCAGGACCCTCGGGGATCTCTCTCATCGCAGGTTCTCGCGGGCCGTATTCGTGCGCCAGGTGATCACCGCCCTGCTGCGCCCGGAGCCGGAAGTCCGCACCGTGGCCTGCCGTACTCTCGGAGCACTCGGCGACTCGACCGCGATCGTTCCCCTCCTTTGCGCGCTTCGGGACCAGGAGGCCGCGGTGGGGAAGGCGGCGAGCAAGGCTCTGGCCGAGATCTCGAGATTGCGGGAGCCGACGGACCCGCTCGATTGGCTGGACATCCTGGTGGCGAGGCCGTGATGGCGCGGCCGTCGCATGAAGGTGGGAATTTCTAGTCCTTCTTCTTCAGCTTCTCCGGCTTGCAGACCTGCTTCTTCTCATCCGCCCGAGCGCCGCACTTCTCGCACGTGAAGCGCGGCTTCTTCGGCTTCTTGACCTTCTTGGACTTCGAACACTTCCCCACGGCGAACCTCTTCTGACGGATGTTTCCACGAGGGTATCCGATCTTGTCGGGAGGTGTGAGTTCCTCGTTCCAACGCAAAGAGGGCCTCCCGCAGAGGCGCAGAGGCGCTGAGGTTGGGTTGAGATTCGACCGGTTCGGCTGCTATTCTGACCGCATTCGACATCACCGACTGTCCGGGGGACCGAGATGGGCGCATGGGCTCAGATGCTGGCCGAGGCGGCGAAGAAGGAAATGCACTGGATCTGGGCGGTGCTCCTCGCGGTCGTGGCGATCATCATCATCATCCGCGGCGTGCTGGCCATCAGGAACAGGCGCGTCCGCCTGAAGTACGGGATCGTGAAGGAAGGCGGGGCGGCGGTCGGGTTCGGCGTGTTCTTCGTGGTCATGGGGATTGTCATCATCGTCATTACGATCATCACGCAGGTTTCCGGGCCGCTCCTGTAGTCAGCCGTCTCCGGACACTTCTGAGCGAGGATTGAAGGCGGTAGACTGCCTTCATGGCCAAGATCGCCTCGCTCACGCTGCTGACCGTGCTCGCACTTCTTCTCCCGGCTCTTGCCCTCGACCACCGCGATCGGGACTTCGACCAGCTTCACCTTCTCCTTTACGTGAAACCCGACATCCGCGCCGGGACCGTCGAAGGCGAGGCCGCGCTGAGCTTCGCTTCCCTCGTTTCGAAGCTCTCCGTGCTTCGGCTGCACTCGAAGGAGACGAAGGTTCTCTCCGTCACCGATGGGGAGGGGCGGCAACTCGCGTTCGAGAGCGGGGAGGAGGTCCTTCGGATCACGCTCGCCTCGCCGATGGCCAGGGGTGCCGAGGGAAAAGTCGTCGTCCGATACAGGTCGAAGCCCACCCGGGGGCTCTACTTTCACGCTCCCACGAAGGACCACCCTTTCGTTCCGCTCTCGCTCTACTCGCAGGGGGAGGGGGCCGACAACCGCCACTGGTTCCCGTGCTACGACCTGCCCGACGATCGCATGACGGTGGAGCTGAAGATCGACGTGCCCGACGAGCAGAAGACCATCAGCAACGGCCTGAAGGTGTCGGAGGATTACCTGCCCGGACCGCGCCGGGTGGACCACTGGGTCTTTGACAAGCGGCTGCCGTCCTACCTCGTCACGATGATCGTGGGGCCCTACGAGAGCTGGGTTACGGAGCACGGGGACGTCATCCTGGAGATCACCGCCTTCGAGGGTGGGCTCGAGGAAGCCCGCAACGCCTTCGACCGCACCGGCGAGATGATGGACTTCTTCGCCGACTACCTCGACCATCCCTATCCCTACACCCGCTACGCCCAGACCTTCGTCTGGGACTTCCTCTACGGCGGCATGGAGAACACCACCGCCACCACCATGAACCTCCGGCTCTCGCACCCCCTCACCGTGCGCCCGAACTTCAACGCCGACTCGATCACCGCGCACGAGCTCGCGCACCAGTGGTTCGGGGATCTCGTCACCTGCCGGACCTTCCAGCACATCTGGCTGAACGAGGGTTTCGCCACCTACCTGACGGATCTCTTCTTCGAGCACGCCGAGGGTGTGGACGAATTCCGGATGCGGCGCTGGCGTCAGAACCGCGACTACCTGCGGGAAGCCCCGAAGCCTGAGGAGCTGGGCCTTGAGACGTCCCCGCGCGGGGACATTCCGGTCGAGCTCTTCGGCGGCAAGGCCTACAACCGGGGCGCGGCGATCCTGAATCAGCTCCGCTTCGAACTCGGCGACGAGGCGTTTCAGAAGGGCGTCCGCCTCTTCCTCGATCGTCACGACGACTCCGCCGTCGTGAGCGAGGACCTCCGCCTGGCCTTCGAGGACGCGGCGGGCCGGGACCTCACGTGGTTCTTCACCCAGTGGGTCTACGGCGCGGGGTACCCGGTCCTCGGCGTGACCACCGAGTACCTCCCCTTCAGGCAGATCCTCCGCGTCACCGTCCGGCAGGAGCAGGCGGTGAAGGGAGGTCAGGGGCTCTTCCGGGTGACCGTGCCGATCCGGGTGGCCACGGCCGACGAGGCCGTCGAAGCTCGTCTCCCGGTTCACTTGAGGGAGCACAAGTTCGAAATCCCGGTGAAATCGACGCCCCTCCACGTGCGCGTGAACGACGGCGCCTTTCTGCTCGCCCGCGTCCGGCACGAGCAGGACCTCGGGGCCTTAGCGCACCAGGCCGCGAACTCTCCGGACGTGGCCGGTCGACTGGACGCGCTCCTCGCTCTCACGCACCGGGGGGGCCCGGGGGCGGAGGCCGTCGCGATCGCCGTTCTGGAGGACGCCTTCTATGCCGTCCGGGTGGAGGCCGCCAAGATGCTCGCGGGCTTCCCCGGTTCTCCCGTCGCCCGGGATGCGCTTATCAAAGCCATCGAGGACGACGACCCCCGCGTCCGGGCCGCCGCGTACGAGGCCCTCGGAGCGTTTTCCCGGGACGACGTCGGGGAGGCCGTGGCGTCGAACGTCTGGCGGGAGAAGCACCCCTACATCCTCGCCGCCTCCGCGCGCGCCCTCGGGCGGCTCAAGACCGCCGACGCCTTCGAGGCGCTGACCGCCCTGCTTGCGGTCGAAAGCCACCGCGAGGTGGTGCGCCACGGCGCGATCGACGGTCTGGCCGCCCTCGGCGACCCTCGCGCGGTGGACCTCGCCCGCCCGTTCCTCGACTATGCCTACGGCCGCGGTGCGATGTCGATGATGCGCCAGGCCGCCCTGAACCTGATCCTCAAGCTCGCCCCCGACGCGCCGGAGACGAAGGCCACGGTGCTGAAGCTCACCCGGGACCCCTACTTCCGGATGCGCGGCTGGGCGGTTCAGGCCATCGAGACCTACGAGCTCCGGGGAGTCGAAGCGCGCTTGAAGGAGATGGCGGCGAGTGATCCGGATGGGGGCGTGAGGTGGCACGCGAAGAAGGTTTTGGAGGGACGACCCCCGGCCAAATAACCTCGTCCATCAATCCTTCCCCGTCCCCCGTGGGATTGCGCGATGATCCGCCCCCCTAGCCCGGTTGCCATCACCCCACTCCATGCGACAATAGACCGCACCACCATGGAGGAATACGGGCATGCAATCCAAATGGGGCTTCATTCTGCTGACGGCGTTTCTCCTCCTCCTCGTCTCGGGGCCCACGCTTCGGGCCGGGGACGACGGGGTTTCCGAGAGGACACACCTCGAGCTGGCGCGGGCCGATCTCTCCTCCGCCGCGACCAGCCTGACCGAGGTGATGAAGGCGAAGATCGACGCCGGGAAGCTGGACGAGGTCGAGGACCTGATGGGCCTCCTCCGCCGGGTCCTGGCGCTCCGCGGGGAGATCGAGGCCCGGATTTCCGGGCTTCAGGCTCCCGCCCCGATCGTTCCCCCGGCCGTGCCCGCGGCACCCATGGGCCCGACACTCCTCGATGAGGCCGGTCGCGCCTGGTTCTCCGGTCGAGGCGGTCACCGGAACCTCAAGGCGAACGGCGGCAGCGCCCTGACGCAGGGCGCCGTGGACCTGGCCCTCGAGTGGCTCTCCCGACACCAGGGGCCGGACGGGTCATGGTCGTCCGCGAAGTTCGGGGAGCGCTGTGTCGAGACGGTCTGCACCGGACCCGGGAACGCGATCTATGACGTCGGAACCACCGGCCTGGCCCTCCTTGCGTTCCTCGGCACCGGCCAGACGATGGGACACGGGAACTACAAGCTCACCGTCATGAAGGGGATCTCCTGGCTCATTTCCCAGCAGGATGAAGATGGGTGCATCGGACCGAAAGCCACCAACCACTTCATCTACTGCCACGCGCTGGCGACGCAGGCGCTGGTGGAGGCCTGTGCTCTCTCCGGGGATCAGGGGATCAGGGGGGCCGCAGCGAAGGCGGTCGAGTTCTGCCTGAAAGCCCAGAACCCCTACCTCGGCTGGCGTTACGGCGTCCGTCCGGGGGACACCGACACCTCGGTTACGGTGATGATGATCTCGGCGCTCCACGCCGCGAAGATGGCGGGGTTCAAGGTGGGGCCGGAGCCGTTTGAGGGCGTTACGAACTGGATCGAGAAGGCCACGGAGCCGGAGTACGGTCGGGTGGGCTACACCTCCCGGGGCAGCGGTCCGGCCCGGCCGCAGGATATGCTGGACAAGTTCCCTGCGGACAAGTCGGAGTCGCTCACCGCCGCCGGGATGCTGGCCCGGGTGCTGTGCGGACAGGACCCCCGAACCTCCGAGCCCATCCAGAAGGGCATGGACCTGCTCTTGAAGGCCCCCCCGACCTGGGACGAGGCCGGAGGCTCCATCGACTACTACTACTGGTACTTCGGAACCCAGGCCGCCTTCCAGGTGGGAGGCGAGTCGTGGAAGGCGTGGAACGCGGCGGTCAAGCCGGCTCTCGTCGATCACCAGGAGAAGGAGGGCTGCGCCAAGGGGTCGTTCCCCCC
>SWCD01004754.1_pt1 | contig 27509 bp, 22 predicted proteins | sample 4693011 | NCBI WGS metagenome assembly SWCD01 (sample SAMN10267278, study PRJNA491770) | bioreactor metagenome | isolation source: DHS bioreactor inoculated with marine | place: Japan: Omine Ridge, Nankai Trough | reverse complement strand
CCGGGATCTGGAGCCGGAGCTGCATCGACTTCGCCGGGAGCTTCAGGACGGCAGCTACCGCCCGGGAGAGTACCGGACCTTCACCATTCACGATCCCAAGGCGAGGCTGATCTCCATGCCGCCGTTTTGCGACCGGGTTGTGCACCACGCCATCGTGGCGGTGCTGGAGCCCTTGCTGGAGGCGCGGTTCGACGCGGACAGCTACGGGTGCCGGAAGGGGCGGGGCATGGATCGGGCGTTGCTCCGGGCGGCGGGATTCGCGCGGCGGTATCGGTGGTGCCTGAAGACCGACGTCTTGAAGTTCTACGAATCGATCGACCACGAGGTGCTGCTGAGACAGATCGAGCGCATCGTGAAAGACAGCAGGCTGTTGGAACTGCTCGGGCATATCGTCCGAAGCGGCTCCCTGGGCCTACCGATCGGGAGCCTGACCAGTCAATGGCTGGCGAACCTCTACTTGACGCCGATGGACCGGGAACTGCGGAGGCTGCCGGAGGCCAGGGGCCAGGTGCGGTACATGGACGACGTGGTGGTCTTTGGTGAGACCCGGGAGGAACTGCGGCAGGTGCTGCGCAGGATGCGGGATCTGCTCGCGGCGGATCTGGGGCTCAAGCTGAAGGAGAGTGTGACGCGACTTGGCGAGACCCGCTTCGGGGTGTCGTTCCTCGGCTTCCGGGTGCTGCCGGAGCGGATGGAAGTGCGCCGGGAGACGTTTCGGCGGTTCGTCGGTGGGGTGCGCGGCGCGGAGAGCGACTATCGAGCCGGGCGCATCTCGGATCGTGAGCTGGCGGCGTCGGTGACCAGCCGCGTGGCGCACCTTTCGAGGGCGCGAACTCGGGCGCTGCTGGTCAGGACCTTCGAGACCTGGCCGGAGATGATGTGGTGAGACTGACGGGCACGAGGCAGAAGGGCACGCCGAACCGCGTCAACCGCGGTGGGAGCTTCAACAACAGGGCCGAGAACTGCCGGTCTGCGAAGCGCAACAGGAACGACCCTGGCAACCGGAGGAACAACCTCGGCTTTCGCCCCTCCGAATGCGCGACAGGACAGCAGGCCGGTTTCCATGGATGCCGGTCCCGATCGTGACGCGTACAGCCTGGTGTCCGGGCCGAGAGGCCGAATAGGTGGACTGCGGCGCCGGTTGGTAGACGAAAAAGTCGAAGACCGGCGCCGTGCGCACCGCTGAAATGGCGATCGCCAAGCAGGTCCCACTACCGGATTCGGGACGGGCTACCGCGAAAACAAACGACTTATGGCGACAAACCGCACACCATTGCGACTCGTGACAATTCGTGTATACTGCCCTCTAGTAAAGACTTGCGACGCTGACCGTCGAGAGCCTGGAGCCGATTCGGGACGCTGAGGTCGGAGGTTCAAATCCTCTCGCCCCGACCACCCTCTCCCACAACGGCACACCTCTCCGATTCGGAGCATTGCCCCCACCCCGTGCCCCATTTGAACCTCCGCCGAGGAGGGGGGTAGGAGTTCCGAGCGAAGCGACCGAACTCCGGAGGGGGGATCCAGATCCCCCCTCAGAAAGCGGCGGAGAGCGCGAAGCGCGACCGGAGCGAAGCGAGGCGAAGCCTGCGAAGCGGAGGTTCAAATCCTCTCGCCCCGACCACCCACGCGCATGCCGCGTCTTCCACCTCTGGCTTGATGGCCCCCGGTCCAGGATGTCCGGGGCAAAGTGGATGGAGTGGGAGTGCCGGGGAGGCATATACTCTGGCGATGAAGCGGGTCGCCCTCATCGCCCTGGTTGCATTCGTGCTCTTCCTGATCGGCGGGACCGTGTGGACCCTGGCCGAACTGCCGCCGGTCTCCATGGTTCTGCGCTACGGCTTCTCCTACGGCCCGGAGCCTACCGGCAAGGTAGAGACCTACGAGGGCGTTGCCTTCGTGGAGATCGGGCCGGGCTGTTTTCGGATGGGCTCGGAGAAGAACGCCCTGGGCGAAGACCTGCTGGGACAGCTGTGCGCCCGGTTCAACCTGCCGTGGGGAGAACAGCCGAAGCCGTCGGACGAGATGCCGGTGCACTGGGTGGAGTTTCCCCGCGGCTTCTTCATCGCGATGATGGAAGTGACCAAGGCGCAGTACGAGGTCTTCAAGAAGGAGCACAAGCGGGGCAAGTACTCGCCGGTGGATCGGGACCCGGTGGTGGAAGTCTCATGGGAGGACGCGAAGAAGTACTGCGCCTGGCTTTCCGAGAAGTCGGGGCAGGCAATCCGGCTACCATCGGAGTCGGAGTGGGAATGCGCCTGCCGCGCCGGATCGAAACGAGAATTCTGTTTCGGTGACGACGAGAAGCGTCTCGGCGCGCACGCGTGGTACGACGCGAACTCAGACGGCTATGCCCACGAGGTCGGCACCCGCCGGGCGAATGCCTGGGGCCTTTACGACTTCCACGGCAACGTGTGGGAGTGGTGTGAGGACATCCACCACGACAGCTACGCGGGCGCTCCGGCGGACGGCACGGCCTGGACGGCCGGTGGCGAGGAGTGGGAACCGGACACGCCGCGCCGCGTCATCCGCGGTGGGGGCTTCGACTACCCGGCCGAGTTCTGCCGGACTGCGGGCCGGGGCTGGAACCACCCGGGCGGCCGGGACGGGTACCTCGGCTTCCGCCCCGCTTTCTGGCCGTCTGAGAACTGAGCCCTTGAGCCATCGGGCATCCCGGGCAAGCCGCGAAGCTGCGTCCAGGGATTGGAGGCGGTGTGTGAGACGAACCGTGGAGAGACCACGAGATCGTCGTGGGCGCGAAGTACGTGCCGCGTTTCTGGCTGCTCCCGGTGTACTCGTGGATCAGGGTCGACGGGGAGCAGGTGGCCGGGAAGACCTTCTCCACGGCGGACGGCCGGGAGTTGACGGCCAGGTTCGAGGACTCGGCGGAGGTTGCGCATCAAGTACGGGTCGAGTTCGGGAGTGTGGATACGTGGAGAGGGCGGATTCCCGTCGCGGTTTTCGTGGATGAAGAGCAGATCGCGAGGACCGAAATCAATCTCGGGAAGCAGGAGGCTTCCGCCATGCGCACCGTCCTCGTGATCCTGCTGGTTTTGGTCTTGTGCGGGTTGGTTCTCTTCGCGACCGGGGTGTTCTGACTCTCGATGACGGCTCAATTGCGTACTGGAGAACGCCGCGCCATCGGCGCCTGGTGGGATTCAAGGGAGAGAGGAACAGATTGGGAGGGGGGCGCCGACCCGCAATCACAGGGGGAGCGCTGAAAGGTGCGTGGACGGGGCTCAACAGCAAGGGGTCGGCACCCGATGGTTACCCTGGAGGGTGTTCTTGGCGGCGGCAAAAACAACAAATCGGGCCCGGCACGGTAGGTCGGAATTTGGGTATCGGGCGATCATTTCAATGGTCGTCCTGCTGGCGCTCGCTCCCGCCCTGCTGGCTGCCTTTCGGAATCTGCCCTACTACCAGCACCAGGACGAGGGGCACCTGGTACTGTGGACGCACTCGATCTTCGCCCTCGACGCACCCGACAACATCTTCTATGGGCCGCTGATCTACTACCTCCTGGCCGTGCTCGCGGTGGTGATCGATCCCATCGTGGCGCTTTGCGGGGGTGAGACCTGGTTCAGCCTGAAGGCGCTCTCCTCCACCGAGTTCACGCATACCTTCTACAACGACGTCCATCCGGTGTGGGTCCTTCCCGCGGCGCGGGCGCTCTCGCTCTCGTTTTTCGGGCTGGGGCTGATCTACACGGCGCGACTGCTCCGGCGCGAAGGCGGGACGGTGGCGGCTGTGGCCGGCGCTGCGGTGGTAGGGGCGCTCGCGCCGTTTCAAGAGTTCGCCGGGTACGCGCAGCCGGAAATGGCCATCGTGGGGATTCTCGCGGTGGCGATCGCCGTCGCGCTGCGCTCCTGCCGCAAGGGCTTCACCACCCGCCGAAGCGCGACGCTCGCTCTCCTGATCGCCCTGCTGGCGACGCTCAAGATCTACACGCTCCTGTACGCCGGACTCGGCCTGCTCGTGGTTGTCTACTCTGAGCCGTCCCGGCGAGTGAGGAACTCGCTCGTCTTCGGGCTCGTGCTCCTCGCGACCGTCTGGCTCCTGTACCTCCCCTACCGCTCCCCCCGGGAGCTGGTGCGGGTGATGAAGTGGGCGGTCGAGTACTACGGGAGCAAGCCACCGTCTTCCCTCGTTTCGGCGGTCCTCAACGGGAGCACGGTGGCGTGGTGGCAACTGACCCTCTTCGCCCTGGGCCTCCTCGCCCTCTTTTCGCGAAAGAGTTCATGGGCCCTCAGACTCGTCACGATCCTCGCGCTCCTGAACTTCGCCTACTTCGCGCGCCTGCCCTTCGCCAACACCCGCAACATCTTCCCCGTGCTCCTCGTCGGGGGTCTCCTCTCCGGCATGGCGGTCGCTCGATGGCTGCCACGCCGGGTGCCGATCCTCCGCCGGATCGCGCCCGCCCTGCTGGTCGTTTCGCTCGCGACGATCACGGCCCTTCATCTCACCGCGGCGGATCGAACGCGAGACACCAGATTGCGCCTCGCGGATGAACTGGCGGCCACGCCGTCGGCGGGCTCCGGCCGAAGGATCTTCCTCGCAGTCGATGCCGAGCTGCACGCGAACACGCTCCCCGGGTGGGACGCCCACGGCTTTCGGCAGGTGCGGATCGAAGCCGAGGATCTCGCACAACTGCGCCCCGGCGACCGGGTGGTGCTCCGCGGCGACGGCTACCCCGCCTCGCAGGCGTTGGGCAAAGCAATCCTGAACTGGACGCTCAGTGACCGGATCCGCCGGGAACCCTGCGGCGTGGACACTCGACCGCTTCGCAATCCGGAGCTCCTCCTCTACCAGGTCGAAGCCGAGGAGTGACTCGCGCGGTTCAAATCCCCTCCCCGTTCGCGAACGCCTCCCGGGCCGGGGACTGCTGCGTCACCACGGTGCCGGGGGAGACGCTGCGGGTCAGCCAGACGTTGCCGCCGATGACCGCGCCGCGGCCGATGGTGACGCGGCCGAGGATGGTGGCGCCGGAGTAGATCACCACGTCGTCCTCGACGATCGGGTGGCGCGGCATCCCCTTGATCGGCTTGCCGTGCTCGTCGAGCGGGAAGCTCTTCGCGCCGAGCGTCACGCCCTGGTAGATGCGGACGCGGTCGCCGATGACTGAGGTCTCCCCGATCACCACGCCGGTGCCGTGGTCGATGAAGAACGACTCGCCGATTCGGGCGCCGGGATGGATATCGATGCCGGTCAGGCTGTGGGCGTGCTCGGTCATCATCCGGGGCAGGATCGGCACGCCGAGGCAGAGCAGGGCGTGGGCGATCCGGACCTCGGTGAGGGCAAAAAGGCCGGGACTCGAGAAGATCGCTTCCGCCGGAGAGACGGTGGCCGGATCGCCCTCGTAGGCCGCCGTGACGTCGAGCGCCAGACTCCGCTGCAGGTCGGGAAGTCCGGAGAGGAAGAGCTCCGTGATGCTCGCCGCTTCCTCCTTGCAGCCCGCCGCGGGCTCCGTCTCGCAACAGACGAAGCAGAGTCCCCGGCCGATCTGCTCGGAGAGTTCCGTGGCCACGGTCCCGAGCGCGCGATCGAGGTGCTCGACGAGGTTCTCCCCGGTCACGTCGGGCGGGCCGAAGTATCCGGGGAAGAAGACCTGGCGCAATCCGTCGACAATCCGGTGCACCGCATCCCGGGAAGGGAGGGTGCGGGTGCAGCTGAGAGGCCGGAAGGGCCGCATCACCGCGCCGGCATTCGCCGACAGTTCCTCGAGCAGGTCGCGGCGGATCATGCCTCTTCCCACAGCCAGGTGCTGAGATACCTCTCACCCGTGTCGCAGAGGATGGTCACGATGAGCTTCCCCTCGTTCTCCGGGCGTTTCGCCAGCCTGAGTGCCGCGAGGACGTTGGCCCCGGCGGAGATGCCTCCGAGAATCCCCTCCTCCCGCGCCAGACGCCGCGCGGTGTCGCCGGCGTCCTCGTGATCCATGGTCAGGATCTCATCGATGAGGTCCGTCTCGAGGACGCCCGGCACGAAACCGGCTCCGATGCCCTGGATCTTGTGGGGTCCGGGGTTTCCACCGGAGAGGATGGGTGAAGCGGCCGGCTCCACGGCCACGATCCGGAGGCCCGGCTTCCTCTCCTTCAGGGCCCGCGCGATCCCGGTCAGGGTGCCGCCGGTTCCCACGCCGGCCACGACGATGTCCACCGCGCCGTCGGTGTCCGCCCAGATCTCCTCCGCCGTCGTGCGCTGGTGCGCGTCCGGGTTGGCCCGGTTTTCAAACTGCTGCAGGATCACGTACCGGTGGTCCGCCTCGGCCATCTTCTTCGCCGTCCGGATCGCGCCGGGCATCCCCTCCTCCCCGGGCGTCAGGACGAGTTCGGCGCCGTAGGCCTTCAGGAGCTTTCGCCGCTCGACGCTCATGGTGTCGGGCATCACCAGCGTCGCCTTGAGCCCCCGAGCCGCGGCGATGAGCGCGATTGCGATGCCGGTGTTGCCGCTGGTGGGTTCGAGGATGATCGAGTCCGGGCCGAGCCGCCCGTCCTTCGTGGCGACGTCGATCATGGCGAGGGCGATGCGGTCCTTCACGCTCGCTCCGGGGTTCAGGCTCTCCATCTTGACCAACACCGTTCCCGGCAGTCCGTTGGCGATCCGGTTGAGTCTCAAGAGAGGCGTTCCTCCGATGAGACGGGTGATGTCGGCGGCGATGTTCATGGTTTCGACCTTCCAGGATTGTGAGCATCAGTTCTCATTCTCACTTGACCATCCTAGCGCGAAGAACCCTCCTCCCCGCATTCCAGCGGCGTGACACCACGGCAGCCCGTGCGAAGTGGTCCCGAACGGGGTAACTTGGCGTCACTCGAGCTCAGGAGGAAACCCGAGCCATGATCCGAAAGCTCAGCCTGCTCCTCACTCTCACACTGGTCACGGCGTGTCAGGCGCCGTCGAAGCCGGCCAATCTCGATCAGGCGGTCGGCGCTTCCCTGGTTTCCAGCCGGGAACTGCGCGCGCAGTTGAACGAATACATGAGGGACTTCACGGCCGAAGTGCAGGCCGCGGCCGACGAAATCATCGAGCGCGCCGAGGAGACGACAGTTCGCAAGGAGGCCATGCGCTGGAAGATGGAGGGGGTCCCCGCCTGCCAGCTCGCGGTCTTTAAGGAGGATCCGGCCGCCGCGCTCCTCGACACCTGGGCGCTGGCCGCGCAGATGACCCGGTACTTCGAATCCGGACGCGGCAGCGGATACTTCGGAAAGTGGCAGGGGATCGCGGTCGAGACCTCGAAATGCCTCGAAGCCGGGGTGGAGACACTCGCCCAAACGCTCTCCGATCCGGATCAGGCGAAGGCGCAGGTTCTCTCCTGGGTGGAGGAGCACCCGGTGCATGGTTCGCTCCTGAACCGCCCCACCACGGCCCCGATGATCGCCAGTGTCTTCGGGGATCGATCGTCGTCGGCGATGGCCTCCATCGGCAACCTGGACCAGCGGATCGCACAAGTGCTCGAGCGCATGGACATCTACGTCGAGTCGCTCCCGACCCAGTTCCGCTGGCAGGCCGAGTACATCATCGAGCAGCAGCTGGTCAGCCAGGAGGAGCGGCGCCAGGCGCTCACGGACGTCGAGGAGATCGCCGAGGGAATGGACCGCGTGGCGATCCTGGCGGATGACATGCCCCGGCTGATCGAGGCGGAACGGGAAGAGATCCGCCGGCTCATCAAGGCGGAACGCAAAGAGGTCGAGGCGATCCTCGACCGCCAACGCGATAGGGTCACCGAGACCATCGACCGGCAGCGCGAGCTGACCTTCTCCTCGATCACGGCGGAGCGCGAGGAAATCCTCTCGGCCCTCGAGGCTGAGCGCGCCGCGATCCTCGCGATGGTCGAGAAGGAAAGGAAGATCCTCCTTCAGGCGGTGACCGAAGAACGCGAAGCGCTTCTCGCCGCTGTGGATGCGCAGCGGGTGGCCACCCTGACGGAGGGCGAGGCGATCGTGGCCCGCTCCATCGCCGAATCCGCCCGCCACGGCCGAAGCCTGATCCGCCGGGTGCTCGTCGGGGGCGGCGTGGTCGGCGCGGGGCTGATCGTGCTCCTCGGGCTGGCCGGATTCCTCTTGATCCGTGTGGCAAAGGAGAGACGCCTGACCGAGTCCGAGGAGTAGCGGGGATGCTCACGTTCCCTCAGCGTCTCGTGCTGATCTTCATCCTGGTCGCGCTCGGCATGCTGTTCGTCGAGGTGAAGACCTCCTACGCGCTCCTCGTCTGGCTCGGAGCGATCCTGGTCCTCGTCGGTCACTTCCGCACCGGCACGGTCTGGCTGGCCTTTCGGCGTTTCCGCAAAGGCGACCTCGAGGGTGCGCGACGACTCCTCGGATCGGTCCGGTATCCCCGATGGCTCAACGCTCAGCACCGGGCCTACCACGACTGGATGCGGGGCGCCCTGGCCCTCAAGGACGACTTGCCGGCGGAAGCGGTCAGGCACCTCGATCGAGCAAGCGTGGGTCGCCTGCGGACTGAAAACACCCGCTGCGGCGTGTTCCTGACGCTGGCGGAAGCGCTGCTCGAACTGGGCGAGCGGGAGAAGGCCCGGGAGGTGGTCGAAGCGGCCCGGAGCCTCCCCCACAGCGCTCAACTGGACCACCTCCTCGACCGGGTGAGCCGGCGCCTGGAGCAGCCGACGGTCGTGTCTCCGCTCACCATCCCCGGCAAGCTGGTCATCCTCCGGGATCCCGTGCAGAAAGATCTGCCCGCGCTCATCCGCTGGTGGACCACGGACCGGGAGTGGCTCGAGTGGGACGCGCCCTGGGACAGCGAGCCGTCCGACGAGGAGGTGGTCCGCGCGAAGTGGGAGCGCTGGCTCGCCCGCCCTCTCACTGTGCCGCGAGGCCGGATGATGATCGCGCTCCCGGACGGCACCCCGATCGGCCGCGTGAACCTCTACCTCATCGACGACGATCAGAACCGAATGGCCCTCGGCATCAACATCCACGAAAGCCCGCTCTGGGGACAAGGGCTCGGTACGGAGGCGTTCGGGCTGTGGCTCACGTACGTGGCGAAAGCGCACAAGAAGAGCCGCCTGTACTGCGAGACGTGGTCGGGGAACGTCCGGATGCTGAAGGTGGCCGAGCGGCTGGGGTTTCGGGAGATCCGGCGGCGGAAGAATGTGCGTACGGTTCGTGGGGAGAAGTTCGATGCGGTGCGACTGGCGGTGGAGATCACCCCCGCCCGAAGGGCGCCTTGAGGGGTGGGCCGGGCGCAGCGGTCGGTCATTCAGGACGAACGGTCGCTCGCACGCTGGAGGGCGCCGCGCCGTCGGCGCCGTTGTTTTGAATTTGGGGAGAGGAGAACGGAATCAGGGGGGCGTACAACGCGCAAGGCCAAGGGGGACGGGGAAAGGTGGTTGGACGGGGCCGGAACGGCTTGGGGGAACCTACCAGGGCCTCGCCTTGATGCGCTCCTTCATGAACTCCACGGGATCCTCGATGACGGCGATCTTGGTGTGGTCCATCGCGTAGATCCAGCCGTCCATCATTCCCTCTTCCCAGCCACGGTGCCCCTCCTTGGGGTCTCCCATGCGGCCGAGGAACATGATCCCGGCGAAACGGATCAGGTAGTACTCCACGAGTTCGCTGCGGTCCCATTTGATGAGATCGGCAAAGCGGACCTTGACGGTGTGCTTGTTGAAGTCGAAGAGCTCGAGGGAGCCGGAGACTTCGATCGAGTCGATCGCCGTGCAGACGAAGTGGTACCACCCGGGCGAGTTCCGCTTCAGACCCTCGAAGCCTTCGAGGAGCTTGGCCTTCTGCTCCTCGGGTGCCCGGATCGGTGGGACCTTGACGCCGCCGCGAGGGGTGAAGAACTTCCGGACCTCGGCAAACTTCACGTTGTACTTCTCGACGGGGCAAAGCTCGTCCTCGAGCATCGCCACGGCTTCCTTGGCGCGGAAGCCGATCGTCCCCCGCTTCCCCATGAACTTGCCGAAGGCGCCCAGGGCCTTCTTCTTGCTCTTCAGGATGTCCTGCACCGCCCAGGTGAGGTGCAGCCGGACGTGGCCGTTGTCCACTTCGAGGGTGGTCGTGGCGAGAGCTGAAGCGTCCTTGGGCTGGCCGATCCGGGCGAGCGCGCGGGCGGCCTGGATGGCGATCAGCTCATTCTGGTTCCGAAGCAGACCGACGATGCGCTCGTAGGCGACGTGATCACCGATGAAACCCAGACACTCCACGGCCCGGATGCTGCGGTCGGGGTAGTCGTTGTCGATCTTGTCGAGGAAGGCGGCCGTCGCCTCGTCCTTGAAGGTGCTGGCTGCCCAGGCCAGCAGAAGACGGATGTGTCGGACCTTCGTCTGCACCGCCACCATCACCAGGATGTCCGCGTCACCTGGGTTCGCGGCCTTCATGAGCGCGTCCACTGCGGTGGCCAGGGCGTCGGGATCCCGCTTGGCGAGGTCCATGCCGGCCTTCACCCGCGCGTCGGCGTCCCCCGGGGTGGAGAACACGGCCTGCAGTTCATCGATCTCGGATCCCAAAGCCGGAACCGCGATCAATGTCAGCAGGAAAAGGGCGATCGAAAGGTGGGTGCCACGGGCCATCGCAACTCTCCCGGTTACTTGAGCTTCTCGCGGCACTCCTCCATCCACTTCTCGACGACCGGGTCCGCACCACCCAGCTGGATGTAGGCCTCGTAGTGGTCGAGTGCCTCCTGGTACTTCTTCAGGTTCTCCTGGTAGATGATACCCGTGATCAGATGGAGGTCAGGTTCTTCCGGCTCCAGTTCGATGGCCGCCTCGTAGGACTCGGCGGCTTCCTTGAACTGCCGGAGAGCTTTCTGGCACCGCGCGAGGCCGGTCCAGGCCTGGACGACCTCGGGATCGGCGTCGATGGCGTCCTCAAAAACCTGCACGCCCTCCTTGTACTTCTTCCCGTGGTAGTAGACGTTGCCGAGGTTCAGCAGGTACTCGGTGTTGTCCGGATCGAGCTCGACCGCCTTCTTCAGGTACTTCAACGCCTTGCTGGTCTTGCCCAGGAGGTCCTGGTCCAGGCCGAGGTTGTTGTAGGCGCGGGCATACTCCGGATCCAGGCGGATGACATCTTCATACGCGTCACAGGCTTCGTCCCAGCGTCCCTGCAGATCGTAGACGTAGCCCACCATGAACGGCGCGGTGGGTTCCTTCTTGTCGATGTCCCCGGCCTGCCGGAACTCCTTCATCGCCTCGTCGTACTTGCCCTTCTTGATGAGGATCCAGCCGATCGCCACATGCGCCGCGGCGTTCAGCGGGTCGAGCTTGACGATTTCCGTAAACGAGTCGAGAGCCTCGTCGTTCTTGCCCTGCATCTCCTGGGAGTGACCGAGTCGACGCCAAGCGTCGGTCCGTCGCTTCGCGAGTTCCACCGCAGCCTTGTAGGGTCGCTCGGCATCCTCCGGCTTCTCATCCAGGAGATAGGCGTCGCCCAGGCAGAGGTTGGCTTCCACGTCCTTGCCGTCCATGACGACCGTCAGGCTGAACTGCTCGACAGCCTCCGCGAACTCGCCGAGGTCAAGATGGGCCAACCCCAGGCGGTAGGGAATTTCGGGGTCGTCCTTGTCCAGCGCGTACGCCTTCTTCAGCACCTCCACGGCCTGCTTGGGGTCGCCGCTCAGCCGGAGCACGTTGCCGTAGCCGATCATCGTCTCGACACGGTCCGCCTCAAGGCCCATGGCGTCATGGTAGAGCGACAGGGCCTTGGAGAACTTCTTCACGTCCTCGTAGTACCCGGCCAGAAGCGCGATGGCCCGGGGATCGTCCTGGGGCATCCGGCTCTCGGCCTGGGAGATTTCCCCGGCGGCTTTGCCGTCTCCGAGTGAGGTATAGGCCTTCGCTCGGGCGAGGTGGACGTAGAAGGAAGTTGTCTCCACCTTGGCGAGGATCTCGATCGCTTTCTTGGCCCGAAGCAGCCGGGCGAAGAGGAAGGCGGTCCGGGCGTCCGTGGGGGAACGCTCCCAGAGGCCCTGGTAGCGGTCGATCACATCCTTGCCCGCCAGCCGGGCGGACTCCTGCAGCCCGATGTGCGCGTGCAGGCTCTTTCCGTCCTTGGTGACGGCCTTTTCGTAGTAGCTGAAGGCGGAATCGTAGTCCCGATGCCGCATGTGCAGTTCCGCCAGGTCGAGGAGGGGATCCGACCTGGCGAAGGCCGCAAGGGGACACAGGAAGGCAACGAGGGCCAGGAGAAGGACGCTCTTTCTCATGATTTCGGCTTATCCCGGGTTGGCTCGGCCGCGCCACTCGACCCGCCGCTTCGCGGCGGCCTTTTCGCGCTCCTCGTCGAGAATCCGCAACTGCATCTCGTCGTAGGCGGTCTCCGCGCCGAGGGCGCGGGCCTCGGTGATGCGCTCTTCCTTCTCCATCTGGAGACGGCGCTCTTCGAGGTCCTTGACGACGTCCTTGCGGTCCGTCATGCCGGAACTCCGGCCACCGCCGCCACGACCACCGCCGCCGAAGCCGCGGCCGCCGCCGCGACCTCCGCCGCCGCGACCTCCGCCGCCGCGACCTCCGCCACCGCCGCCACGGCCGCCGCCGCCACGACCCCGGGCCTCAGCGGTGCTGGTGCTGCCCGCGAGCATCCCGAACGTCATCAGGGCCGCCAGCAGGACCACAGCCATCTTTCGCAACCAATTCATCGGTCTGTCCCCTCCAAGAGAAAGACATCGGGAGAGCTAGCGGTTCGTACCGAACTCCCCCGGCTTCTTCTGTATGTACTGAATGATCTTCTGAATCGCGGTGCTCCGCTTGTCGGTGTCGCCCTTTGGGTCATAGCCGAAGTTCTTCTTCGTCAACCCCCGGACCAGGGCCTTGCCGAGGATCCGTGTGTCGAGATCCTCGGAGTAGAGCAACCCCACCGCCTTCGGAACGAGCGTCTTCTCCTCGACGGTGATCAGGGACTGTACCGCGGCCTCCCTCAGAGGAAGCGAGACCTCCACATCGCCGATGACCTCGAGAACATCCACACCCTCCACGGTGCCCATGTCGAAACGACTCAGGATCCGCTGGGCATTGATGTCGGCCTCGGAGGGCCCGGTCGCCTGAAGCGGCTCGGACAGAGCCAGGGAGACATTCGCCTTCTCGAGCCACTTCGGGCTCAGTCGGCCGCGGATGGTGATCCCGGTGAACTGGGCGTTCGACTTCACTACGTAGAAGCCGACGTGAAGCTCACTGAGAACCCGTCCGGGTTCGCGGCCCTTGTAGACCGACTCCCCGATCGTGAAGGAGTCTTCCTTGCCTTCCTTCGATGCGATCAGGTGGACCTTCTGGTGCGGCTTGATCTCCGGCTTCTGGCCGCGGGCCACGTAGCGGAACACCTTGTTGCCGGACGGCTCCGAGGGATCCACGACGCCGAACCGGGTCACCATGTGCTGGGGCTTCCGGCCACCGTCGAACTTCTGGAAGTAGATGTCGTTCACCGAGTAGAGCACGTACTGCTCGCCCTCGGCGTGCTCCGAGATCACGACTCCCATGTCCCGGTCGGAGGCGGGCACCAGGTCGAACTCGATGGCCACCTTGTCGCGGAATGTGGCGGCGTGGTGGAGCGCACCGGTTCCCTTCATCTTGAAGGAGTTGTTGCGCACCGCGAGTTCGAGGTCGCCGTCCACCCGAAAGGGCTTGAACTGGACCCAGTCCTGAAGCTGAACCTCGTCGGTGAGGTCGTAGTGGATTTCCACCATGTCCTCATCCAGGCTCAGGATCTTGCCCTTCAGCGCCTTGTCGAGGGGGGTGGGCTCTTCGCCCTCGGCGTATGCGGACGCTCCGATCAGAAGGCAGAGCGTGAGCAAAAGATAGATTCTGACTCTCATAATTTTACTACCGCAGAAATCCATGCGCTGTTTGGACGCCCCGATCACAGGCAGTGTTCCGTGTGATCATTCCATCTGAGCCCCGGACTTTCAACCCGGATACCAGATCCGGGTTTCGTTGACCCTATGGCCACTCGGTCGTAAAAAGACAGCTTCGAGAGCGCCGCCTCTCCCAACGACCTCACGGAGGGTTCACCGATGTACGACAGGATGAAGGAAGTTCTTACCGCCGAGCTCGACGCCATCCGCGAGGCGGGCCTCTATAAAAACGAGCGCATCATCACCTCGCCCCAGCGGGCGAACATCGAAGTCCAGGGTGGCAACCAGGTCCTTAACTTCTGCGCCAACAACTACTTGGGGCTCTGCGACCGCCCCGAGCTGACGGAAGCGGCGAAGTGCCTGCTCGAGGAGCGTGGCTTCGGCATGAGCTCGGTCCGGTTCATCTGCGGGACCACCGAGTTGCACAAGGCCCTCGAGAAGAAGCTGGCCGACTTCCTCGGCTTCGAAGACACGATCCTCTACTCCTCGTGCTTCGACGCCAACGGCGGCCTCTTCGAGGTTCTCCTCGGCGAAAACGACGCGATTATTTCCGACCAGCTGAACCACGCGTCGATCATCGACGGCGTCCGGCTCTGCAAGGCCAGGCGCTACCGCTACCTGAACGCGAACATGAACGACCTCGAGGAGCAGCTGAAGAAGGCCGACGCGGAAGGCGCCCGTCTGAAGATGGTCGCCACGGACGGCGTCTTCTCGATGGACGGAAACATCGCCCCCCTCGACAAGATCTGTGACCTGGCCGACAAGTACGAGGCGATGGTCATGGTGGACGACAGCCACGCCACCGGCTTCATCGGCAAGACCGGCCGGGGCACTCACGAGCACAACGGCGTCATGGGCCGCGTGGACATCATCACCTCCACCCTCGGCAAGGCCATGGGCGGCGCGTCCGGCGGGTTCACCTGCTCGCACAAGGAGGTCGTCGAGCTCCTCCGCAACCGCTCCCGCCCCTACCTCTTCAGCAATACGCTGGCCCCGGTCATCACCGCCGCCACGATGAAGGTGCTGGAGATGCTCTCCGAGACCACCGACCTTCGCGACAAGCTCGAGAACTCGACGGTCTACTTCCGCAAGTCGCTGGCCGAGGCGGGTTTCGACGTCAAGATGGGCGTCCACCCGATCGTCCCGATCATGCTCGGCGACGCCAAGCTGGCCGTGGACATGGCGAACGACCTCCTCGAAGAGGGCATCTACGTGATCGGCTTCTCCTACCCGGTGGTCGCCAAGGGCGCCGCGCGCATCCGCGTCCAGATCTCCGCCGGCCACGAGCAGGAGCACCTCGACAAGGCCATCGCCGCCTTCATCAAGGTCGGCAAGGCCCACGGCGTCATCTAAAAACAACACCGGGAGTCTTTTCCGGATCAAGGGGCCCCGCCCACCGCGGGGCCCTTTCGATTCCAGAAAACAACACCGGGAGTCCTTTTCTTCCAGCCCGAAAACGACTCCCGGTTTTGTTTTCCCCGATCACCCCATCCAGCCTTGAAACGATTCCCGGTTTCGTTTTTCGGCCCGGTTGCAGCCTTGGAAACGATTCCCGGTTTCGTTTTTGGCCGCGGTGCGGAAAAAGGACTCCCGGTGTTGTTTTAGCGGTTGGCTTTTTGGAGGTTTTGGCGGAAGTCGCGGGAGAGCTTGAAGATCGGGATGAGGAGTTGGCCGAAACCGCGCTTCTCGATGACCTGGTCCGTGAGGACCAGCGCATCCAGATGGGTCCGGAGGAACGTGTCCACCGCGTCCTCGGGCGTCTCCACGATCGGTTCGCCGCGGAGATTGAAGGAGGTGTTCAGGACGACCGGGACGCCGGTCAGTTTCTCGAAGGCGGCGATCAGGTCGTAGGTGGCGGGGTTGTCCTCGCGGCGGACGGTCTGGACCCGGGCGGTGCCGTCCACGTGGACGATCGAGGGGATCTTGTCGCGCATTTCCGGGCGGACCCGCTTCACCAGGATCATGAAGGGGGATTCCTCTTCGCCCTCGAAGTACTCGGCCGCGCGCTCCGCGAGAATGGCCGGGGCGAAGGGGCGGAAGCCCTGGCGGTGCTTCACGCGGTCGTTGACACGGTCCTTCATCTTCGGGTCGCGCGGGTCGGCGAGGATGCTCCGGTGACCGAGGGCGCGCGGGCCGAACTCGGCGCGGCCCTGGTGCCAGCCGATGACCTTCCCGGCGGCGATCAGCCGCGCGGCATGAGCGGGAGCATCGTCGGTCTGGACCCTCGAGGTGACGAGCCGGAGCCCCAGGCGCCGGACCGCCTTCGCCCGATCCTCGGCGGTGTAGTCCCGGCCGAGCCCCGCGCTCCTCATCGGCGCGGGCCGCTCCCCTCCGAGCAACTCGAGGTGGCCGTAGGCGGCGCAGCCGAGGGCGATACCGTCGTCCCCCGCCGCGGGCTGGATGAAGACCTGCTTGAACGGCGTCTCGGCCACGATCTTCGCGTTGGCCACGCAGTTCAGCGCCACCCCGCCGGCGAGCACCAGGTTCTCGGCCCCGGTCCGGGCGTGCAGTTCCTTCGCGCGGGCGATCAGCGCCTTCTCCACGTCGTCCTGCACGCGGAAGGCGAGATCCTCCCATTCGGTGCGATGCGGGCTTGCGATCCAGTCCCGGTCCGAGTCCCCGGTGTAGGGGTGGCAGAGACTCAAAGGCCAGGGATGGAAGACGAGCTCCCCGTCGATGACCTTGACCAGCGGCGGCAGGTCCGGGCGGCCGTAGGGGGCGAGCCCCATCACCTCCCCGCAGCGGTTCCAGTTCCCGAAGATGTACGTGGAAACCCTGCTGTAAAGCGCCCCGAGTCCCGGCAGCACCTCGAAGTCGTCGTTGACGATCCCCCGCTCCGGCCCCATGAAGATCTTCCGGATCGGCCGGATCGAGGTTCCCGAGAACTCGTAGAAGCTCTCCGCCTCCCGCGCCGCCGGATGGGCGTCGTCCCCGTCGGGGATCTCCTCCGTCACGTCGGCCCGGTAGCCCCCGATCCCGTCCACGATCATGACCGCCCCGCTCTCAAACGGCGAATAGGCGAAGGCGCTGTAGGCGTGGGCGAGGTGGTGGGAGCAGACCGCCACACGGGGGTCGTCCGAGCGGAAGTAGGGGTGGGCGAAGGCGCGCTCGCGTTCGTCGGTCCGGAGTTGATACGGGTGGTGGGAGGAGAGGAGCCGGCGCTCCAACTCGGGCACCGGCAGGAGGTAGGTGTTCAAGACGACCTTGTCCGGCCGGGCGGGAGAGATCCCCGCCTCGGCCAGACAATAGTCCACCACTTCCTGGTAGAACCCGGGATCGTGCTTCACCCGGGTCAGGCGCTCCTTGGAAATCGCCGCCACGATCTCGCCGTCCCGAAGCAGGCAGGCGCTCACATCGTGATCGTAGGCGTTGATCCCGAGGACGTATTTCGTCAACTAGAGCTCGCCCTTCTCGTGCTTCGCTCCGAGGACCGCGAGCATGTCTTCGGTCATCTTCGCGAGGTCGAACTTCGGGCTCCAGCCCCAGTCCGCGCGGGCCGCGCTGTCGTCCATCGAGTTCGGCCAGGAGTTGGCGATGGCCTGCTTCATGGGGTCGACGTCGTAGTCCATGGTGAAGCCGGGGATGTGCTTTTTGATCTCCGCCGCCAGCTTCTCCGGGTCGAACGACATCGCCGAAACGTTGTAGGCGTTGCGGGCGGTGAGCTTCGACGGGTCGGCTTCCATGAGATCGATGGCCGCGTCCACGGCGTCGGGCATGTACATCATGTCGAGGAAGGTGCCGGCGCCGAGCGGGCAGGTGTACTTCCCGTTCTTGATGGCCTCGTAGTAGATCTCCACCGCGTAGTCGGTGGTGCCGCCGCCCGGCAGGGTGACGTTGCTGATGATGCCGGGGTAGCGCAGGCCGCGGGCGTCGACGCCGAAACGACTGTAGTAGTAGTCGCACAAGAGCTCGCCGGCCACCTTGGAGACGCCGTACATGGACGTCGGACGCTGGATGGTCACCTGCGGGGTGTTGTCGAGCGGCGTGGTCGGGCCGAAGGCGCCGATCGAGCTCGGGGTCATGACCGCGCAGCCGCACTCGCGAGCGACCTCGAGGACGTTCAGCAGTCCGCCGATGTTCACCTGCCATGCGAGGACCGGATTGGCCTCACCGACGGCCGAGAGGATCGCGGCCAGGTGGTGAATGGTGCCGACGTTGTACTCCTTGACGATCTCGGCGACCTGCTCGACGTTGCCGACGTCGATGAACTTGAACGGCCCGGAGTCCCGGAGCTCGTCGCTCGGAGCGGTCTTCCGCCCCGTCGCCACCACGTTGTCGTTCCCGTAGCGCCGACGCAAGGCCATGGTGAGTTCGGAGCCGATCTGACCCACCGCGCCCGTAACCAGGATTCTCTTCTGTGACATCTTTTGCCCTCGCCCGTTGATGGGTTATTGAGTTTCTGTACCAACCCCGGAATCTACCAGAGCCCGCAAGAGCACGCGAGTTCACAAGACCCGTTTGGAGAGACCGCCGTGGGATACGAAAGCTCCGCCCTGATCGAGAATGCAGGCGACCTCTTCGAAAAGGCCACCACCGGCCCGTTTCTTACAGGAGTGCGATCCGGCGCCCTCCCGGCCGAGGCCCTGAACCGCTGGCTGGTGCAGGACCGGATCTTCGTCGGCGAGCTCTTCCGCTACCAGTCGATCGTTTTATCGAAGGCGCCGGACGGCGCCCGCCCGGTCCTCCTCCGGGGCCTCCTGGCGCTGCAGATGGAGCTCGAGTGGTTCGCTGAGATCGGCGCCGATCGCGACCTGTCCGACACCGAACCCCACCCTGTTTGCGACCGCTACAACGACTTCCTGCTCCGGGCCGCCTACCTCGAACCGTTCCCACGGCTGATCCAGATCCTGTTCGGCGTGGAGGCCGCGTACCTCGGCTCGTTTCAGAGGCTCAAGGACGGGGGTCGCCCGCCCGGGGGAATCTACGCCGAGCTGATCGAGCGCTGGTCGAGCGACGCCTTCGTCACCTACGTGGACGAGCTGCACGAGTTGACGGTCGAACACCCCTACCCGGACCAGATCGCCTTCGACGAGGTCCTCGGGTTCGAGCACGAGTTCTGGCGCATGACCTGGGAGGGCTGAGGGATGCTTGCGAAACGGCTGTTCGGGCTGAATGCCGAGACCGTCGAAGCCTGCCTCTCACACCCCTTCGTGCAGGGTATCGGCGACGGCACGCTGCCCCTCGAGACCTTCAAGGCCTACGTGGCTCAGGACGCGTTCTTTCTCCGAAGCTTCGCCCGCGCCTATTGCGTGGCCGCCGCGCGAGCGCCGAATGTGGCCTGCTTCGAGGGCCTGCTCACCATGGCGGGCGGGGTGCTCACGGAGCTCAAGCTGCACCGGGAATTCGCCGGGACGCTCTCGATCGATCTGGACATCGTCGTCCCCCTGCCGGAGACCCTCGCCTACACCGATTTCCTCCTGAAAACCGCCTGGCACCACGACCTGCCCCAAACGATCGCGGCCATGGCGCCCTGCATGCGCCTCTATGCCTACCTGGGGCAGCAACTCGCGACCGGAGGCGTGCCGAACCACCGCTTCACGGGGTGGATCCGGACGTACTCCTCCCCGGAGTTCGAGGAATTGGCGGCGGTCCTCGACAACCTGCTCGACGCCTACGCCGAGGACACGGTGGAGGTCCGCGCGGCGTACGCGAAGGCGATGCGGCTCGAGTTGGGTTTCTTTGAGGCTTGCGCTTGAGGTGATCGATCGAATTCCGACCTACCGTGCCGGGCCTTTTTGGTCGGAATTCCCGGAGGTCGGGTCTTTCTTCTGGGGCGCTTCGCGCTTTGAAAAAGACAAACAGAATCAGGGGGGCTCTCGAACGCTGAAGGACGGGTGGACGGTTGTCTACCCTGATGTGCCTCGAAGCTTGGTCGGGTAAGAGGGGAGCGAGCTCAGCCTCGTGTCCTCGATGGGGTTCCCCACCGTAAAGTGATAGAGGCTCTGAAACTCGCGGCCTGCGAGACCGAGGAGGTCGTGCACGCCGTCATCGAAGTAACACCCGATGCCGGTGCCGCGCCCTCCCTCCGCCTCCGCCTCCAGGTAGAGCATCTGCCCGATGATCCCCGACTCCCAGAAGAGGTGCCGGTAGAGCCACGGGCCCCTGGCGTCAAGGGACGCCGCGAAGTCCGCGATCATGCCCAGGCTGAAGAACGAGGCGCCGGCGATGTCCTGGGTGCAGGAGAGCTTCGCCGCGAGCGCCCGGCAGTCGCCCTCCTGAAGAAGGTGAAGCGGCAGGCCGTCGGGCAGCCCTTCCGGCCGGCGCCACAGGAAGTCGTCCCTCATGGCGGCTCGGAGTCGGTCGAGGGCGCGGGGGTCGCGGCAGAGGAGATAGAGGCCCGGGGCCAGGCCCTCGACGCGGTGCACGAAGACCGCGAGGTGGAGGGCGGGGGGGAGCGGCAGGGCGGAAAAGGGCGGGCATCGGCCGGGCAGCGTCCGCAGAAGGATTCGGACGAACCCCTCCCGCGAGATCGACGACCGGCCGTCGAACCTCTGGGCGCTGCGACGCGTTCTCACGAGCGTGCGGGCATCGTGATCCGGACGGCCGGGAGATCGGGTCACGTCGCTGGCGGGCGACCCGCCGTCGAGCACCACGCCGGGGTTGCGGGAAGCTTTCGCGGCGTGCCCGATGACCTCCCATTCGTCGTGCGCCGGGGAGAGTTCGTTCGCCAGGCCGGTGAAGACGGCGGTGCGAGACCCCTCCAGCACGGCCTTCTCCGGCGACGGCACGGCGGCGGCGGGGCCGGGGCTGACCGCGGCGATCAGTTCCGCCTCCTCCCGCTCCTCCGCCACCGGGAAGTCTTTGGCGCGATCCAGCCCGAGCAGAGTGTCCACCACGTCGTGCGACCACCCGAGCACGCGGACCTGCCGGCCGCGCATCGCGGCGGCGAGGGAGAGGGCGGCGACGGCGTGGCCGGTGTCGTGCTGGCAGTAGCGGAACGCGCGCTCCCCGTACTTCCAGGCCTCGCGCCAGGTGATGGAGGACAGGCCGAGCAGGAAACTCCCGGGGGGCAGTCCGGCGGTCAGCGCGGCGAACGTCTCGGCGCTCAACGTCGCCCGCCGCTCCAGAACGTGATCCCGCGGCAGGTAGTGGTAGACGCCGGGGCTCTCCCCGATCCCCGCCAGCGCCGGCAGGATGGCGTAGCCCTCCGTGGGATGAAGGTTGCCGCTCGAGGGATTGACGCGCAGCGCCCACTGACTGGGACCGGCCTTCTTGATCGCGGAGACGGCCAGCGAATGGAAGAACAGGTCGGCCACGACGGCGGCGTCGAGGGGTCCGGGCTCAGCGACCCCGGGACGGAAGAGATCCTCGTAGAGCGACTCGTCCGGGAAGTCGAAGCCGAGCGCGACCTTCGGCGCCCCCTCGAACTCCCGAAACGGCTCCGGCTGGGTCTCCCAGTCGAGAGTGCCCTTCGAGCGGGCGTAGCGGTCGAAGTGGTGCTTCGTCCGCTCGTGGTAGTCGCGGATGTCCAAGGCGCTGCTCTCCCGGGAAACGTCTCCCCTACTTGGCCTCGAGCGCTCCGAGCGCCGCCCGGATCCACCGGTCCTCGTTGCTTCCGGCCTTCGCCCGGCCGAGCGCCTTCGTCAGGGCCTCCTTCGCCTGCGCCCGGGGGTGCTCGGTGAAATGGAGGGCGATGCGGCCGTCCTGGGTGGAGCCGGCCGCGAGGATCTCGGTCAGGCGTTCGTCGAGGTCCGAGGCCCCGATCTCGATCGCCGCGTTCAGCGCCGCGTTGGCCACGTAGTCCGGGGCCGTGGCGGTGGCCTGAAGGAGCGCGTCCACGGAGGCCGGCGATCCGATCTTCTTGAGCGCGTGCGCCGCGCCGCCCCGGTAGTCGCTCGATTCCGCCTCTTCGAGCAGCATCTCGATCAGGGTCGGCACGGCCTTTTCCCCGAGAGAGGCGAACGCCTGCTGCGCCTGCGACCAGACCTCGTTGTCGGCCTTCCCCCGCATCAGCCGGCGCAGGGTGGGGATGGCCTCGGCCCCCGCCACGTCGCCCAGGTGCTCGACGGCGTAGGATCGGTTCGCTCCGCCGGACCCGATCTCGATGCTCTCGACGAACAGCCTGGCGAAGTCCTCCTCCCCGCCGGCCGCGCGGACCGCCACCGCGGCTCGAAGTCGAAGAGCGGTGGCCTCCCCTTCGTCCTTCGCCACCGCGAGCGCCTCCCCGTGGAGACCCTCGGGCTTCATTCGAGCGGCGGCCTCGAGGCAAAGCTCGCGCTCCGAGGAACTCCCCCGCCGGAAACCGCGGAGCAGGACTTCCTTCTCCGGTTCCGCGACCTTCCCCTCGCGAAGTCCGACCTGCCGCAGGCGGTCCCCGTTCGCCACGACCAGAATGCTCCCCGCGTCCTCGTCCACCGCGATGCCCGCGTGCCACCAGATCGAGGAAACACTGCGCTGAAAACCGGAGAGCGTGGCCGCGTCGAACAGCTCGTCGAGCTTGCGGCGGAAACGGACGCCCTCCCTGCCGGTAACAAAGATCAGCGCGTCGCCGTGCCCGACATTCCCGTACTTCTCGAAGAGCACGAAGCCCGCCGGCTCGTCGAGCACGCGGACCCGGAGCGGCATCTGGTCCACGCGGCCGGTGCCGATCAGTTCGTCCCCGGAGTCGCGGTCGATGGATCCGCCCGTGCCTTCGCGAAGACCGAAGCGATCCGGGGCCGTGGCGTCGGTCATGGGCGGCTTCCCTTCCGCCCGACGACAGAGCTCGAAGGAGATACCCCCTTCCACCCTCTCGATCACGACGTAGGTCTTCCCGGTGGGCGAAACCACGCGCCGGTCCTGAAAGGGGAGCCAGGAATCGGCGAAGGCCGGGACCGAGAGGAAGAGGACGATGAAGGCGGAAAGGAGGGCTGATCTCTGCATCGAATGAACCTCGGAAACGACTCCCGGTTTAGTTTTTCGTGCCCCGAGTATACGGTGCGGAAGCGCGGGAGAGGCAGATCAGGAGACGGGAATGACACCGAGATCCGCCCCCTGACCCTCAGCTACCTCTGGCCGCGGGAACTGGAGCACCTCTTCGCTCGCGCCGGACTCACGCTGCTGAAGATGTACGGGGATTTCGAGAGGACGCCCTTCGGCCCGGGGAGCCAGGAGATGGTCTGGGTGGCGAAGCGAAGCTGAGTGCGGGCGGCAGGCCCCGGTGGTAACCTCTGCCGATCGTGACCCGAACCTCACTTCTCAGCCTGGCGGCACTCACCCTGGCCACGGCCGTCTTCTTCATCGGGCTCGGCTCCTATGGACTCGTGGAGCCGAGCGACGCGCGCTACGCGGAGATCGCCCGGGAGATGCACGAGTCCGGGGACTTCCTGTACCCCCGACTGATGGGCATCCACCACTTCGACAAGCCACCCCTGATCTACTGGCTGACGAGTCTCGGCTACGCCGTCTTCGGGGTGAATGAGTGGGGCGCGCGGGTGGTGCAGGGGGTGCTCGGGCTCGCGCTGGCGGGGATCCTGCTCGGCTTCGCCCGGCGGCACCTGTCGCGGGAGCAGGCCCCGTGGGTGGTAGTGCTCCTCGTCACCACCCCGGCGGTGATCGGCGCGAGCCGCATGCTCACCACGGACCTGCTCCTCGTCACCTGCCAGATCCTCGTCCTCGTCTCGTGGTTCGATCACTTTACCGGGGGCGGCAACCGGTTCACGCTGATCTGGATGTACCTGGGGCTCGGTCTCGCGCTCCTGACGAAGGGCCCGGTGGGAGCGCTCATCCCCGCGTTGATCCTGGCTCCCACCGCCTTTCTCTGTCGCGGGCACGGAGCACGCGGCATCTCCTTCCGAGTTCTTCCCGGCATCCTGATCACGGCCGCGGCGGCGGTGCCCTGGACCTGGCTCGTGCTCCGGGACACCCCCGGCCTCTTCGACTACCTCGTGAAGGAACAGCTGGCGGGACGCGCCACCGCGGGCGGGCTCGGGCATCCGCGACCCTGGCACTTCTTCCTGGTCGTCTTCCCGGCCCTGGGGCTGCCCTGGCTCCTCCTCCTGCCGGCCGGCTGGCGACGCCTTCGGCGGGAGGCTCCGCCCCTCGGGACGTTCCTCCTCCTGTGGGCGCTGGTCCCCCCGCTCTGCTTCAGCCTGCCCACCACCAAGCTGCCCCTCTACGTCCTGACCTCGTATCCGGCGGTGGCCCTGCTGGCGACCGCCGCGCTCACCGCAAAGGTGCCGCCTCGGCGGACGATCCGGGCGGTGGCGGTGGGCTTCACGCTCCTCGGTCTCGGGCTTCTCACACTGGCCACCGGCCGGATCGACCTGCCGAAAGGCGATCTCACCGGCCTCTCCGCCGCCGACACGCCGATGCTCCTCTTGCCCCTCTGCGGAGCCTTGATCGCGGCGGGCATCGCGGCGTTCATCCTGACCCGCCCGAAGCGCGCGTCCTGCCGTGGAGCGGCCCTCGCCCTCGCTCTGGGCCTCGCCTTCCTCCCGGCCTTTGCGTCAACCCGTGGAGATGACCTGCCCCTGCGCTCGGTGCGGGTCCTCTGCGGGGACGTCGAACGGGAGATCCGGGACGACGACCTGCTCGTCGAGTACCGGGACTTCGCCGCCGGCCTGACCTTCTACACCGGGCGTGTGCCGATCCTGGCGGGGATCGAGCGGGAGCTCCGATTCGAGAGCCACGAGACCAGGGCGAGGGTGATCGACCTCGACCGGTTCGACCGTCTCTGGGAAGGCCCCCGCCGGATGCTGGTGCTCACGCGAAACCGCCACGTGGACGAACTCAGGGGCGCTCGCGTGATCCGGTCCGCGGGTGGGTACTCTCTCCTGACGAACCGATGACGCCCTCGACGCCGGAATGTCCGGTTTTGGGCCGAATGTCAGACCTGGCCCCAGTCGAGGAGCGGCGGGAGGAGGCGGACGTTCAGGCCGCAGCCCCTCAGGCGGGCGAGGGTTTCCCGCAGGGTGCGATCCGTGCACCAGGGGATGCCGCGGAAGACGCTGTGGCAGGGCCGATTGAGGCCCATCAGGTAGTAGCCGCCGCTTAAGGACGGGCCGATCGCGGTGTCGATCTCGAGGAGCGCCTCGAAGGCCTCGCCGAGAATTTCGGAGGAGACCTCCGCGCAGTCCGTGCTGAGGGCCAGAACCCGCTTGGCGCGCTTGCGGAAGGCCCCGACGAAGGCGTCTTCCAGCCGCCGACCGGAATCGCCGTCCGGCTGCGCCAGGTAGTGAAAGCCGTTCCCCAACCAGCGCTTGAATTCTCCCTCGGCCGTCTCCGGCGCGAAGTAGGCGATCTTCGCGAGCCCCGGTCGCTCGAACTCCCGGACGACTTCGACGACCTGCTCGATCATCTTGCGGGCAACGCCGGCGGCGCCCTCCGCCCCCAACCGTGCGACCAGCTCCTCCCTGGACTTCCCGGCCTGGGGGTATTCGAGGAAGAGAAAGATCACTTCCTCCGCGGCGGGGAGCAGCCCTTCGAGATCGGCCAAGGAAAACGCCCTTCATCATGGTGGGGATCGGGGATCGCTCGGACGACCCACACCGTCGTCAAGAGCAAGAACCAACATACCCGCAACCTGAAGCTTTCGGAGTTTCACCCGCCAGGAAGCCCGGTCGGGTCGCGGGTCCACTCCTTACACAGCCCCCGCCCGCACCTGTACATTCCCGCTCCGCCGGCACCGTTTCCTTTCGATTTCTGCCCGGATGTCGTTTTCAGGGGTGGTCCAGACGCCAAAGGAACGATCCGAATGCTCAGACTCCATCGACTCTCCGTCCTGCTCGCCCTCCTGGTACTTCTCTGTGCGCCGGCCGCGGCCGCGCCGGAGGACGCCGCCCAACCGGTTCCGGCGGTGACGATGACCGAGACCACGGTGACCGCCACCCGGACTCCCCGCTCCGTTTCGAGCCTGTCCGGGTCGGCCACCGTCATGGACCGGGATGAGATCGGCTTCAAGGACTCGGTCACGCTGGACCAGGCCATGGATCAGGTCGCCGGCGTGGACGTGGTCGGGGCTTCGCGCTACGGCCAGGAGGTCCGGTTCAACACCCGCGGACTGCCGAGCGGCTTCGGCACGCAGCGCACGCTGATCCTCCTCGACGGCCGCCCCCTCACCGACGCGTACCTGGGCTCGGTCGATCTGGCCCAGTACCCGCTCGGTTCGATGCAGAGGATCGAGCTGGTCCGGGGGCCGGCCTCCGCGCTCTACGGCAGCAACGCCCTCGGCGGCGTCGGCAACCTGATCCCGCGCGCCGGAGGGCCGGTGCAGCAGACCGAGATCTACGGCGAGGGCGGCACCTTCGGCAGCTGGCGGACCGGCATCAGTCACGGCACCATGGCCGGCCCGGTGGACGTGTTCCTCTCCATCGAGGGGGCCGGCACGAACGGCTACCTCGACAACTCGCGCGGCGACGATATGGACTGGGCCACGACCTCCGCGTTCTTCAATCTCGGATACGCCACCGACCGCTTCGAGGTCCGGGCGTACTTCTCCGCGTTCGGCGGACGGGGGACCGACGAGGACTACGACCGTGACGTGAAGCGGAACATGGAGGACCTCGACTTCACCTACCAACTCGATCCGGAGCACGATGCGGTCACGAACCTGCGCGTCTACCGCAGCCAGCTCGACCAGACCCTCGATTGGTTCGAGCGACCGAAGACCGACTACGACCAGGTGAGCTGGGGCGCCATCCTCACGCAGACCTGGCGGGTTCACAGTTCGCACCTCCTGCTCGGAGGCCTGGAGTGGCGGCTCGAGGATGCCCAGGTCGGCGAGCCGGCCGGGGATGTGAATGAAGACGCCACGACCTTGTCCGCCTTCGTGCAGGACGAGTGGGAGGTGACCGAGGACATGGATGTCGTCCTCGGCGGCCGCTACGACAAGCGCACCGGGATCGACGGGGAGTTCTCCTTCCGCCTGGGAGGAAACTACCGCGTCGTACCCGGAACCACCCTCCGCGCCGCAGTGGGCCGCGCCTTCCGCGCCCCCACGATCTCCGACCAGTACCTCCCCACCACCCAGTACTTCGGCATGACCTTCGAGGGCAACCCGGATCTCGATCCCGAGTACCTCTACAGCGCCGAGGTGGGAGTGGACCAGGAGGTGGTGCCGGGCGTCATCCTGAGCGTCACCGGCTTCGCATCGAGCTTCAAGGACTTCTGGGACTTCCTCCCGGACACGGACGGCGTCTTCCGCCCCCAGAATGTCGGCAAGGTGCGGATCCTCGGCCTCGAGACGGGGGTGGTGGCGGACATCGGGGAAGGCTTCTTCGCCGACGCCGGCTACACCTTCACCGACGCCGAGTACCGGGACTTCGACCCCAACCCGGACGTCGAAGGGAACCGGATCGACGACAACGTGAAGCACCGCGGAAGCCTGGGCGTCAGCTGGCGTCACCCCGTCGGCCACGCCATCCGCTTCGGACTCATGGTCTCCGGCGACCGCTACACCGACCCCGAGAACAGCCAGGACGGGCGCCTCTCCTCGTTCTACGTGGCGGAGATCCAGGCCGTGGGGCACCTCGCCGAGAACATCGACGTCACCCTGAACGTGCAGAACCTGTTCAATCACCGCTATGCCACGCGGCCGGAGTTCAAGCAGCCGGGGCGGGCGATCTTCGGGGGGGTGCGGTTTACGTTTTGACCGCCGTGTGCGGGTGGCTGGCCGACGCTTCGAAAACAACACCGGGAGTCCTTTTTTCCGCGCGCGGAAAGGACTCCCGGTGTTGTTTTTTGGTGAGAGAAACGGATCGAGGGGGGCGTGCCAGCGCGCAAGCCCG
>SWCD01004678.1_pt1 | contig 27613 bp, 30 predicted proteins | sample 4693011 | NCBI WGS metagenome assembly SWCD01 (sample SAMN10267278, study PRJNA491770) | bioreactor metagenome | isolation source: DHS bioreactor inoculated with marine | place: Japan: Omine Ridge, Nankai Trough | reverse complement strand
ACAGTTCTGTCTTTGCTTGGACGGGTTATACCAATTTTTAATTTAACTTTTTCCACACTTTAAGGCGCCCTGCAGTTGTAGGGCGTTTTTTTGTGCATTTCATCGATCTAGCTAGCAGATCAAAAAACCTGTGCAACGATCCTCGATTAAAATTATTACATTTGTGCTATATATTTTTGCATGAAGCACCTTTACCTCATCACATTCTTAGTGGTTTCTTCATTCTGTTTTGGTCAAGATGCCAAAAAAGGAGGGGATATCGAGGGCTTTTCGCTCTATCCCAATCCGGTTACCTATGGGAAAATATACATTACAACCTCTTATGTCGGTCCAAAAAAAATTATGATTTTTGATGTATTGGGCGAAAAAGTATTGGAAACGACCATCAGGGGGTCCGAAGTGAACTTGTCCGATCTGGATGCAGGAATTTACGTGCTACGTGTTCTTGAGAAGGACAAAATGGCCACCCGTAAGCTTATCGTAAAATAGGAATCGAATCGACCCTACTTTACGTATTTCTAGACAATCTTCCATTCAAAAAAAATCTATTATCTACCAATAAAATTGGTTCACCTACAAAAAACGGCGTTTCACAACATTTAGTATTGGCCACGTTGACCTTTTTCTATATTTACATCGTTGATCCCAAATCAATATCAAATGAAAAGAATCTACGTAGCTTTATTATTGGCATTTACCTTTGTATTGTCCGGACAGGAAATGGTAAGTGTTCATCTGCAAAAGGATGAAAATGCCCAGGGCTTTAAATTGTATCCAAACCCTGCCTATGATGATGTGGTGTATATAAATACATTGAACAGCGCCTTAAAAATGGTTGTTGTCTACGATGTTTTTGGAGAAATAGTCCTGAAGGACAGGATTTCTTCGGATGCGCTAAACATCTCCAGATTGGTTCCAGGCGTATACCTTTTACAAGTGACCGAAAATCAAAAAACCATGACCCGGAAATTGGTCGTAAAATAATTGTTTAAAAAACGTATCGGCCCCACAGATATTTAGCCCCTTAAAGGGGCTTTTTTTGTTTTAAGGACTTTGCCGTTATCATTACCTTTGTCCCAAGTTAACCGTTTTATGGACCTCAAGGCAATTTTTGATAATACCAACTCTTCCAGATTTAAATTCCTTGCCTTGCAAACGTTTAGATATCAATACCGGAACAATACAACGTATCAGGAATTTTGCAAACTTTTGGGCAAGAGCGAATCCCGAGTGGAAAAAATCGAGGACATCCCATTTTTGCCCATAGAATTCTTTAAATCGAAAAAAATAATCACAGGCAATGGCAACGCTGAGATTCTTTTTACCAGCAGTGGCACCACCGGAAGCCAAACCAGCAAGCATCATGTTTTGGACGTTTCCGCATATGTAAATAGTTTTCGGAATACTTTTGAATACTTCTACGGCCCCATAACCAATTACTGTATCTTGGCCCTGCTCCCCTCCTATCTGGAACGCGAAGGCTCCTCCCTTATCTATATGGTAGAAGACCTAATAAAGCAAAGCAATCATCCCGACAGCGGGTTTTACCTGCACGACACCGTTGGCCTGAGAAAAAAATTGGAAATACTGGAGAACACGGGCTCCAAAATATTATTGATCGGCGTTTCCTTTGCGTTGTTGGACATGACCGAGCAACACCCCATTACGCTAAAAAACACAATAGTGATGGAAACAGGGGGCATGAAAGGGCGAAGAAAAGAAATGATACGGGAGGAACTGCATGCCATCCTTAAAAAAGGTTTTGGGGTAGAAAAGATCCATTCGGAATATGGGATGACGGAACTCCTGACCCAAGCTTACTCAAAAGGTGATGGAATATTCCAGACGCCTCCCTGGATGAAAATCCTTATTAGGGATACCGAAGACCCACTGACCCTTTTAAAAGTGGGACAAACGGGGGGGATCAATGTGATCGACCTCGCAAATATCAACTCCTGCTCTTTTATTGCCACTCAGGACCTGGGAAAAATTCATAGCGATGGAAACTTTGAAGTGCTCGGCCGTTTTGACCATTCCGATATAAGAGGGTGCAATTTGATGGTTCTTTAGGTTCTGATAAATTTCAAAAAACAATTTCATCGTTCCAGTCCGAATGCATTATTCCCCAATTAATAGAAATTGGACTCCGTCACCAACTAGTATTCCCTTTTATAGCTCAATACCGGCCCATCGCAGGCACCCCAGGTATTTCTCAAATGGTCCCGATCAATAATAAATAAAGTCTCAGAAGGTTGGTGTTGACAAGAACCTATAATTTCCGATTCCTTGGGATAGCTTAGCAACATATATTCGCCATCGACCATAATTTTTGTTTTGTAGATACCCTCCTCCTCGATGGTTTTATCTCCTTCTGTCCTGGATTTTAGAAAAGTACTGTCGGAATCGAAAATATAATATTCCTGCCAATCCATGTCGTCCCCTGTACGTTCGGAATTAGGCACCATACCAGACATGGATACCATCACAAATTTATGCGGCAACAAACTTGGATCTATTTCATCATCGTTGGTGCAAGAGGTCAGAAAAAAGACAAAAAGTATTATAGCAAATATATTTTTCATTTTCATGCTTTCTTTACAAGATACCACCCTCCTTATTAGGTTGCTTCTTACAGTCTAAATTTTAGGGAATCAATATTTGAACAACTTCATTTTTAAACGTTTGGCAACCCATAAATGACAATCGATCCGTTTCGGTTCCTCGGCTATGTACCTAATATCTTGGCATCTACACGAAATACGGAACGCACATCGATGTGGTAATCGGAGGCAAGAACCTTATCCGTTACTGTATGCAGTCGTAACTTATAGGAATCTTTTTTAATATATTCTTTAAGATCATTATCGGAGGTTTCCAATTCCAATTCCCTTCCAGCATTTTCCGGAATGTTCTCGTTCCATGCAATTTTTATTTCCTGCAAATCTTCTGCAGAGATATAGATCTCAATTGATTTTAAGAAACTAAAATCCCCGTTTTCCGGGGCGGTGATACTCAATCCCAGTTTCTTGAGCACAATTTCCTCGATAAGGTTCTTTTTGGTATTGTTCACTGCAAATTCCGATTCGGAATCGGTTTCCATGTCCGGAGTAAAAAGGTCGAATGGCAAATTGATTCCAGTAGAGGCAGGGATAACTATACTTTCTTCATAGTTCATGTCGAATTGGGTAAGACTATCTACTTTGTCACAACCCAAAAGGAACATTACAATAAATCCAAAAAAAACATAAAAACGCATCGTAGTTAATATAAAAGGTTGAATTACATAACGGTAATAGCAGAAAATTATTGGCATGAAATGGATTTGGGATTGCGGACCAACAGTTTTAAAACTTGTTGGTCCAAACTTAACAATTCCAACTTTAGTGATAAAAGGCTTCCCTATTCCACAACCAAAACGAAGTAGTTTTTCTTGCCCCTTTGTAGAAGAATGAACTTATCGTTGATCAAATCGGAGGATGTAATAAGATAGTCCTCCTTTATTTTTTCCTGGTTTACCGAGATAGAATTTTGTTTCAGTTCCCGACGTGCCTCCCCATTAGATCCCAAAAATCCGGTCTTTGCCGCAAGGGCCCCGATCATATCCAAACCACCTTCCAGTTCGGATCTTGAAATTTCGGCTTGTGGCACGCCTTCAAAAACATCCAAAAACGTTTTTTCGTTCATCTTTTTCAGATCCTCAGAGGTCGATTTTCCAAAAAGGATGTTACTTGCGCGAATCGCGTTGTCCAAATCTTCCTGGGAATGCACCATGACCGTAATTTCTTCCGCCAAACGCTTTTGCAGTATCCGTAAATGCGGGGACCCTTGATGGTCTTGGACCAATTTCCCTATCTCCTCTTGGGATAGAAACGTGAATATCTTGATATATTTTTCCGCATCTTCATCGGAAGTGTTCAACCAATATTGGTAGAATTTATATGGGGAAGTCCTATCTGCATCCAGCCATATATTTCCGCCTTCGGTCTTTCCAAATTTGGTGCCATCCGCCTTGGTGATCAACGGACAGGTTAGGGCATAGCCTTTTCCACCATCTATTCTACGAATCAGCTCGGTTCCAGTGGTTATGTTGCCCCATTGGTCGCTACCCCCCATTTGCAGGGTACAATTGTGATTCCTGTACAGGTGCAAAAAGTCATAGCCCTGCACCAACTGATATGTAAATTCTGTAAAGGACATCCCTTCCTTGGCTTCGGCAGACAGTCGCTTTTTAACGGAATCCTTGGACATCATATAGTTAACGGTAATATGCTTACCTACATCCCTGATGAATTCCAAAAAGGAAAAATCCTTCATCCAGTCGTAATTGTTCACCAGAATAGCGGCATTTTCAGCATTGCCTGTAAAATCCAAAAAGCGCGCCAACTGACCTTTTATGGCCTCTTGATTATGGCGCAAGGTAGTCTCGTCCAGCAAATTGCGTTCTGTAGATTTGCCCGAAGGGTCCCCGATCATACCTGTGGCTCCCCCCACCAGCGCATATGGCTTATGTCCGGCCAGTTGAAAATGCCTCAACATCATGACTCCGACCAAGTGGCCTATATGAAGTGAATCAGCTGTGGGATCTATTCCCACATAGGCAGACTGCATTCCGGTCATCAAATGTTCTTCCGTGCCGGGCATCACGTCATGTAACATGCCCCTCCATTTCAATTCCGCTACAAAATTTGAAGCCATTCCTAGAATTTTAAATATTGAATTGTTCTTTGATTTTATTTCTAACTGCAAATATAGGGTCAACGTTGATTTTTTTGGGGAAAGAATCGCCCAAATATTATTTATCCTCCAAATTAAATGTCTTTAACGGGCCATTTTAGGATTGAAATATAAACGAACACACTCTTTGAAACGACCCTGTTTACAGTAGATTACCGATAAACGACATAAGTCGTCCTTTCGTCCTAGCACCAGTTTTAGCACTTCATCGATGATTAAATGTTACTCGTCATAAACCTTGTAGCCTCGTTCTCCATTTGGCTCCATTAATGTTCTTTTGGGCCAATTTTTTTGTCCTGGACAAGGAGTTGCAGCAACTTTGTCCTATAACAATTAAATAAAAAATCATGAAGACATTATTACTCTGTAAGGAAATTTATTTGGAAAGTTTCAGGGATTTGGGAAATTATATCCTGAAAAATTATTTTAAAGCATTTGCCTGGTTCAGTTTCGTTATGATAGCTGTCGTACTCTATGCCTTTATTTTTAGGGTTATCACCGGATTTGCTTTCGATTAAAAAAAACCACTACCATCCAACCAAATCTTAACCTTATGAGAAAAAGAAAACTCGAATTTATTGACCTGGTCGTTGCTACAGGTTTCCTCTATGTAATATTTATGATTTTCCTTGTTTTTACAGCGTTCAAATAAGACCAGCATAAAGAAGGGGCCCTAACTTAGGGCCCTAACTTTTTCCAATGTAGGGATCCCAGTCGACCTTTCAACTTCCTTAACTTGCAAAATACGATCAAATCCTTCTTTGTCATTTAGGGATCGGTTACCTTTGAATCCTTTATGAAGGACCAAGGCATGGATAAAATCGGGAAACAAGATTCAATTTCGAACCATCACCCCAACAACCCGCTTCACGGTAAAAAGTTGGCGGATATATTGGACCATCTGGTTTCCACCTATGGATGGGAGGGACTAGGTTCCAAAATCGATATCCGGTGTTTCAATCACGACCCTTCCGTTAAGTCAAGCCTTACGTTTTTAAGAAGGACCCCTTGGGCGAGGGCAAAGGTGGAGAAACTATATTTGGAATCCCTCGATTTGTAACCACTGCACCAGTGTATTTATAATTTACAACTTAGCTTTCAGAGTGCTAAAACAAATTTTTATTTAAGTAAATTTGATGCATGGTATTAGTAACGGGAGGTACAGGTTTGGTCGGATCACATCTTTTGTTCCAACTTGCGATGAATGGCGTCCAGATTACAGCAATACACAGAAAAAATAGCGACCTAAAAAGGGTAAAGAAGATATTTTCGTATTATTCCCCACAATACGAAACGCTGTTCCAAAAAATAACATGGCAGGAAGCCAATCTAAGCGATATTACCTCTTTGGATACCGCTTTTACCAATATAGCACAAGTATACCACTGTGCGGCAATGATCTCCTTTGACCCATCCGATTTCGATGAATTACAAAAAGTAAACGTAGAGGGCACGGCAAATGTGGTCAATATGTGTTTGGCACATGGTATAGAAAAATTATGCTATGTGAGTTCCATTGCCACCCTTGGCAAGGGCAAAGGCAAAATGGAAGTGACCGAAGAAAGCGAATGGAATGAACAGGATGCCAATGTTTACGGAATCTCCAAGTATGAAGCGGAAATGGAGGTTTGGAGGGGGTCGCAAGAAGGCTTGGCCGTTACGATCATCAATCCAGGGGTCATCGTCGGCCCCGGTTTTTGGCAAACCGGAAGCGGGGAACTGTTCCAGACCGCCGCAAAAGGAAGGAATTACTTTCCTCCGAGTGGGACAGGCTTTGTTGCGGTCAACGACGTTGTAACCGCCATGATTTGCTTAATGGAATCCCCTATAAAAAACGAACGGTTTTTAATGGTCGGGGCCAATATTACATTTAAGGACATCCTAACGCAACTAACTGCCTACCTCGGCAAACCCCGGCCAAAGAAAAAGATCCAGTTTTGGCAACTGGAGGTGTTTTGGCGATTGGACTGGTTGTGGCACCTTATCTCAGGAAAAAAGAGAAATCTGACCAAAAACACGGCGCAATCCCTTCGTAATCGAGAAAATTACAGTTCGCAAAAGATTATGGACCAGCTTCAATTTAAATTTCAGCCGTTGGAGCCGGCCCTTCTTTTTGCCAGTCAGAAGTTTTTGGAGGAACAATAAAAATTGTTCTTTTTCCTTTTTATATATGGGAATATCATTTTGCTTTAAAAAATATCCTTGAAGAAAAAATATCCGGAAACCCTAAAGATTTCTCAATTATTCGATTCGGGTGGCTTGCTCGATCTTTTTACGGCTTCCGTAATACTATCATTGTGCTTTTTCTGGATACTGTCCGCCATTTTCTCCTCAATTTTAATCTTGTCCAACACCTTGGTATAAATGGCTTCATAACTGGATGGAATAGAAGCGTAGTAAATATCACTCTCCGCAAACTGAACACTATCTATCCCATATTTGGCATAGACATATTCCATAGCCCCAATATTATTTTTCCTCAAAAGCTCCGAATTGATATTCTTGGCTGCATTGATTATCGCAATGTCATATAGGATATCTTCCATCTTTTGTATTGGGATCAGATTGTTTGGCTCCTTGATAACCTTTTCGGCACAGGCAACAACAAAAAATGACAAAGCCAACAAATAAAACCCTTTTTTCATTCAAAAAATCTTTACGAACATGGAAGTTAGAAAAATAAGAATAGACTTATAAGGTCACTTTCGTTCTATGCTCTCCTTTCAATGTTCTCTTGACTAATCTCTATATTCTATTCCCTATGTTCTATTTTCTATACTCTCTGTTCCAACTTCTGTACCCACTATCTTTCGAAAGTCAACCGTTTTGCTTTTCGCTGTTCGGAAAAGACTCCATTTTCAAAGGCCAAATGTCCATTTACAAAGGTATGGGATATCCGAGCATTAAAAAATTCGCCCTCAAAGGGGGACCAACCGCACTTGTAGTAGATATTATTTTTCCCTACCTGCCATGGGTCGTTGATATCTACAACCGCAAGGTCCGCAAAATATCCTTCCCGGATAAATCCCCTGTTTTTTATCTGAAATAATTTGGATGGGTTATGGCTTGTTTTTTCTACGATTTTCTCTAGGGAGATTTTTCCCTCCCTATATTTTTGGAACAAGGCAGGCAAGGCATGTTGAACCAGCGGTCCTCCGGAAGGGGCCTTGGTATAGACGTTCTGCTTCTCCTCCAGGGTATGTGGGGCATGGTCGGTAGCTATAACATCGATCCTATCGTCCAATAGCGCCTCCCAAAGCTGGGCCCTATCCTCCCCCGTTTTAACTGCCGGGTTCCATTTGATCAGATTTCCCTTGGTTTCATAATCAACATCGGAAAACCACAGGTGATGGATACACACTTCTGCCGTTATTTTTTTTTCTTCCAAGGGAATATCATTTCGGAAAAGATGTGTTTCCTTTCCCGTGGATACATGGAATACGTGGAGCCTTGCCCCAGTTTTTTTTGCCAAATCGATGGCTTGTGAGGAGGAAAGGTAACAGGCTTCAGCACTTCTGATCAATGGATGATATTCCACTGGGATATTATCCCCGTATTGCGCCCTATAGCGCTCCAAGTTCCTTCTGATGGTGCTCTCGTCCTCACAGTGCACCGAGATGACCATGTCCGTGGACCGAAATATCTTTTCAATCACTTCGGCATCGTCCACCAACATATTGCCCGTAGAAGATCCCAAGAACAATTTTACACCCGAGCATGCATTTTTATCCAATTTTTTAAGTTCCTCCAAATTGTCATTGGTACCACCGAACAGAAAGGAATAGTTGGTAAAGGATGAAGCTGCGGCGATATTGAATTTTTCTTCCAATTTCTCGATAGTCGTGGTCTGGGGAACGGTGTTGGGCTGTTCCATGTAGGAGGTAATGCCTCCGGCAAGTGCTGCCCTACTCTCAGTGGCAATGGTGCCTTTCTGGGTAAGCCCGGGTTCCCTAAAATGTACTTGATCATCGATCATTCCGGGCAAAACATATTTTCCTTCCACGTCGATAACTTTGGCATTCTTTGGACTGATATCGGAATCTATCCGTTTTATGTAGTCGTTCTCCAAAAGAATATCGCATTCCCTTTGGGTATTTTCGTTTACTAGTTTTGCATTCTTGATCAACAATTGGCCCATATCAAAATTTGTTTCTTAGGAAAAGGCTGCGAAGCCTCATCTTCATTACCCCAAAAATAGCTTCACCCACAATGGAAGAACTCATTTTGGACTTTCCTTTTACCCGGTCCGTAAAAATAATGGAAACCTCCTCGATCTTAAATTTCTTTAGATAGGCCCTATATTTCATTTCGATTTGAAAGGCATAGCCAATAAAACGAACAGAATCCAAATCGATGGATTCCAGTACCTGCCTCCTATAACAGACAAAACCGGCAGTTGGATCGTGCACGGGCATACCTGTTATTATTTTCACATAAAAGGAAGCCCCATAGGACAACAGAATCCTGTAAAGGGGCCAGTTAACAACATTTACCCCTTTCTTATAGCGGGAGCCCACTACCACATCAGCTCCGTTGGCACAAGCACGGTAAAGACGCAACAGATCATCCGGCTTATGGGAAAAATCGGCATCCATTTCAAAGATGTAATCGTACTTTTTGGCTATGGCCCATTTAAACCCATGGATATAGGCCGTTCCCAAGCCCGATTTTTCCTTTCTCACTTCCAGGAACAGCAGTCCCTCGAACCTATCCTGTAGTTCCCGAACCTTGCTGGCCGTACCATCGGGAGAATTATCATCCACAATTAAGACATGGAATTGCTTTTTTAAAGCAAAAACAGCCTTGATAATAGCCTCGACGTTCTCGATTTCGTTGTAGGTTGGAATAATTACTAGACTGTCCGACATTGGTATGGCTCTGGTATCAACAAAAATAGCATTTTAAATTGTGTATCATAACGCCTAAGGATTTTTATCATTTTTTTAATATTGGCCAAAGGCGCCCCATCATTGGAAACCAAAATTTATGGAACGGGTATAATCCCAAATATTTGTAATTTTGCGACAATCAACAATTTGGAATGCTAGCAAAATTACCCAAGACCCTGCTTTATTTGTTAGGGGCCCTGTTTATAATCAATCTTTTACAAAGTGCCTTTACGCCTCTTATTTTTGACGAGGCCTACTATTGGTATTATGCCCAAGAAATGGCATGGGGATATTTTGACCATCCCCCCATGGTGGCCTTGATGATAAAACTTGGCAGCTTTTTATTTGATGGGGAGCTAGGAGTGCGTTTTGTGAGCTGTATTTTATCCATTGGCACGTTTTTGGTCTTGTGGCAAATGATAGACAACCCCAAGAAAAAGGACTATGCAACCCATTTTTTTGTGCTTGTCTTTTCCATGACCCTTTTGAACGCCTACGGTTTCTTTACCTTGCCGGATACTCCCCTGATCTTCTTTACCGCCTTGTTCCTTTGGACGTATAAAAAATTCCTCCAGGCACCCTCTTGGCCCATGTCCATTGCCTTGGGTGCAGTCATGGCAGCTCTCATGTACAGCAAATACCACGCAATATTGGTAATAGTTTTTGTGCTACTCTCCAACCTACAATTATTGCGCAACAAATACGCATGGCTAGCTGTTATCGTTTCCTTGGCCTGCTATTCCCCACATTTGTTATGGCTTTACCAACACGACTTTGTCTCGGTTAAATACCACCTCTATGAACGGCCCAACAGAGCTTATGATTTCAATGACTTTACGGTAGCCTTTTTTGTGAACCTCGTCGCGATTTTTGGCCTGACTTTTCCATGGATCTACAAATCCTTGTTTAAAACCAAGGTCAATGATAAGTTTACCAGATCCCTAATTTTCCTCACCTATGGCATAATACTTTTCTTTTTTATTTCGAGTTTTAACCGACGGGTGCAAACGCAATGGATTATCGTCATTTCGATACCATTGGCTGTTATGGCCTTTAATTACATGATGCAAAACGAAGGGGCCAGAAAATGGATTTATCGGTTGGGCATTGTAAACATTGTCCTTATTTTTTACCTGCGATTGGGATTAATTTACAAACCGCTGATTCCCATTTATTACGAAACCCATGGAAATAAGGAATTGGTCCAAGAAATAAAATCGAAAATTGGCGACATGCCGGTGGTTTTCGAAAATTCATATCGGGATGCGCCCATGTACGCATTTTATACGGGGAGCACTACCTACTCCCTAAATAATATAGTGTACCGAAAGAACCAATATTCTATTGATGACTCGGAATCCAAAGTGCAGCACAAAAAAGTGCTTTATGTCTCCGGGTATATGGGCAATCCGGAAATTACCTTTACAAGAAGTGATGGGGCCGTATACAAGGGGAGATACATTGACGATTTTGAATCCTTTAGAAAATTGAAATGCATAATTGATGAAGCGCACGTGGCCCTGGACCCAACGGCCGAACATATCCTAAAGGTTTACAATCCGTACGGGACCGATATTGACCTTAAAAAAATAAAATTTGGATTGGCCTATTTAAACGCGTATAAGGAGGTTCAGGAAATTTTACCGCTTAATCCGGAATTGAACGATAAAAGCACCCCTTTTTTAAAAGCCAAGGATACCACCGTGTTTACGTTCAAGCTGCCCGTTCCAAAAATCCAAAACCCAGGATATTTTAAAGTTGGCATCTCGGAAAATGGACTATATTTAGGCCTTAACGGTGACAATATCAAATTGGAATAATGGAAGCCATCCCAAGAACCCTCTATACGGCCGACTGGATTACAATCGTGCTTTTTGCCAGTGTTTTTTTCTTGGTACTCGCCAAAAGTTTTTTCTATGCCCGATTTTTGAATTATATAATCCTGCCGTTCAACAACAAGTACATATTCATTTACAGTAAAAAGGATATGCTCTTTAATTGGTTCAATGTTTTTCTCACCGTATTCCAGTTGCTCAATTGCTCCCTTTTTATTTACTTGGCCTGGAACATCCTGGCAGGCTCTGGTACGGGAAACAATCCAAAGATGTTCTTAATGATCGGTGGAAGCCTGATATTGTTCTTATTAGCGAAAATTTTCCTTCAACTGGGAAATGGTTTCGTTTTTAACACCAATCGGGTAATTGCAGAGTTCATTTTTAAAAAACTCTCGTATTTTAATTATAGCGGACTGGTCATGTTTTTGGCCAACATTACTTTGGCCTACGTACTTAGGGAATCGGCATCCGTGGTCTATATCGCCCTTGGACTAATCCTTTTTATAAACGGAATGGGGCTGGCTTTACTAATTAAGAATCATCAAAATTTTATTACTGCCAATTTTTTCTATTTTATTTTGTACCTTTGCGCACTTGAAATTGCGCCTCTGGTAATTATTGGAAGTTACATATAAATGAAAGATTGATGTCTATGAAAGTAAAAACGATTTTGGTTTCCCAACCAGAACCGAAAATGGAGAACTCCCCATATTTACGGTTGATAGAAAAGGAGAAGGTGAAGGTAGATTTCCGACCTTTTATTCACGTTGAAGGAGTTGACGCAAAGGAGGTTAGACAACAGAAAATCGATCTCAATAATTTTAATGCCATCATTCTTACCAGTAGGAATTCCGTTGATCATTTCTTTAGGATTGCCGAGGAAATGCGATTCAAGGTGCCAGATACCATGAAGTATTTTTGCCAATCGGAAGCCGTGGCCTATTATCTGCAAAAATATGTAGTGTACCGCAAGCGCAAGATCTATGTTGGGAAAATGAATTTTCCCGATTTGGCACCCTTGTTCAAGAAGTACAAGGATGGTAAATTTCTTTTACCTTCTTCCGATGTTTTAAAACCTATTGTACCGGAAACGTTGGACAGTATGGGATTGGATTGGAAACGCGGTATATTCTACAAAACGGTTATCAGCGACCTTTCAGATCTAAGGGATGTTTATTATGATATCTTGGTATTCTTCAGCCCTTCCGGTATAGAATCCCTTTTGAAGAATTTCCCCGATTTTAAACAAAACGACACCAAGATTGCCGTTTTCGGAAACTCCACCGTCAAAGCTGCCAATGAGGCCGGACTTAGGATAGACATTCTGGCCCCTACCCCGGAAACACCATCAATGACCATGGCATTGCAACGGTTTATAACAGATTCGAATAATAAGAAATAGAAGGTTCACAAACTAAAAAAAGCCCGTACAATAATTGTATGGGCTTTTTTTATTCTTCACTGTTCCACACTCCTGGCCTCGAAACCAATGAGCTCACCTTCCCTAAATTGGGCCATAACCTCAATCGGATTACAGCACACCTCACAATCCTCTATATAGGTTTGTCTGGGAACCGAGGTGTCAAGCAACATGGAAATTTCCTCCCAACAATAAGGGCATTGAAAAAATTGTTCGTACATAATGCAAGATTCAAGACTAAATTACCAAAATACTTGAATTTAGAAAGAACCTAAACGGTAGCTTCCTCCAATTCCATGGTTAGCTGTTCCCAGCTTTCCATCAATTTCCTGAGTTTATTTTTTTTCTTATCGTAAAGGTCAAAAAAATTGGGTTTGGCAATAGTTGCATCGTAACTCACCAACAGGTCATGATCAATTTTACTTATTTCCTTTTCCAAAGTGGAAATATCGCTTTCAATATTGCTAAGCTTATTCTTGAGGGTTTTTATCCTCTTTTGCTCCTGTGGGTCGTTTTCTTTGTTTTTCTCTTGGACCTTCTTCTCTGGGCGAACCTCCTGCTTTTTTTCGATTGCCCTGAAATCCTGAACTTTTCGCTGTTCCAGATAAAAATCGATATCCCCTAAATATTCCTTTAGATGCCCGTCCTTGAACTCGTAAACCTTGTTGGTCAGCCCTTGGAGAAAATCCCTGTCATGCGAAACCAGTATCAAGGTCCCTTCAAAGCTTTGTAAAGCCTGTTTTAAAACGTTTTTAGATTTGATATCCAAGTGGTTGGTAGGTTCGTCCATGACCAACACATTGAATGGCTGCAACAACATCTTTGCCAGTGCCAAACGGTTGCGTTCCCCACCGGAGAGCACTTTTACGTATTTATCGACCTCATCCCCCCTAAACAGGAAAGATCCGAGAATATCCCTAACCTTACTTCGGTTGGTTTCGTTTGCAGCATCGATCATGGTATCCAAAACCGTCTTCTCGCCGTCCAAATATTCGGCCTGGTTTTGGGCAAAATATCCAATCTGCACGTTATGGCCCAGTTTGATGTGCCCCTTATGGTCCAGTTCCCCGACCATAATTTTGGCCAAAGTAGATTTTCCCTGTCCGTTTTGCCCAACAAAAGCGGTCTTACTGCCCCGGTCTACCAGAAGTTCTATCCCTTTCAATACATGGTTGTTCCCATAACTTTTGGACAGGTTTTCCATCTCAACCACAACCTTTCCGGGCGTAACGGAAACAGGAAACCTCAACTTCATGACACTGTTATCGTCTTCATCGACCTCTATCCGTTCTATCTTGTCCAGCTTTTTGATCAAGGACTGCGCCATGGAAGCCTTGGAGGCCTTGGCCCTAAACTTCTCGATCAATCTCTCGGTCTGTTGTATCTGCTTTTCCTGGTTCTTTTGGGCATTGAGCTGTTGTTCCTTGATCTCGTTTCTCAATATCAGGTATTGCGTATAGGGCTTGTTGTAATCGTAAATTCGCCCCAGGGAAATCTCAATGGTCCTATTGGTCACATTATCCAAAAACATCTTATCGTGGGATACGATAACTACGGCCCCGGAGTAATTTTTTAAGAACTGTTCCAACCAAATAATGGATTCTATATCCAAGTGATTGGTCGGCTCATCGAGCAGCAGTACGTCATTATTTTGCAACAAAAGTTTCGCCAGCTCAATTCGCATCCTCCATCCTCCAGAGAACGTATCCGTCTTGTCATTAAAGTTCTCGCGCTTAAACCCAAGTCCCAACAATATCTTTTCGGTCTCTCCCTGATAATTGTATCCCCCTAGAATCTCGTAATGGTGGCCAACATCGGTCAAGTCCACCATCAATTGGTGATAGCCATCACTCTCATAATCCGTTCGCTCGGCAAGTTGATGATTGATGTGATCCAACTGCAGCTCCAGTCTTTTAATTTCCGAAAAGGCCTGATACGCTTCTTCCAAAACCGTCCTTCCCCCTTCAAAATCAATATCCTGCCTTAAAAATCCAATCTTGATGTCCTTTTCCATGGCGATGGCACCCGAATCAAAAGGCATATCTTTGCTCAATAATTTCAGCAAAGTAGATTTTCCAGCTCCATTTTTTCCGATAAGGCCCACGCGATCGCCACCGTTTAAACGGAACGATATCTCCTCGAACAAATATTCGCCCATAAAGGAAACGGAAAGGTTGTGTATGTTTAACATGTTTGTCTAAAGTATTTAATGACCAGTACTTAGTACCTAGCCCTTGTTCTTGAAGTCTTTGGTCAACAAGAAAAGCAATTCTGGCAATCCTGCCACGACGTCTTTCCTCCCCAACTTAAATCGACCTCCTTTTTCACAGTGAATTTTCTAGCTATTCGGCCCGTTTATCACCCAAAGATCTGCTCAAAATCGTAATTTTGCCAAAACTTTTGCAAATGTTAAAAAAAGGGAACAAACTATACAGCATTTTAACAGGAACTTGTCCTAAATGTCATTTGGAAAGTATGTATAAAGACAAAAATCCATATAATTTGGGCAACATTTTCCAAATGCACGAGCGTTGTTCGCATTGCGACACCAAATATAAAATGGAACCTTCCTTTTTTTACGGGGCCATGTATGTGAGTTACGGAGTGGGGATTGCCTTTGCGGTAGCCGCCTTTGTAATATCCTTTCTAATTATCGGCACCTCCCTTATGACTTCATTTCTTGCCATTGTTGGCACTTTGGTCGCGTTTATGCCAATTATAATTCGCGTGTCCCGTAATATATGGATCAACTTTTTTATACACTATGATCCCACAGCGATAAAAAAGAATATATCCAAATAACTCGGCTAGGGGATATTGATCTTATTTTGTGTTCTTAGTACTATTATATACAAAAATCCAATAATGAAAATTAGAATTTTAACCTTCGTAACGGTATGTTCGGTGACTTCTTTAGTGTTCCCACAACGCAAATACAAGTTGCATTTTCAATTGGATACAACCGTCAGTTAGAGCCTCGCACTCAAGGTTCCACGATTGGTGCGCCCATTGGCACAGTCCACCAAGGACCTACAGTCAAATATCTACCAATCAGCCACCAAGGGTAACAAAAACGGCATTTCTTATACCATGTCTATTTACATTCCTGAAGGTAATTACCCTATGATCATTAAACCATTGGACGCCAAAAGGAATTATCGGATCCAATTAATCGAACCTAAATAAAAAACGTTCAGATTACTTGTACTGACATAGATAAGAAGTCTGTCCTACCGATCTTACCTTAAACGAAGTGTTTGCATCAACGGTAAAAAAAGTGCCACTTTTAAAAGATTCCCATTCCGTAGCATTGGGCAAAAGAACAACCAATTCTCCTTCCACTACATGCATGGTTTCATGGGCTGAAGTTCCAAACTCGTACTCCCCTTCCTCCATAACGCCTACGGTGGATCGGCCTTTTGCCGAAGTATAGCCCAAGGATTTTACCTTAGCGTCAAAATATTCATTTGCCGAAATCATACGCCCTATTATTTTTTGACGGGAAATATATGCAAATGGTCAGAATTGCCCTATTTCGCAACAGGTGTAATCACGATATTCCGAAATTCGATCGGACCGTGATCGCCTTGGATCAATAAAGGTCCTGGCTCACCTTGCTTACTGTCTATAGCTCCTCCCGTTATTCCTGGGATGGTAGTATCGCAAATTACCTCTATCCCGTTGGCTACTATGGTAACCCGTTGTCCGATCAAAGTGATATCATACGTTTGCCATTGCCCAGCTGGTTTGGCCGCCATTTGATTGGGCGTTAGGAAACCGTACACCCCGCTAAAAAGAACGTCCGATGGCTCCTCTCCATAACTATCCATTATCTGTACCTCGTAACGACCCCTAAGATAGATGCCACTGTTACTGCCCTTGGGCACATTGAATTCCAAATGAAGTTTAAAATCGGTGAATTTTTCATCCGTAACCAGGTTGGCACCCGATTTTGGACTTATCAGAACCCCATCCTTCACTACCCACTGATTTTCCTTGTCCCCGAGTGTATGCCAGCCCTTTAGATCCTTGCCATCCAAAAGATTGATGGGTTTTCCCCATTTAGGGTTCTTGTTATAGGGGAGTACCGGTGCTCGGGAAGCCGTCCAATTATAAGATTTTCCATCCGTGTAAACCATGGTTCCCTCAAGGTTCTTCCCAACCATTTTTCCTTCGAATTTCATATCGGAATCTCCCTCCTCCCATTGTGGAGGTATGGCAAAACTAAACATGTCATCGTTAACCTTGACCTCAGAAATAGGCCTTGCACTGCCCATGGCGTACACAAAACGCCCTACTAGGGTGTGGGTTCCGGAGTGTCGAATCTCCAACCAAGAAGGCAATTCCTCTCCATCTTTGGAAACCACCATATCCCACCGTCCTTCCAATGGACTGATTTCCTGGGCATTTATCGTCGTTGAAAAAGTGGATAGCACAAGAAATGCAGCTATAAACAAGTTGGATGAAATCTTCATAATAGTGAATTTATTTTTAGTAGCTGTAAATATAGCCAACCGTTATACATCTGAAAAATTAATTGTGGAAAAAATAAAAATCTGACCGAAGGAGACCATAACTATAAAACAGGGGCAAAAAATCTCAGGAATCCAACCATTTTTTAAATTCCATCGCTTTTGCTTTGCTCACTACGATACGTTCCTTGGACATGGGCAGCGTATTAACTATGAGCTTACCATTAAAGTAGTGGTTAAGATGGTCAATGGCGTCCTTTTGAACGATAAATTGTCTATTGGCCCTAAAAAAATGATCAGGATTCAACTCGTTCGCAATATCCTCCAATTTACCATCCATAACATAGGATTTATTATCCTTGCTTACCGCTTTTACCACGCCCGTATCGATGTACAAATAAGCGATGTTCCCCGTTTTTAGAGGCACCAACTGATCTCGATGACTTACGAGATAGGTAGATTTATAGGATCTAGTGGACCGGTTGTTTACAAATTGGAGCAAGCCGGCCATCCTATCGTCCAGAAGGGGTTCTTTGGGAAACTGTCCCTCAAATTGCTCCAAGGCCTTTGACAACTCAATTTCGTCTATGGGCTTCAAAAGATAATCAATACTGTTTACCTTAAAGGCCTTTAACGCATATTGGTCGTATGCCGTTGTAAATATAACAGGAACATCTATCTGCACCTTGTCAAAAATTTCAAATGAAATTCCGTCTGCCAAGTGTATGTCCATAAACGCCAATACCACCTCCTGTGGTTGCGAGAAAAAGCTTATTGCAGACTTAACGGTATCCAACACCTTGACTACCTCAATTGCCGAATCCAAATTTTTAAGATGAAAAATTAGATTTTCACTCGCTGCCAGCTCATCCTCAACAATGACTACTTTCACTCGTTTAAATTTTAAGTAATTATCTTATAATAAACTAATTTTAAAACCCGCCTGAATGACAAGTCGGGCAGGTTGAGAACGTCTGTAACCACTTCGTTCCCGTTTCATGGGTTATAATTTATTGTAAAACTCTCGGGCCTGCCCGACACAGCTGATCAACCTGTCGTCTTGTTACCAAAGGTGTACTTCGATATCGGTTGGCTTCAAGGAATCTTTAAGGTCAATTTCACACCTCTTGGGGCATGGGAATCCTTACACTAAAAACGGCATTGTCCCGAAATATTTGAATATGCTTATTGCTCAGCAGGAAAAATCTTTTATCCAAATTGGACAACCCATTACCCGTACCTTCCTCCAATGAGGTGCGCGGCCTAATCTTATTCTCCACACAAATATATCCCTCTTTGTCGTAGATTTTTACCTCCAGGGGATATTCTTCGGAAATCTCATTGTGCTTTACCGCATTCTCTACCAACAGTTGCAGGGCCAACGGAGGCAGTTCCTTTTTAAGATTTTCATCCTTTAGGTTGATATTAAGCACAAACCTGCCCCTATATCGCGTCTTGATCAAATAGGAGTAGCTCTCCAAAAATTTGAGCTCCTCTTCCACGGTTACCATATCCCGGTCCCCACTTTGCAAAATATATCGGTACATAAAGGAAAGCTTCTTGATGAAAAGTGCGGCCTCCTTGTTCTCCCTCACCAAAAAATTTAAAGAATTCAGGGAGTTGAAAAGGAAATGGGGGTTTATCTGGTTTTTTAATGCCGTAAGTTCATTGCGCAAGCTCTCTTGTTTAAGGCGTTCGTTCTCGAGTTGATTTACTCGCTGGTACACCTGTAATCTTAAAATCCTTGAGATAAAGAACAAAATAATGAAATGAATCGCAAAGATGAAATTTAGAAAATCACTTTCGCGTTTCGAAATTGCTTCCCCGGTAAAAAAAGGCGCGACAAGTTTATAAAGACTTACCGTCCCCACCAAAATCCCAATGTTCACAAGGATAAATAGCCCAATTTTAAACGCCATACTCCTTTCCTTAAAGGCATGGCCCCAATTCCCATTGAACTGCATGACCAACCATGCAAAAAAGAAAAAGAACAATAAATTTAATATCAATTCCTTAAAATCCGCCCCCTTAAAAATTTCAAAGGTGAAAGGCGTTGTTTTAAATAGGGATATGGTCATTGGAAGGCTCGCCAAGATTGCAAAAATGGAAGCAATCTTTAAAATTTCCGACGTTCTAACTCTTTTCAATATCTATGCTTTAAAATTTCATTCTAGGTTAAAAAGATAGTCTTTTGTACCTTAAGTTTGTTGTTTTTTACGATTTTGTTCCTTCTCCATCAGCAAAAATCAACCTAAATTAATTGTCCGAACATAAAAAACCGGACAAACCCTCCAATGTTGATGGCGGTTGTCCGGTCTTCAAAACCATTCTACTTCTACCTGCTCGCATATGGGTTAAAACCCTTAGGCAGATAATCCTTTACATTGAATCCCAAATCGATGTCCCCGTCGTTTTCCAATACTTCTATATCGTCTATTTTTATAGGCTTACCATCCTCAATTTGTTCGAAGGCTTCCGATGTACTATAGGGATTGAAATTCTTTGGGAGATATTTTTTCACATTGAAACCGAGGTCAACTTCCTCGTCATTTTCAAGAACTTTAATTTCCTTTACCGCCAAAATGCCATTATCCAAATTGCCAAATAATGCCAAACAATCCGCCGTATCCATATTTGGACATTCGTCCAATAAATTATCAGAAGCTACCGGCTCCATCAGCTGTGAACCCTGTATCCCTTTTTGTTCCATTCCCAACATTGACACTATCAAAACGGCAACAATGCTCGTACCTATAACTGTGCTTATTTTTATCATAATTTTAATATTAATTTATTACCAATGAATCTTTGTTATTTCTTGGACAAATGTAGGCACATACCGATCCCTTAATCAATTGTACATGACCGAACCGTAGAAATTTGGAGGTGAAACGTATTTTAATGCAAGCGAGATTTAAAAACCAACAATGACAATGGCTCGCGACGGGTTCAGAACCTAGAAACAAGAATCAAGAAACAAGACCAAAGACGAAGGACGAAGGACGAAAGTGAATAGAGAATAGAGAATTAGTCAAAAAAAGTTTATGGGTTTATGGGTTTATGTGGTCCAATAACTAATAAAAGGAAACAAGAAACAAGAAACAAGACCATAGACCAATTAACGTCCCGAGGTAGGACCTTGGGAAAATTCTATTGATGAAAATACTTCTTTGTAAATCGTTCAATATCCATCTCTTTGGGGAGGGCGATGTTATTTTCAATTTGATCAAATAAAAGCTGGGCGGCCCAAGGCCCGATCATGACACCCCGGGAGCCGAGACCGTTTAAAACATGCATACTCCCGTAAATTGGATGTCGTCCCGCCAAGGGCTTCCTATCCACCACCGTTGGTCGAATCCCGGCCACATGATCGACCACTTCGTAATCGCACTCCAAAAAGGTATTTAATTTATCCAATAGTTCCTGTTTGGCCTCCCCTGTGGGCAAATTGGACTTATCCCTTGGATTATACGTCGCGCCTACCCGATATAGGTCATCCCCCAAGGGAATAATAAATACGGACGATTTAACAATTCTGTGCTCCCCTAGCCCGGGCGCCTTTATGGTCAACAACTCCCCTTTGTTACCGTTAAGGGGCAGGTAATTAAAATAAGGATTGTTCTTGAGGCCGTATCCTTCGGCAAAAACAATATTTCTGGCCTTGACGGACTTATATTCCATTAGCCCATCGACCATTCCAAGAGAACCATGATCAAAAGTTTCCCGCAACAAGGAATTATTCCCCAATAGATAATCGGAATAGGCCGAAAGTAAAATCTTGGTTGCCACCCTTCCCGTATGGAGAACTTCGCCATAGCCAAAAGGGGCGTTGATATTGGGGTTGGTACTTGGTCTAATCTTAGTGGACAAATAAGGTTGTAACAGGGGGCGATCAGCGGCTTCAAACCATAAATTCTGTTCCTCAACGGATGCAAATCGCCTTAAAATTGGAACATTATAATCTAATTGCACCTTCAGTTTTACCTCCAAGTCCTTGTAAAAAGGTATTGCAAAACCCAACTGTTCCCTGGCGTTCCAGGCCGGGGTAAACCGCTTTAAGGTTACAGGGTTGTAGAGCCCGCCAGCGACCATGGAAGAGGTCTGCGACCCATCGGCTACCACTTTAAAACTATAATTATGCCTTTCCAGAACCTCGCAAAAGGAGATACCGGCTATACCCAAACCAACAATCAAATAATCCACCATGGGACAAAGTTAGGGAATAAAAAAAGCCGCACGAATGTGCGGCTCCTTATTATTTTGAATTGGAATGATATAGTTCTAATAGCTCCACATATCCTGTTCCCTATCGCGGATAGCCTCCTTGATACGCTGTGACTCAAGAAGTTGGAACAAGGCATTATCTGCCACATAGTCCTTGATCTGGCGATCGCCTTGCACGTTGTCTTCCTTATAGATGGTGGCATTGAACCTTCTGGCGTTCAATATCATATCAAATGAAAGCGGCTGGGCGGTATTGCGCTGGTTAAAGACCTTGGCACTGTGAAGTACCTGCCTGGCATCCGGATACCACACCCAGAACAAGGGCACCTTGGCATCTTCGGGGTTCATAGAATCATCATCTATAAAGTTTACATCCGGGGCCACGGGGGCTATTCCCAACAGACGGTACTTTAATTCCCCTTGCCTTTTATCAAAATACCATATCCCTTTGATAAGGTATTCCTTAAGATCGGCGGCCGTAAGAGCCCTATGGTTTATGTACTCCGGTGAAATCTGTTCCCCGGCGTTCAATTGTTCGTAACCACGATCGGTAGTATCGGTCTTTTGAAGGGTAGCCTGTAAATCGCTGAACTTCCTTTTATCCGTAAAATACGCATCGGCATAAACATCCTTAATAGTTCCGTTCTTGACGTTCTTAATAAGGACGTCGTAGAGGGACCTCCTATCCGAACCGATACCTATGGTATCCACTGGATAGTACAACGGGAAGTTGATCCTCTCGTCCAGATCGATGAGTTCCCATACGGTCTTGGACCACATGATGTCCCTATCGTCCACATAACCGTATGGCAACGGGGCATCATTATCCATGGCTATTTGGGCCTCGGTCTTTTTGCCGACTTCCTCTGGCTTCTTAGCATTCAAAATGTTTGCTTGGGCCATCATGGATACGGGCAACAGTGTTACACCTCCTATTAATAAAACCTTTTTCCAATTCATAAAAATCATTTTAACTAGTTTGTAATCTCAATAATAACGGGAGATACTTTCTTAAGCTTATAGCTTTTGTTATTGCTGATGAATGCCTCGATATCGAATATCTGCACATCATCTCCCCGTTTGGCATATTTAAGGGCCTGCTTGGCACGGGCATCCAATTTATTTCCGTTGACACTGACCGTTGGCTGGCCTGGCACCTTAAATTTAAAGCCGGTTACCGCAAGGTTAAGGTCAAAATCAAAGTCTTCCAGCATGGCACCCACTGTGGAAATTTCGAGGTTGGTCCTTGGCATTTTTACACTACCGGACTCTCCCCGTATTGTACCACCTGGCCTTGGAATATCCTTGATCCTAAATTCTGCAGGAGTAGAGATACGTTGACCGTCAGGCAATACACCCGAAGCAACGATCTTAACGGTCCTACCTGTACCAGGATTCATGATATACCTACTACCACTGGCCTTGGAAAGACCTGGCGCGGAAGCCGTAACCTTATTGTCCGGTACTCCAGGTATGGAGATGGTCATTGGGTTGGCTACCCCGCGGTAAACCACGTTCATCTTATCCGCTGCGATCACCGCTGCATTTGGCTTGGTAATTGTTGCAAAAGTGGAATTTACAGGTACCTCGTTGCGAACCCCATCATTGATATACACCAAGTTACCTTCAATCTTATGGTCCCCCGGGCTACCGGCGCTCACCAACAAATTAACTTTTCCTCCTTCGAGCACAAAATCTTTACCTTCGGTAAGTTTTCTACCATCCAAGGTGATATTTACCTCATATGGTTTGGTAGTGGCATCGGTACGTCCCAAAACAACGCTTCCGGTAAACTTCTCACCTGCATAGTAAGCAGATTTCTCTTGTTGCAACAACGTGGTGTAGTTGTTTGTATTTACGGAGGCTATCTTTGCCAAATTACCGGCTAACATCGATTTCAGGGCATCTTCCTCGGTTGCTTTGACATCGGCCTGGATAGCTGTGATCTTGGTCAAGGAAGCCACTAAGGGAAACCCTTCAAATTGATATTGCAACCAACCTACCTTGGCACCATCCCTGTTGGTTACCTCGCCATTCTCATCCCCGGTCTTAAACCTGGTATTTACGGATGATTTTACATCGTCAAAATTCTTGCCCTGTGGCAATATTGCCGATACCTGGGCACGATAATCCACGATTCTTTTTACGAATTCCGCTCCTGCCTTGCTCAAATTGTCACCTTGGAAAAAACGTTGATCAAGAAAATCCGTCTTATCCATTACCTGATAATCCGTGGGATCTTCCACATCCTTGACCATTTCCCTTTTCAGTTCCTCCAAATAAGTATAGTACTCTTCGGAAAGGGTTTTTATTTCCTTGGCCTTGTTGTACAACTCTCCGTATTGATCGGGAGTAGTTTCTGCATTCTGCTCAAGACTACCTAAAAACGCAAGGTTGTTTTCAGTGATCTTGGCGTTGGAAGCTTCTAGTTTTTCGTTCATTAGACCGAAAGCGGATAGAACTTCCTTACTCATGTTTAGTGCCAGCATCGCGATGAAGATCAAATACATAAGGTTGATCATCTTCTGACGTGGTGTTGCTTTTCCTCCTGCCATGTTTTCTAATTAGTTTTATTAATTTTAAATTTGGGTTGGTACGGTAATCGCACTAATTAGTTTCTATTCATTGCCGAAAGCATACCTCCGTAAACTCCGTTCAAGGAAGATAGGTTAGAAGCCAAAGACTCCATTTGATCTTTAAGGGCACTAGAATTCTGGACGACTTCCTCGTTAATGGAAGCTTGTCTGCTTGCACTTTCCAACTGTACTTTATATAAGCTGTTCAAAGATTCCATCTGAGCTGCGGCCTGAACCATTTCATCGGAATATTTTCTAGTAGATTCCATGGCATCCACGGTAGGGGCAATACCCTTGGCAGCACCTTCAAAATTTCGGATGCTAGATCCCAGGCTTTCCATAAGGGAGGCATCTACACCGGCTTCTTTCAATAACTCATCCAATTTAGCGGACAAAGACGCTTCGGCTTCCTTGATCTGAGCTTTCTCGTTGCTTCTGGCCTCTCCTTGTCCTCCTGACAATTCTGGATATACCAAGGACCAATCGTATTCATCATCTACCGGTTCAAACGCACTGATAGCAAAAATAAGTGCCTCTGTTATAAGCCCAACGGCCAATAAAAGTCCTCCTGTCAATGGGCCGAATTCCCAGTGAAGAATCTTGAACAACGCACCAATAATTACTACCGATGCACCTAGGCCATAGGCCATGTTAAATAATTTTTTTGTTGATTTTGACTGTGCCATAATTTTAAAATTTAATTTTAGGTTTTGTTAAAAATAAAGATTTGGTTAAAAAAATTGATTAATTATTATTAATGAAGTTATTACTATTTATCTTCTGAAATTAGTATCCTCTTCTCCCATATAATCCTGTACCGTTCTAAAACCGATGTAGCTTCTGGCGGAATCCTGATATTCATAATCCCTAGTGCTCACCTGTAGGTAATAGGCAACATCTTTCCAGGAACCGCCACGGATAACCTTTCTAGTATTTTCCGCACTTACCGCATTGGGGTTCATGGTAGAAACATATTCATAGGAGCTGGGATCGTAACTAGAGTTGGTCCATTCCGATACGTTTCCTGCCATATTGTACAAATTGTAATCATTTGGCTCGTAAGACCTGGCCTCCACGGTATACAGGGCCGTATCGGCAGCATAGTCGCCCCGTTGTGGCTTAAAGTTGGCCATAAAGCAACCAGTATCGCTTATAACGTATGGTCCTCCCCAAGGGTATGTTCCGCTTTCGATTCCACCACGGGCAGCATATTCCCATTCGGCCTCGGTAGGCAACCTAAACTGGTTTACAAATTGACGGCCCCTACTCTTTTGGTCATCGTTCTTAAACTTTGTCCTCCAATTGCAAAAGGCCTTGGCCTGCTTCCAGGAGACGCCGACTACAGGGTAATCGCTATAGGCGTCGTGCCAAAAGTAATCGTTGTGCATTGGCTCGTTATACGAGTATTGGAAATCTTTGATCCATACCGTGGTATCGGGATAAATCTCCAATTCTTCGTGCCGGATAAAATCCTTCCTACTTCCCTTTTTGGCGCGGGCGGCAGCTTCGATATCCATCCAGTTATATTTATATTTTAACTGGGTAACATCGACACTTCTTTTTCCGTTATACGACTCATCTTCTGGTAGATAGATTGAATCTACCATAATCTCGGCATAGTATTCGTCAGGATATTTGGAAACGTCCCAAATAAGCGCATTGCTCTTGTTAAGGGCCCGACCTTCATAGCCCGTTTCTCCCAAGCCCGTATGATTGTCCAGCATATACTTGTCATAGACGGATAGTCTTGTAGTATCGGCATCCTTAAAGGCATAATCCCCGATTCCTCCATCTTCAGGTCCCAGTCCCAATTCATCGGCCAGAATGGCCAATTTGGTCCTTACAATCGAATCTTTTACCCATTCTACAAATTGGCGATATTCGCTGTTGGTAATTTCCGTGTCGTCCATATAAAAGGAACGAACGGTTACGGTTTTGGTCGGTGCATTGAGAGCGTGTGCCACATCCTCTTCAGATTTACCCATTATAAACGAACCCTGGGGAATCAGCTCCATACCGTAGGGTTTTTCAGGGTACCACTTTTTACCTTGGACGCCTACTAGCTCTCCTTTTGTTTTAGACCCACAACTGCTGAGTAAAAAAACAAATGCTATAGATGATAACAATAGCTTCTTCATACTTTAGGTTAAATTTCGATTTAAGATTATGAATTGCAAATACAATTATTATTCTAAAACTACTTTTTGAATATTTTATTGTATCGAATCTTTTATCCTTTAAAAAAACTTCTGGTCAATTAAAGCCTTTCTTATAGGCTTTAAACCACCTTTCGGGGATAAGTTGATTACATGCATCCAAGTAGTCCCGTTCGGTGCATGGTAATAACGCAGGGGTATTGGATTTAGTATGTGAAGATAAAATTGATGGCACCTCTACCCACCATCTTTCTGTTAGTAGACTTTTGTAAAACACAAGGTCCTCGGTATCGGTGGGCACCAAGTATTTGGTGAAGTCCTCCTTATTTACATGTGGGGATTCCTTGACCCTAAAGTTGGTCCCTTCTATAAAGTACCAAATAATTTGTGCGATAAGCTGGAAGGCCTGGATGGAGTTCTCGCCTTCATAGATCCCTAATAGGGATACGTTTTCACTAATGCCCGCATATCTGGCAATGGCACAGATCTCGCGACCGGTAAAACCATTAGGGGAAAAATTATCGGACATTCCCATTTCACCGGCCCTAATGGCACGGGTATCCATACTTACAATATGGGCGTTTCTCAGTAACGGTTCCGCCTTCGTAATATCCTGTGCCAACTCCCCCAAGCGATAGGCATCGAAAAATAGGCGCTCCATAAGGTCCAATTCTTCCTGGGCAATAAAGTAGCTTTGATAACCAATGTTGGAGAAATTGAACAAATTTATCGGCTTGTCCTCTATAATCTTGCTCATATAGGAACTGGCGGAAATAAGTTCTTCCGCATCGCCAAAATCGAACCGACTATCAATGGACACCAAATTTATCATACTTTTAATTCCGTCGAAGGCTCGATATGTGGGATAGGTAATATCTTGGGTTCCTCCTATAATAATAGGAACAATATTTTCTTCCAGTAGTTCGGCGGTTATCTCCTTAACAACAAAGTAGGTATCTTCCACCGTTTCCCCCTCCTCAATATCGCCCAAATCTATAAGTGACGAATTCCAATTGCCCATCATCAATTTATAGAACTGCATTCTAATACCCGATGTATTCAGTTGCTCCGGCTTGCGTTCAAAGGCATTTCTTGACTCCCGGACCCCCATAAGGGCAATCGTAGCATTCGCCAATACCGGCAGTCCCTTCTTTTCTGTATGCTTATATATACACCGCCCCACAGATTGGGAAGGAAGTAGTTCGCAATGGGCTACAAGTTTATCCTCTACCGGAACTAAGAAATCGAATGCCATGTTTTATGGTTGATGGTTGATGGTTGATGGTTGATGGTTGATGGTTGATGGT
>SWCD01011395.1_pt1 | contig 27618 bp, 11 predicted proteins | sample 4693011 | NCBI WGS metagenome assembly SWCD01 (sample SAMN10267278, study PRJNA491770) | bioreactor metagenome | isolation source: DHS bioreactor inoculated with marine | place: Japan: Omine Ridge, Nankai Trough | reverse complement strand
GGGGGGGTCGCGGGCCTCGTCACCCGCCATGGTTTTCCGGTTCCCGCCCGGGTGGAACTGCGGCGCATGCCCACCGGCGAGCAACTCGATGCACCTCCCGCCGCGCCCGGGCCGCCGCTCGCGGTCGTCTCCGCGGCCAGGGATGGCTCATATCGGTTCGATCACCTCGCTCCCGGCCGATACGAGCTTCGGGCGATCAGTGAATCAGCGGTCTGCTTCGAGACCTTCGAGATTGAGAAACGCGGAGAGAGATGCTCGCTCGGTCTGTCGCTGGCGCCGGTCGGCGAGCTGGTGGCGGGGCGCGCGAGGTGGTCGGATGGGACGCCGTTTCCGGGCATCGTTTCTTCGCGGACCGCCGTCGTGGCCACCGACGGGGACGGAGCCTTCTCGCTGACGACCAGGGTGGGGTCCGGGCGCAGGATCGTCGTGTTCCAGGAACGGCGGATCCGGCGGGAATTGATCGTTCCCGACGACGGCCAGGTCATCGTCGATGCGGATCTGGTGTCTGGTGCTGGTACCGTGCTGACCGCGATGGGAGGGGTTCCCCTCCCGGGCGCAACGGTGAGCGCGAGGGGCTACCAGGCAAAGTCCGGATGGACCCACACCGCGACCGAAGCCGACGCGAAGGGCCACTTCAAGCTGCAGGTCGCACCGGAGGAACCGCTCACCGCCGGCGCCCCGGGCTACCTGCCGCAGATCATCGGCCCGGCCGGTCCGTTCGAGTTCAGGCTCGAGCGGGCGCCGGTGGTCGAGGGCAAGGTGGTGTCCGTCATCGACCAGAGGCCCGTCGCCGGGGTTCCGGTGATTCTCCTCCATCTCGTCCGCTCGAACATCGAGACGGGCGACTTCATGTGTGCACCGACGGCACGGGCCATGACGGACTCCGAGGGGCGATTCCGAATCGAGTCACCCGTCGCCGGAGATGTGATGGTCTTCGCGTTCGGTCAGGGTTGGATCACCCCCGAACTCGCACTCGCGACCAACAGCGGTTTCAACCCCGCCGCGATCAGTCTCTCACCGGGCGAGCACCGCGCACTCGAGGTCGCCGCGACTCGCTCGCCATCCATAGCCGGGAGGGTCGTGGATCCCGACGGAAAGGGAATGTCGGGCGTCCCCGTCTTCGCCAGCATCGAGCCCGGTGGGAGCAATGCGGAGCAGTGGCACATGGGCGAGTACGTGGGGTTGGCCCGCACGGTGACCGGCCCGGACGGCAGATACCGGTTCGCCACGCTCATTCCGGGGATCGACTTCGAGATCACAGCGTATCCGGCGGCCCGGCCGTCGCCTGAGCCTGTGACCATCCAACCGGAGGGCACCGTCGAGATCACTCTCGATCTCGTGCTACCGCCCAAGCCTCCACAACGCTTCGTCGAGATCCTCGTCCTCGCGAAGGAGGATGGCAGCCCCGTTTCCGACGCGGAGGTCCGGGTGGAATCCGAGAATGGGCTGGACGGTGACATCCGGAGCGAGACGACCGGGCCCGACGGCAAAGCGCGGCTCGGCCCGCTGACCCGCCGCCCACTCCTCGCCAGCGTCGCGCATCCCGCCTTCTCGCCCCGCCGGGACCTGCCCCTTTGCAGCGAGGACCTCACCTTGAAGATCGAACTCGCGCGGCGTCAGGTTCCGGCCGAAGTGGCACGCCCCCCGGTCCCCCGCGTTCCGCCCCCGCCGGAGACGCCGGACGGTGGGACTTCTTTCGTGGATGTCGTGATCCGATCCGACGACGGGAAACCCGTTGCGTCAGGCGTGATCCTCGTGCAGACGCTGACGCTGGGTTACCAGCACCGGATGGCCGTGAGAAAGGGCGAGACCATCCGGTTCACCGGGGGCCAGGCCCGGCTCGTCTTCGCGGAGAGGGACTGGCTCGTCTGGCTGGACGTTCGTCCGGACGGGGACTTCGCCCCGGCACTGGTCGGGCCGGTCGGGTGGAAGAGAAACCAGTTCGTGATCGAGGCCGAACCGGTCGCCTGGGCGGATTCCCCGGTCGAGATCGAAGTCGGGCCCCCCGGTGACATCGAGGGGCGGGTGGTCGGGCCGGACGGCGTCGGCGTGCGCGGTGCCCGGGTGTTCGCCTTTGCCGTGAACAGCGCCCTCCTCGAGCGCGGAGCTTCTCCTGCGCACCACGGCGCCGCGTACTGCGACGGCACCGGAAGGTTCAGGATCGCAGGACTCGGCGATGGGGAGTACCTGCTCCGGGTGGCCGGGCCACCGACTCTCCTCGAGCCCGGCCCGGTGATCGGCCGAGGGAACAGGGACATCGTCGAGATCCGGCTCGCGACCGCCGTGGCCCCGACGATCACGGTGCTCGATCCCGAGGGCAAGCCGCTCGAGGACGTGAGGGTCAGGGTTCACCTCCCGGACGAGAGCCGCCCGCCTACATGGAGCAACGCCCTTCAAACCGGGAGAACGGATTCTGACGGCATCACCCGACTCGCCCGCCTCGACCCGGAGGAGCGTTACACCCTCGTGCTGCATCCCGGCTACGACCGCCCGGAGATAGACACTCTCGAGGTCACCGACTGGAAGCCCGGAGACGGGACCTTCCGCCTGCCCACGGCCAGGGTCCTCCGGGGCATCGTCCGGGACCGCGACGGCTTTCCCATCTCGCGCGCGACCGTCTGGTACCAGGTGCCCGGTGAGGATGGCATGGCGGGCAAGTGGAAGAAGATCAGGGCCCGGGAGGACGGCCGGTTCTCGATCGATGAGATTCCCCGCCGCCCGATCCGCCTGACGGCGCACCCGGAATGGCGATCGCGGCGCCTGGTGAGCGACCAGATGGTTGAGGTGGGCGCTGATGAGGACAACGCGGAGCTCCGAATCGACGGCGGCCCGATCTACCTCGTTCGCGTCGTGGGCTGGCCGGAGAACGCCGAGGCGAAGGCATGTGTGGGATGGGCGAAGGACCAGGCCACCGAATATGGAAGTTGGCCGCTTTCACCCGATGGTCGGCTGCGGCTCCATTGCTTCGGGCCGGGCGGGAAGGCGGTCTTCTGGATCGGCCTCCCCGGCGGACTCATGGCCTACGGAGAGCTGCAGCCGGATGTGGAGAACATACTCGCCCTTCGGCCGGGCAAGTCGATCGAGGGGGAGATCGTCATGCCGGAGGGGGCCCGGGTCGAAAAGCTCATGGTGTATGGCGAATACTTCACATTCGAGGCCCCCGTCGATCCGGGCGGTCGCTTCAAGATCTGGAGCCTGCCCGAGGGGACGTACCAGCTCTTCGTCCGGGCAAAGCTGGGATCCGCCTGGTTCGGCGACGATGCGGAGGTGGAGGCCGGCTCGACGGTGAAGATCGTGCTGAAGCCCGAGAAGTGAGGCCGGAGCCGAACCTGGACATCGCGGCAGCTCTGCGCGACGCGCCGAGAGCGGGTACGCCACCGGAGGAGCTGGTGGCAGCCATGCCGAAACACGAGGGTCATTGGCGTAGCATCATCTCGAGTCGCCTGGTGATGGCCGGGGAGAAGGCCATCCCCGCACTGAAGCGGGCCGTCGAAGACGAGACCTTCGGTGCAGCGAAAGAAGCGCAGTGGACGCTGACTCGCGTCACGACCGCCTGCGCCGCGAAGCCGGCCACGCCCGAGGAGATCATCGCCGGCTTCACCAACGACTCGAAGGCGTACCGGGCGAACAACGCGCTGGTGGATCGCCTGCTCCTGCACGGCAGCGCTGCGATCCCCGCACTGGTCGCAGAGATGAAGAAGCCGAGAAACCAGCAGAAGAGCTACGCGCCCTGGGCTCTGGCCGTGCTCCTCCGTGCGACCGGGGAGCGGCCGGAAGAAGCGATCAGGGTTCTCACAGCCCGCTTCAAGCCCGGGAATTCGCCGCTCTCACTCCTCGGAATGTAGCTCGGCTGCCGAGCACCGGATGGAGCGGTGCGTTGACCGGGCCCTTGCCCACAGGACGGATTCGACGATAGCCGAGTCGCTCGACCTCGTTGTATGACGGCCGGCCGTCCGTGGCGACCGTGGCATCGGGATCGATGTTGTACACCGCGAACTTAGGGGAACTACCGCTCCCTGAAGTCTTCGGAGTCTTCCCGAGGACCAGGTTGCCCGGCGAGAATCCTGGTTCACTGCCCTGGTGGTCTCGCCCGGAGCAGGATGGAACCACAGACCCCATCGGCTATCTGCCAGGCCACGAACTGCTCGTTCAATCCCGCAATCTTGTACCTGGAGGGGTTCCTCGCTACGATCTCATATGCTTCGGTCAGATCCTCGCTCGGGACCCCGGTGCATACCCACATGGGGCCTTTCACTTCGAGCCAGCGGCTCTTGGTGCTGACGGAGTTCGGGCCCGGCTCGTGAAGGAAGTAACCCCGGTCTACCTCCGCAAACACCATCCCCTGCTCGTTCGTCCAGGTCGTACCGGTCGGCCCACCAAGGGGGAGCCCATAGCTCAGAATCAGTCGAGGAGGGGGGAGGATCGAGAGGTTGAACAGGGCGAACGCGGACCACACCAGGATGAGCAGCAGGAGGACCGTAACCTTCTTCCAGTAGTGTCGCGGCCTTTCCATTCGTTGAGTGTAGCAGCCGTCAGCCGGCGAACGGGAGCCAAAGTGCACAGGAACCGGCGACTGGATCTGGCGGCGATGCGCGCGAGGCCGAGATCAGTCCGCGAGCAGATTCCGCAGAAATGGCTCGCGGTGGTTCAGGAAATCGCGCGCCAGGCGGAAGTGCTCCGTGTCCTCGTACTCGACCGGGCGGATACCGTTCTCGGTGAGTTCCAGGATCAGGGCGTCGGGGTACGCGAGGAGGATCGGGGAGTGCGTGGCGAGGTTGTAGGTGCTCTCGGCGCGCAGGAAGAAGCCCTCGTTGGGGAGGACCTTGCCGTTCCCTCGTCGCAGCCTGAGGTGTCGGTGCAGTTCCGAATGGGACTCATGCGTCATGACCCGCTTCAGGGTGAGACTCTCGATGTAGGATCCGCTTGGCATGAGATGAACCCGACCGTGTTACCCGGCACCGGCGACGCGGCGCCCTCCATGGTTTGCCCGGCTGCCGCGCTCGATCCTAGCCGACCCCGGTGACACACTCTCGAAGCGGGCCTCGACGTGGTCCGCCTTCAAGGTTCAGGGCAGAGTCGCCGGCCCGAGACCGGAACCCGGCATAATGACCCTGGTTCCAGTTCCACGGGAGGAGTTCCCATGCGTCGAACGGTCATCGTCCTGGTTCTGTTGCTCGGCTCCGTGGTGGTTGCCATCGACGCCCAGGAATTGCGGGCTCGACCCGACGGCCGGGCGCTCTACGGAGAACACTGCGCCCAATGCCACGGGGCCGATCTCGGGGGTGGCAACGCCGGAAGCCTGGTGGACGGAATCTGGAATCACGGGGCCGGCAGCGGCTACGTCCGGATGAACATCAAGAACGGCATCACCCATCTCGGCATGCCCGCCTACGAGGGGGCCTTGTCGGACGGAGAGATCAACGCCGTCGCCTCTTTTCTCCTCGAGCAGGAGAAGACCTACGACCCGAAGCCGCGCCCCGTCCCCGAAATGATCCAGTCGCAGGAGTACGACATCCGCGTCGAGGTCGTGGCCGAGGGACTCGAAGTTCCGTGGGCGATCGCCTTTCCCGACGAGCGAACGATCCTCGTCACCGAGCGCGCGGGGCGCCTGCGCCTTATCGAGGACGGCGTTCTCAGGCCGGAGCCGGTTGCGGGAATCCCCCCGGTGGTGGCCGAAGGCCAGGGCGGTCTGATGGATGTGGCCATCGACCCGGAGTACTCGGAGAACGGGTGGATCTACCTCGCCTTGAGTCACGCGCTTCCGGAGACTCGCCGGGGAGGGCGTCGCCCGCCGGCCATGACCCGGATCGTGCGCGGTCGCATCCGGAAGCAGGCCTGGGTGGATCAGGAGGTCATCTTCGAGGCGCCGAAGGACACGTACCTGACGACACGCCACCACTACGGGTCCCGAATCGCCTTCGATCCGGAAGGACTCCTCTACTTCTCGATCGGGGACCGCGGTGCCCGTCCGCAGGCCCAGGATCTCTCGAAGCCGAACGGCAAGATCCACCGCATCGAACGTGACGGCCGGATCCCCGGGAACAACCCCTTCGTCAAGACCCCGGGAGCGCTCCCCTCGATTTTCAGTTACGGCCATCGCAATCCCCAGGGTCTCGCCGTCCACCCCGGGACCGGCCTGCTCTGGGAGACGGAGCACGGCCCGATGGGCGGCGACGAGGTGAACCTGATCCGCTCCGGCCTGAACTACGGGTGGCCGGAGATCTCCTACGGTCGGCACTACGACGGCAGGGTGCTGACCGAGTACGAACGAAAGCCCGGCATGGAGCAGCCGATGCTGTTCTACCGGCCGTCCACCGCGGTCTGCGGACTCGACTTCTACGACCAGGAGCAATTCGGGTTGTGGCGGAACCACCTGCTGGTGGGCGCACTCAAGTACGAGTCTGTCGATATCCTGACGGTGGAAGCCGACCGGGTGATGCACTCGGAGACCATCGTGAAGGGCATGGGCCGCGTCCGCGATGTGGCCGTCGGCCCGGATGGCGCGGTCTACGTGGTCCTGAACCGCCCGGGCAGCATCATCCGCCTGACGCCGATCCGCGAGCGATAACAGGAGGCGGGACCGGTTGACCGGACTCCCGGGCTCAGCCGGCGGCCTCCTCGAGCAGGGCGGCGTCGAGAGTTCCATGGGCGTCGAGGGCGTCGGCGATGCGCGCGAGTTGCTCGAGGGCGCGGTCCTCCCGGAAGAGGGCGACCAGCTCCGCGATCAGCCGATCTCTCAAGCCGCCGCGCTCCGCCGAGCCGGTGACGAGGTCGGCCAGGCAGGAATCCGCCTCGGCCCAGTCCCCGGCCCAGGACGAGAGGACCCGGGGGTTCTCGACGTCCTCGCCGAGATACAGCGTCTCCGCCACGGGACCGGCCAGCGCCACGAGCGCCGACCGTCGGAGCCGCTCGGGACGCGCCAGCCCACGCCAGGCGACCTCGGTGTGCCCCTCGTGGCCTTCGAGTTCCGATTCGAGGGTCACGAACCGCACCTCGCCACCGTAGTGGAGGGCGGCGAGGGCGTGTCCGGCCTCGTGCCAGGCTTCCTGACCAGGGTGATCGTTCAATGGGAATGCCTCCGGCGCGAGCGCACTACGCATCGAGCCGGCCGGGGGCGCAAGGCATTTCCGGGCGGGCGCGTTTCCGGGAGCCTCGTCCGACCGGAGAGTGCGAAAACCACCGCCGGTCGCGAGTGGCCGGGCAGCCTCCGGCTCACGGTTCTCCGGAGGCTCTGAACCTCGGGACGAAACAGTCCCGCCGGACCGGACCTCACCGCCAGCGGGGGTAGGTCTCCACATCGGTCGCGAGCCGTGCCGCCGCGCGGGTCCACTCGTCGTCGGACTCCACGAGCTCAGCCAGGCGGCGCTTCACGTCCTCATTCGCGATCAGATCATGCCAGATCCCGGCGGATTCGTGGTCCTCGTGGACCGTGTCCGGCCACGGCGGGCCTTCATTCACGTGGACACCGCCGAGCCAGACGAGGGCGGCGAGGACCTCGGCGTGGCTCTCCGAGCGGAGGAGGGCCAGCCACTCGTCCCGCGTCCGGGACGGGCTCGGGCCGACCGTCCAGTTCGGCGCTCCGTAGTGGTTCTTCGTGATCTTCCCCACGTCGTCCTCCAACCGGACGAGGACGAACCGGTCGCCGAGGAGGGCGTAGTGCTGCGTCGTCGAGGGTGCGCGGAGCACGACGAGCGGCGCGCCGACGCGGGACGGGTCGATCACAGACGTCGTGCCGAAGCCGTGCTCCCGCCATCCGATGTCGAACGGGCCGGTCCGGCCGACGCGACCTCGCGGGGAGACGAGGTGGAACGCCACGGAGGGAGCGCCGGGGGTCCAGATGACCGTGCTGTGGGACGCGACCAGGATCCGGCCGTCCCGCAGCGCGTGGACAGCGGCCGGGACGAGGTAGGGCCCGGGCGGTTCGGGCCTGGCGAGGCCCAGCTTCCGGAGGAGTCGCGTGAGCAGACCGGGCTCCGCCGGGAACGAGCCGATGCCGAGGTCGGCGCACGCGTCGGCGAGATCCTTCGGCAGGTCCCCTCGCCAGGCGATCTGCGTTCCGGCGAACCGCGAGAGCGTCCGGTACTCCGCCGAGACGCGGGTCCCGAAGTGGATGCCGATCGCGACCGCGAGGAGGGCGATGAGCAGGAGGATCGCTGTGCGCCGCCGCGTCATTTCGGCCCATTCTACCGCGCGCGGCGTGTCAGCGCCGGGGACGCATTTCGATCCGGCGGACGTATCGGCATCCGGGGTGGGATTGCTCGGGTGCGAATCAACGGTGATTGGAGAAAGGAACCGGCCTCCGTACTCCTGTGCGTCGTGATCACCGCGGAACGACGAACGACACGCCGACCCGGAACGCCGTGTCCGGCAGGTCGTCCCAGATCAGTTTCACCAGTTCGTGTACGTGTTGCTTGTCTCCGTAGGTCATCCCGGTCGAGGTCGTCGTACTTTGCGATTCGGCAACGGAGAGGGCCTCGCGCAGCGCCCGGCCACAGATGCCGAACCCGATCGAGCCTCCCTCGTCGCCGGACAGCGGGAGGTTGCCGACGGTGATCCTAACCCGGGTCTCCGCCCTGGTGGTGCCACCGAGCTCCCACTCGTACCCGGGCAGATTCATGGGCTCGTCGCTGCCGGGACGCCACCGGGGGTTTCGCTTGCTGGTCCGGTTGAAGCTCTTCCAGTCCGAAGTCTCCTCCAGCGTGTACGAAAGGCGGGTGATCATCCTGCCGTCGCCGCTCAGACTTCCGGTCACCGTCTCACTGAGCACCGACTGTCCCCTGGTGTCCATCCTCAGCCTCGTGTCGAGACTGTCGCTCGCCTGAACCGTTCGCCGATGGAGCCGGAAGCCGCCGGCGGAAAGGGACACTTCCCAGTCCTTGCCGTCCCGCGAATCGGCGCTGAACCGCAGCACGTGCCGCACCAGGTCGGTCACGGTGCCGTCCCGGAACTTCGGCAGGCCGGACGAGCCGTAACCGTCGTGCACCAGGTTCTTGCCGGTGGTCTTGTCTTCGAACTCCCCCACCAGGGTCACGCCGCAACTGACGCCCGTGGCCCGACCCAATCGGTCGAGCAGGTTGCCCCGGTCGTCCGGCGGCGGCGGATCCTCTGGGGGCGGGTCCCGCGGCGGCGGCTCGGCCGCGGCGTCGTCTTTGGTCAGGGCCAGCTCGACCCGGAGCATCAGGCCCGGGCGGGGCGGCGCGAGCACGATCTTCTCGCCGGCCGAGTTCAGGCCGGGACACGTCGCCGTGACCTCGTAGCTTCCGGGGAGGAGCCCGTTGAACTGGACGACCCTGCCGCGATAGGGGACCAGGTGGCCCTGCCCGGCAAGGCGGATCGTGACTCCCCCCGGCGGCGCGTCGAAGTCCGCAGGAACGGAGACCCGCACCTCGAGCGCGCAGAGGATTCCCGCCCGGACGACGAGCACTCCGGCGGGCTCCTGCGGGGAGATCAGGGCGAGGTCGGAGGAGGCGGTGCCCGCGCTTCCCGTCGTCGCCGATGCCTTGTAGTTCCCCTCGGCCAGGCCGGTGAAGGTGTGCACCGGGCCCGGCGCCGACGCCACGGGCACGCCGTCCCGGAGCAGCGTGATTCTGCTCTTCGGACTGCGCAGCAGGTGGGCTCCCGGGGTGGAGTCCCGCACTTCGACGGTGGCGGTCAGGCCGGCGGACAGCGTCAGGATGACCGAATCCTCCGGCCGGTCGACGGGTTTTGCGATGTACTCGATCAGAGCGGCCGTGTGCCCCCGGGCCTTGGCCGTGATCAGGTGCCGGCCGGCCTTCACCGGTTCCAGATGGAGGGACCCGGTCGCGGCAAACCGGTCTCCCCCCGCGTCGAGGGAGACATAGGCGCCGGGGATCAACTCGCCCTCACGGTTTTTCACCAGCACGCGAAGGCGCATGCCGTACTCCACCCGGACCTCGACATTGCCGGTCTCGCCCGCGGTCAGCGGCGTGAGGTCCACCTCGATGTTCCGGCGCGGGCCGAAGCCGTCTCCGGTGACGTCCAGGTAGACGAACTCCGGTCGGAGGGCCGTGAAGCGCGCGATGCCGTCCCGGCCGGTGTTCTTCAAATCGGCCTCCCTCGAGTAACTGACCGCCACGTTCGCGCCCCGGATCGGTGCTCCCCCATCGAGGTCGAGGACGGTGACGTTCAGTGAAACGCCGCCCGACATCTTCACCTGCCTAACGATCTTCGAAGGTTCCCGCTCCGGCAGAATCTCGAACCTCTCCTGGTGAACCGCGAAGCCATCCTTGCGCACCGCCAGAGACGCCTCCGGATCCGGCCGGACGCCGCTGAAGGTCGCGCGACCGGAGGCGTCGGTGACCGCGCTTCGCCTCGCGAGTTCCACGGTCGCCCCCGGCACGGCACGTCCGCCTCCGTCCCTGACCGTGATCGCCACTTCGGAGAGGATCGGGCCGAGGAGGAACCTGACGGGCTCGGGGCGTTGGCCCGCGCGGGTGGGCGATTCCACGGTGATCACCGCCCGCGGACCGGGCCGGTAACCCCCGGCCCGGGCCTCGAGGGTCACCTGGCCGGGTGCGACGGGCGTGAAGGAGAAAGATCCGTCTCCCGCATCGAGGGTCCATCCCCCCGGCTCGGCGGGCGCCCCGGTCAGACTCACCGTGGCGTGCGGGATGGGCTCGCCGCGGTCGTCTCGCACGGACCCGATGATGGAGAGCGCATCCGCGGTGAGGTAGAGGATCGCGCCGGGGGGAGTTCCCTGCGGGACGGCCGGGACGGTGAGGTTCACAAAGGCGGCGGGTTCGCCGTCGATTCCGGAGAACCCCGCGGCGCTCGCCAAGAAGCGCTGGAGGCCCGGGTTCACGCCGAAGAACTCGTAGATGCCCGGCCCGGTCTCCTCTGCGGTTTCACCACCGCCCACCCACTCCACCGTGGCCCCGCGGACGGGGACGGTCGTCTTCCTTCCATCGTCCATGCGGCGAACCAGGATGCGCACCCGGCCCTTCGTCTCACCGGCGTAGTGGCGCTTGAAACGGGCAAACAGGTCCGCCACCGCGTTCTCGTGGTCGGTGCGGGCCGTATCGCAGATCCGGTCGTCGAGGTAGGTGGTGGCGGTGACCAGCACCTCTGCCCGCACCTCCTTGCCCTGATCGTAGTATTCCTTGAGCCAACCCAGCTTGCTGTAGAAGTCGTGCAGCCACGCCAGGCGAGGGTCCAGGGGGCCGAGGGTACTGGCCGCCGCCGACTCCCGGATCGGGTTGATCAGGGACTGGAAGTTCAGCTCCACCTCCCGCCACCCCCGCGCCCAGGCCAGGTGGCGGAGGATCGAAAGCCGCGTTTTCCGGTCGAACTCGGTGTCGAGCGCGCCATCGATGACGAAGGTCCGCTTGAGTGCCAGGAGTTGCTGCTCGACCTTGGCCATCCGGCGCGGCAGCCAGGTCAGCCAGGCCCCGGCGGCCCGGGCGTCCTCGGCCGGCCGGCCGGAAAGGAAGAACGGCCCGGTGAGCAGGCGTACCTCCCCGTCCCGGACACCGGGCATCTCCAGCGCGGTCTCGACCGCCTGCCGGGCCGCCAGCACGTTCCGGTAGGCCGCCAGGAACCGGAGCTCCTTCGTGGCCAGCTGGCGAACGGTTTTCCGCGTGGCATCGTCGGCGGCAGAGAAGAGATGCTGGTTGTCGTCGTTAAGCGTCCGGAGGTTGACCCACAGGAGGTAGGCCTTCTCCGATTTCGAGTACTCGTTCCAGAACATCCCGGCGCGGACCCAGTCCTCCGCGTCGAGTTCCCGAAGCGCGATGTCCAGCTTGAACATGGCGTCGAGGAGGTGCCCCTTTTTGAGGGCATCCTCCGCCTGCATGCGCTCCTCGAGCTTCAGGATGGTCTGCTGCGCCCACCAGCGGCGAACCTTCTCCCACCGCTCTTCGTACTCGCGCGCATACTTGGCCTTGACCTGGATGCCGGCTTCCCGCTCCAGCTTCTCCCACATCCGGAGCGCCGGGTCGCAACTCGCCACCGCGAGCCGGAGGGACACTTCGGCATCGACGCAGCCGAATGCGACGCCGGTCTCCTCGGCCAGGAAGTCGTCACGCGTGAGCTCCCGCCCCCGGAACCAGCAGTGGGCGAACTCCCACTTGCCGATGGTGATGTCCTCGAAGGTCGCCGTCCCGACGAGCTCGAACTCGGAGCCGCCATAGAGTTCCTCGAGCAGGAGTTCGAGCCGGGTGTCCCACATGTACGTCGCACTGAACCGGCCGACCTGATCGGCGAAGGCCCAGGCCAGGGTGGCCTTCGCCGCGGGCGGAAAGAGGATACAGACGAACTCCCACGAGGCTTTCAGGTAGTTCTCGTGGACGATGTTCTCCAGGAGCGGCACATGGAACCGGACGATCTCCGTGGCCACGCCGTCGAGGCCCCGTTGCTCGAAAGCCTCCCAGTAGGCGAGCGCCTCCTGGACGCCGAACCAGGCATCCAGGCCTTTGAAGGCCATCTCCGAACGCTTGCTGGTCAGGTCCGCGCGGATCCAGGAGGAGAGCTTCAGCATCCGTTTTTTGCAGCCCCCGAAGAAGGTCCGGTGGGACGAAGAACCGTCCGCACCCATCCTCTCCGGAGGGATACCGTTTTGGATGGCCAGGTCGAGGTCGCTGCGCAGGGCCCGGTAGTCCGCGTCCGCGACCAGAGATCCCTCGCCGTCCAGCTTCTGGGCCGCATCCATGGCATCGCGAACCGCAAAGGGGGCGTTGCGGGCGAGGTAGTTCAGGACCAGGATCGAGACCTTGCGGCTGACCCTGCCGCTCTTCATCTCCGCCATGAAGCTGCTCAGGCGGCGGCGGAAGTTCTGGTCCGCCTCGACCGGCTCCAGACGGTTTCGCAGGCCGTCGTAGGTATCGCCGAGCATCGAGCTGCCCTTCAGGCGTCGCTGGTTGGCTTCGGCCGCCTCCATCGTGCGAAGGACGCTGTCGAGATAGAGCCTTTGAAGCTCCTCGACCTTCTTCGGGTCCTTGGCCTTCTTTGCGTTCTCGATGGTCACCTTGAACGCCGCGAGTTCCTTTGCCGCGATGCCCTCGGCCTGCTTCTGGCAGGCGGCGAAGACCTGCTCGAGGGTCTTCTGGAACGCCGGGAGCTTCTCGGGGGTGAGCCCCACGGAGTCGGCCGCCAGGCCCTTCGCGTCGTACTTGATGGCGCGAAGCATCTCGCGGAACTTCTGCGGAGCCATGTCCGCCAGGCCGCCCGCCTTCAGGCAGTCCAGGATGACGTTGTCGCCCGGCTCAAGGCTCTCCAGCGCCTTGTTCGCGGTCTTGGCCGCGCTCATCAGCTTCTCGAACGAGGCGTCGAGGCTTCCCGGGTCCGCGGTCAGGCACTTCGAGGCCTTGTTGATGAAGGACTGCAGCTCGACGAGCTTCTTGCAGGGCTGACCGTCCTTCATGGCGTAGGAAAGATCCACCTCCGCCGATTCGGCGAGGGCACGGATGCCCTGCACCATCTCCCCGTAGGTCTTGTACTCCGGAGCGTCCGACTGGAAGACCGTCATGTCGACGACTTCCTCCGTGAAGTAGACCGGCCCGAGGGTGACCTTCGCCTTCCCGATCGTCAGCTTCACGTGCTCCTTGATCAGCTCCGCCGTCTTACCCACCACGACGATGTCGGAGTCGCTCAAGGCTCCCCCGTGCTTCGGGCTCGACGGCCTGGTGCCCTTCTTCGCCAGCGTGGCGAAGTCCCTCTCGCTGCCGCCCTCGGAGCTCACCTTGAAGTTCGCCTTCTCGAGCCAGTAGAGGGTCAGCGGGATCTGGTGGCTCCTCCCGAGCTTCTTCGCCCGGTCCCGATAGCGGTCGACCAGCTCGTTCATCCGGGCATTGCGTTGCGTTTCGGTGAGCTTCAGATCCCCCCTGAGGCGCTGCTTCTCCCGCTGCAGGTCCCGGCGCATCGCCTCCCTCTCCACCGCGAGCTCGTTGTAGCGCTTCTGGCACTCCGAGTCGTTCGTGGGGATGTTCAGTTCGTCGACCGGCCAACCGCCGGCCACCAGGCGGTCGTGACTCTTCTCGAGCCAGATCGCGAAGTCGGCTTCCGTCCCCTGCAACGGGGCGGGAGCAACGAACAGGAGGAGCAGCAGGAGGAGAGTCATCCGGAAGGAGGTCCGGAGAGGCCGGCAAATCGGCATGGTGTACCCTCGTTGGCTCAGGCGAGCGGCGACAGACTCGCGGACCATAGTAAGCAGGTCCGCGTTCCGGAGTCAGGGCAAACCACGCCGGGCCGGCTGACAACCAGGATAGCGGCCGGAGGTTTCCATCGCGACGGCTTCTCCACCTTCCGGCTCGGCTTCCCTGGCCGTCCGGGAGGCCCCACCCGGACCCTCCCGCAGACCAGGCGCAGGAGCAGCCCGAGTCCGCCCCCGGCGTACCAGTAGATGGCGTTGCCGAGCGACTTTCCGAACGCGATGGACAGGGGCACGGTCACTCCACCCAGCATGATCGTGAGGAGGGTCCGGACCCGACGGGCTGAGAGAGACGCCGAAAAAGACTCCCGGTGTTGTTTTTTGGCCGCGACAGAGCCCGGCCCTCCGACGTCACTCCAGCACAATCAGCGGACGGTTGAACTTCACCTCGCCGGCGTCCTCCGGGACGATGCGGACCACACTGGCCTCGTCGGGGAAACCGTCGCCGCCGTAGATGATCTGGTTGAAGCACTTGATCACTTCCACCAGGCCGAGGACCTGGCCGCGCTTGACCACATCGCCCTCGGCGACGTAGTTCGGCTCGTCCGGGGAGGGGCGGCGGTAGAATAAGAAGTCCCTGAGCGTCGGCGAGTTCCGATTCATCAGTCAGCACCTTCAGAACCACCTCTCCTCCTGGTCCCTCATTTGTTCTCCGGTTTCCGACGCCTCCGGAAATCAAGGCGATGGGCTGGTCTGGTCCCTGTCTTCACCCAAGGCGGAATTCTGGCCGATGGCTCCGACAGGAAGGCCAGTGAACCAATGCTCCGAGTTCTTTTGGCTTGACCCTGAAGCCTATTCACTCGATGTTTCGCTGGGATGACCATCGCGATCGGGCGCTGGTGACGAGGGGAGTCTCGGTGGTCACAGGCTCCTTCTGAGGAGGATGTATGGAGCTTGAACCGACCGCACAGGTATCACCCGAGCTTGAAGTCGATCCCGCGACGCACCCGCCGGAGATCGATATCGAGGTAGATCTCACCTACGACCCGCACGTCAACTACGCGATGCATCAGAACGCCGTGCCCGTCGTCAAGGAACTGTGCGTCACGAATCGAGGCGGCGCTCCGATCGAGGACCTTGAGTTGGAGATCTGGGCGGAGCCAGACCTTGCCGCGCGCTGTTCGGCCAACATTTCCATCATTTCCGCCGGCAACTCCCACCGGCTCAACGACCTGGAGCCGACGTTCTCCCCTCAACGGCTGGTCAATCAGGCGGAGCGCGAGCGGGGGTTGATTCACCTTCAGGCGACTCTTGACGGAAAGGTCGTCCATCAGTCGCAGTGGTCTCTCGATGTCCTCGCTTACAACGAGTGGGCCGGCAGCCGATCCCTGCCGGAGATCCTTGCAGCCTTCGTCCTTCCCAACCACCCCGCCGTCGAGCGACTCCTGGTTGCCGCCAGGGAACACCTCATGCGCGAGGTCGGAGAATCTGCGTTATCCGGATATCAGCGGAAGGACCCCGGGTACGTCCGGAAGATGGTCAAGGCCATCTACCAGGCGTCGTGCGATCTGGGGCTCAGCTACTCGAATCCACCGGCCAGCTTCGAAACGACGGGCCAGAAGATCCGCACTCCCGACCGTATCGTCGATCTGGGTATGGCGACCTGCCTCGACCTCGCGGTGTTCCTCGCGGCCGCCATGGAACAGGCCGGGCTCCATCCGGTCATCCTCCTGCTCGATGGACATGCCTTCCCCGGCTGCTGGCTGGAGGACGAGTGCTTCGTCGATTCCACGATCGACGATGCGGCCCGGGTAAGGAAGCGGGTCGCCTTGGACCAGATCGTGGTCTTCGAGACGACTTGCGTCACGCACACTCCACCGCCGAGCTTCGAGACGGCCTGCCAGCAGGGGCGGCAGCACCTGGAGTCCCCGGAGAAATTCTGCTACGCGGTCGATGTCCGCACAGCCCGCAGGGAGCAGATCCGCCCAATCCAGTTGCGCGTCCAAGGGGATGAGTTCGAGGCTGTCCCTGTCGCCGGGCCGGTCGCCCCGGAGCACGTTCCCCCCGAGGCAATGCTGCACTCCCAGGAGGCGGATTCTCCGTCGGCCGAGGCGCCCGAAGTTAAGGAGGACCCCGCGGATCGGATCGAGCGGTGGAAGCGCAAGCTGCTCGATCTCTCGCTCCGCAACCGCTTCCTCAATTTCCGCGACACGAAGAAATCCGTGCCGTTGCTCTGTCCCGACCTGTTCAAGTTCGAGGACCTTCTGGCAGGACGGAGAAAGTTCTCCCTGCAACCCCAGCCGAAGGTCATGAGTGAGCAGGATCCCCGGGATCCCGCATATCACCAGCGCACCACCGGCGAGGATGCCGTTGAGGAGTATCTGCGGTCCCAGGTCGAAGGCGGTCAACTCCACGCGGGCCTGCCCCCCGGCGAACTCGAGAAGCGGCTGACTCACATCTCCCGCGAGGCGAAGCTCAACCTGGAGGAAGGTGGGGCAAACACGCTCTACCTTGGAATGGGCTTCCTGAACTGGTACGAGTCGGAATCGAGCGATCTGCCCCGGAAGGCCCCGATTCTGCTGCTGCCGGTCGTTCTGACCCGCGATGTGGTGAAGTCGGCTTACCGCCTGGAACTGGCGGATGAGGATCCCCGTGCAAACGTAACCCTGCTTCAGAAGATCGAGGCGGACTTCGGAATCAAGATATCAGGGCTCAAGGATCTCGACACGGACGAGTCCGGTCTCGACGTGAAAGCCATCCTCGACCGTGTGCGCCGGGCCATCCTGCATCTCCCGAAATGGGACGTGACGGAGGACTTGACCCTCGGGCTCTTCTCATTCAACAAGTACCTGATGTGGCTCGACCTGGAGGTCAACGCCGACAAGCTCCTGGAGAACCCGGTGGTCCGCCACCTCGTTGAGAAGCCCCGGGAGGAATTCGAGCCGGGGGCGACCTTTCCTGATGCCCGGACCCTCGACGAGGATACCCACCCCGGCGACACGTTCTGTCCCCTAGATGCCGACAGCACCCAGATGTCAGCCATTCACGCAGCGGCGAAAGGGCGCACCTTCGTACTGGAGGGACCCCCGGGAACCGGGAAGTCCCAGACCATCACGAACCTGATCGCGCACACCCTCGCCGCCGGCAAGCGCGTGCTCTTCGTTTCGGAGAAGATGGCCGCCCTGAACGTCGTGCGAAAGCGGCTGGAGAACGTCGGATTGGGTCCCTTCTGCCTCGAGATCCACTCCAACAAGGCCCAGAAGCGTATGGCGCTCGACCAGATGAAGGCCGCCCTCGAGTTTCAGCGATCCGCAGATCCGGAGGATTGGCGGAAGCGAACCGATTCCCTCGCCACTGTCCGTGCGGAACTCAACGAGTACACCTCCGTTCTTCACCGATCTCGGAGTTTCGGCCGGAGCGCGCGCGATGGCATCGCCCAGCTGATTCGCCTGCACGGAGCACCCTCGGTCCCGCTGGATTTCGGGAGCGCCACTGAGGTCGACCGCGAGCGCTTCGACCGACTGCACGAAACTGTGCATGAACTTCAAGTCGTCCTCGCCGAGGTGGAGGATCCGGGTAGCCACCCCTTCCGGGATGTGGGGAAGACGGAGTGGACCCCGATCCTGAAGGATCGCGTGGATGAACTCAGCCGGCAGCTCGCGAACGCGGCGAAACGGTTGGCCTCCGCAGCGACCGGGCTGGCGGAAGTGATGAAGGCCAGAACCGAGGATCACTCCATCGCCGACCTTCGCCTGCTGGTGGAACTGGGTGAACTGCTGGCCGCCTCTCCGGCTCCTCCGGAAAGGCTGCTGCTTGAGCAGGACTGGGTACATGTCGAGAGCAGCGTCAAGGGCTGGCTGCGAATCGTGTCGAGGCACCGGGAAGTGCACGCCAAGCTGGCCAGCCGATACCGACCGGAGATGGCGGACCTGGATCTCGACCAGATCCGGTCCGCGTTGGCCGAAGCGAAGCAGAAGAAGTGGCCGTTCTCCTGGCTCAGGTCCAGAAAGTCGGTCGGAGAACTGAAGGGCGTACTGGCCGGAGGGAAGCTGGCGAGAGGCCCGCAGCTGTTGCGGGACCTGGATCTCGCCCTTGAACGCAACCGGCTGCGGAGCCAACTCGGCGGAGAGGAGCGCGCCGCCCGGGACCTGCTCGGACGACACTGGAGCGGAGTAGAGACAGATTGTCCGGCAGTTCAATCAGCCCTCGACTGGTGCGGTCAGGTGCGGGCCCTCCTGAACCGTCTTACGGGCGAGGACCTGGCTGCACGGAAGCGGCTTCGCGAAGCGTGCGTGCTTCTGGCGCTGGAAGGCCGGGATCTTCTTGCCGAGGGCGGCGCAACGCTACGGAAGCTCCAAACCTTGAGAGAAGCCCTGGTTGAGGTCGAAGGCTTGCGGCGCGACATCCACCGGCTCCTCGAGAGAGCGGATGACTCTCCAGCTGAACTCGACTCACCACACTTTGCCGAGCGAGTGAAAGAGCAGGCCGAGAGATGGAACCAGAACCTGCTTCAGCTTCGCGGCTGGTGTTTATACCTGCGTACCCGCGTTCAAGCCGAAGCGGTAGGTCTGGGCGCACTGGTCTGTGCCGTAGAGTCCGGAGACATCCGGCCGCGCGACCTGCCGGCGGCATTCGAGCATTCGTTCTACCGCTGGTGGGTGAATCAACTCTTCGAGGCGGAACCCGCTCTTCGCCGCTTCACCGGCAGGGAGCACGAGGACCGGATCCGCCGCTTTCGAAATCTCGAGCAGACCATTGCGGATGACACTCCCAGCCAGATCCAGGACCGCCTGTCCGAACGGATCCCCAAGGGAGGCACCCGACCGGTGGGCAATGGCTCCTCGGAGATGGGAATCCTCCGGCGGGAGCTGCAAAAGCAGCGCGCCCATATGCCGATCCGTCGCCTGTTCCAGAGCATTCCCAACGTGATCTGCCGCCTGAAACCCTGCTTCCTGATGAGCCCGCTGTCTGTGGCCCAGTATCTCGACCTCGGCTTCCCCGACTTCGATCTGGTGGTCTTCGACGAGGCTTCGCAGATGCCGGTCTGGGACTCCGTCGGGGCCATCCGCCGGGGCAAGTCGCTGATCGTGGTCGGCGACTCCAAGCAGCTTCCCCCGACGAACTTCTTCCAGCGTGCGGAGGAGGGGGAGGAGCTCTTCGAGGAGGATATCGCTGAGTTGGAGTCGATTCTCGATGAATGCATCGCCGCCGGTCTGCCGCGACTGCACCTAGGTTGGCACTATCGCAGCCGCCATGAGAGCCTGATTGCCTTCAGCAACCACCACTACTACGAGAACCACCTGTTGACCTTCCCGTCACCCCAGAGAGACACGAAACACCTGGGGTTGTCGTGGAGGCATGTCGAGGAGGGCGTTTACGATCGGGGGAAGTCGCGAGCCAATCTGGCGGAGGCGGAGGCTGTGGTTGCCGAGATCGTCGAGCGGCTCAAGTCGCCCCGCAGAGAGGAATCCATCGGGGTGGTGACCTTCAGCCAGGCCCAGCAAACAAAGATCGAGGACCTGCTGGACCGCGCTCGCCGGGAGAACCCCGAAATCGATCGGTTCTTCACTGCCGAGGTCGAGGAACCGGTCTTCGTCAAGAACCTGGAGAACGTCCAGGGAGACGAGCGCGACGTCATCCTCTTCTCTATCTGCTATGGCCCGGATCGGACCGGCAAGGTCGCCATGAACTTCGGCCCGCTGAACCGGGATGGCGGTGAACGGCGGCTCAACGTAGCGGTCACTCGGGCCAAGAGACAGGTCATCCTGTTCTCGTCGCTGACGGCCGACCACATCGACCTGGCGCGCACCAATTCCCTCGGCGTTCGGCATCTCAAGGCGTATCTGGAGTATGCGGACAAGGGGGACGAGGCCCTGGGGCGCGAGCTCGGAGTTTTCGGTGACGCCGAGGCCGAATCGCCGTTCGAAGAGGAGGTCATCCGGGCGCTGGTCGAGCGCGGTTTCGATGTCCAGCCGCAGGTCGGCTGCTCCGGCTATCGGATCGATATCGGCATCAAGGACCCGGAGCGCCCCGGGCGATTCCTGCTTGGCGTGGAGTGCGATGGGGCCATGTATCACAGCGCCAAGACCGCCCGTGATCGCGATCGACTGAGAGCTGCTGTACTGGAGAGCCTGGGTTGGCGCCTTCACCGGATCTGGTCCACCGACTGGTGGCAGGACCCCAAGGTGGAGATGGAGAAGCTCGTTGCCGCGATTGAGAGCGCCAGGAACAGCCCGCGAAAGGCGGCTGAGGTGAGTGAGCCGCAGAACTCGCCGACGCAGGCGTCTCCACAGAGTACCCAGGACTCGGTGCTGTTCGCGAGTGCGCGGCGTCAAACGGTCCCCCCCCCGGGGTCGCCGCCGGCCACGCCGCAGAGGGAATTCACGCCGGGAGATCTCGGAGGCACGCCCTACCCCGATGCGCCTGCGCTGGGGCTCGGGGGGAGTGCCGAGGACTTCTACGACCCGGCCTCGACCACCGATCTTCGGGGACTCGTGACGCAAGTCCTGGTGGCGGAGGCTCCCATCGCTTTCACCCGACTGGCCCGGCTCGTGGCGGAATCCTACGATCTTCGCCGGGTAACCGCGCGCCTGCGGCAGCGCATGAAGGAGGTTCTTCCCCGCGGCGCAATCTTCGAGACGCCCGGATGCAACGAGTCGTTTCTGTGGCTCAAGACGCAGGTCCCGGAGAACCATGACGGCTTCCGCTACCAAGTGCCCCAGGATCCGAACAAGCGAGCCGCACAGGAGGTCCCTCCGCAGGAAATCGCCAACGCCGCCCTGGCCGTGCTTCGGCTGAATGTGAGCATGGGAGCCACGGACTTGGCCCGGGAGACTGCGAAGCTCTTCGGCTTCAAGAGCCTGGGCCGCAAGGTCGCCACATGCATGGAGAAAGGGCTGCTCATACTGGAATCCAAGGACGATGTCGTCAGAAGCGATGACACCCTTATCGCTGCTCTGAGCGTGGATTCAGTCGTCCAGCGATTCCCCGATCCGGTCAGCAGAGACTCCGCGGCGTCGTACAGGTTCGACAACCGGGCTGCCGCGCTCCTCACCGCATCGTTCCCCTGTGACCGGACCTCTTCGAGATCGATCCTCTCGGATAGCTCTAGGTAACGCTCTCGCACAAGAGCGGCGGTAAGGGCGGAGGAAGGCGGAATCTCCAAGGTCTCGAGGTGCCGGACCCTTGCCGAGAGGACCATGGGCTCCGCTGCCGACACCTCCTCCTTCACCGGCATTGCCGAGGGTCGCGGAGGCGGTGTCGCCGTCAGATCGCCCACCCGTCGGACCGGGACTTCAGTTGCCCCCGTTGCACGGCGTGGCGGGGGAGAGGGAGCACGGACCGGGCCTGGCCCGGCTGAGATCATCTTCGGTCTGTTCGTGCGCTCTCGGGAGAGGTTGACGTAGGCCAGGGCGGATTTCAGGTCCGGAATAGGCTGATCGAGAAGCTCCTGCGGAAGTCGGGAGCGGCGCGGATCCTTGATGTACCGGACCAGTGTGACCCCCTGGGCAATGGCCACGCGTTCTTCGATGGTCTGAAGCACCATCTGCAATGTCTTGAGCCGATCCCGTCTCCTGGCGTCCTCCTCCTTGTACGTCCTGCGTCGCTTCTCCAGTTCCACCTCGAGGTCAATTCCCTCCGGAAGTTGACCTCGCCGGACCGCCGTCCGTGTCTCCCCGAACAGGGTCGCCGCCGCGGTCCGCACCAGGTCGATCTTCGCTGGGCCGAAGCCTCTCAGGTTGATCTGCCGGTTCAGCACCTCTCCGGGCCTCCTGAATCCGGCGCCCCGCAGTGTGGAAATCATCGCAGGGCCGACGCCGTGGAATCTCTGCAATTCCTCAAGGGACACCCGGTCGAAGGCCCTCTCGACGTACGCTTGGGCGAGGTGCGTCTCGGCATCCGCTCTCAACCGGCCGGCATCGCGAGTCTGGTACTCCTCTTCCTCACGGCGCTTCTCCGCAGACCTGACCAGTGTCTGTACCCGGTTCTTCCACCGCTTGTCGGGATTGGCGCAGAACAGCACGTAGAGGACTGCCAGGCAGATGGCCGTAACAAGTGCGATCGCGATCAATAGGCCGAAGAACAGGCTTTCCATACTTCCTCCGTCAGGTTCGATTGACCACGTGTTGAAGTCTGTCCAGGAACCCACGATCGTACTGTGAACGGCGGTTGAAAAGTGCGGCGGGCGGCCGCGCGCTCAGCCCGATTCCTTTCCGGATTCGACGTAGCCTTGGCGGGCTTGGAGGCAACGTCCTTCACAAACAAGATCAAAGCGTACGCCACCGCCACAAACGGGCCGCCCGAGCGCAGACTCTTGGAGATTACTTCTACGATCCACGATTGGACGCGGGTCCGCATCTTGGAGCGAATAACCTCGCGGAGATCGTGGGGCCACGCAAAACTACGCGTCCCTTGACAGAGCTCAACAACCTACAATTCGAGCGCAATGGGGCCGGCCTGCCCTCCGATCAGATCACTTGCCCAGGCAAGAAACTCACAAGGTGACATTCCCGCTGCCGTGAGTCGCATCAGAATTTGCAGCTCTTCACGAGGCACCATTCCGACGCCCTCTCGCGCGGCGTGCTTGTATGCCTCCGGCGAGATCGCACTCCTTGGACACTGTGCGAAGATCAATGCAAGCCATCTCAGAGCCCTGAGGCGATCGGGCGCGGCCCGCTGCAGTCGATCCACTGTTCCCACGAGCTTGGCCAGGTCGTCCTTCGGGACGGCACCGGTAACCCCGACGACCAGCAACGACGCGGTACCTGAGATGCATACGAAGTCCACACCAGGGTAGCCAAAGTGCTCCGCAGGGACTACCTGCAGCCCGCAGCCGCTCAGAATTGACCAGACCGTGAGCTCCATTCCGTCTCCCGCCGTTGGGACCGATATGTCCGTCGCACTCGGATTCTCCATTTTCATCAGGCCGGAGATCGTTTGCCGCACCTTGCCCTGTTTCGGGGAAGCGTCCGCCAATAGATCGTAGACGGCGACAACTGGGTTTCCCTCCACGAGTCTCGCCAGGTCTCCGGCATCAAATCCTAGGGAACCGAGCAGCCTGATCGCCAAGCTCCTGGCTGGATGACTGGCTTTTCTCGCGATTCCCAGCAATCCCTCTCGACTTCTCGCGGGCCGCTTTTCTGCCATGGTCTTCAGCGGGTAGTACACGAGGTCGTAGAGTTGCTCCCTCGCTGCGAGTGCTTCGATGACGGCCACTAGGTCGATGAATGCATCGGAGTCCCGGCATGCGCCGAGCAGGAGTTCCAGACTCACCCCGCCTTCAGCAATCGCTCTGCAGATTTCTACTGTCCGATTCTCCGCGAGGGACAGGGCGCTCGACAGGGCATCTTTGACTAAACCGGAGTGGCCACGCTTCGCTTCGACCAGGAGAATCTCAAGCGCCCGTTCATCCGGGCACCTTGCCCAGTATTCCTGGCAGAGTTGCCTGACCTGGAGTGAGTCGTTTCCCAGCAGTTCATCGCGAGCCAGCCCCCAGGTTTCCAGCACCCAGTCGGCCTCTTTGCCCTCACCCACCAAGGATACGAGATAGGCAAGGCGCCGTCGCGTCTCCGAGTTCTCGCGCCTCATGTTGGAGAACACGGCCGACACGCTCAAGGGCCTCGAGTTCGCAGATCCAGCCTGTGCAGCCCTCGATAGCATGTCGGCCGACTCGCGACTCACCGCCTCATCCGGGATCTTCGCCCCAAGAACCCCCGCCATAGCCTGCTGACTTCGTTCCCCCAGATTCTCGAAGACAGCTGACAGGAACTTCAGAGCCTCCTGATCCTCCAGTGCTGTGGCCAGGATCTCGGAGTACTCGCTTGCGGCGGTTTCCGATCCCGTAACCCATTTCCCAACGAGCCTTGCAGTCCGGCGTTCGAAACCAGGCATGTTCCGCACGACCTTGATCCACGTGACGGCAGAGGCGATGTCCCCCTTACGAAGACCGGAGGAGTCCAGGCGTTCCAGATCAAGAAGGGTCTGCAGGGCGCGCTCAGAAGCGTCCTCCTGCTTCAACCCCCTGATCCCATCGAACACATCCCGAATCATCGCGGCCTCCTGCCTGTCGGATCCAGCCATCAGAAAGCCCTCAGGTGATCGAATCGTGATGAGATCAGCGGTCTGCCTCCAGCCATCGATGATTCCTGCGGTACCGGGTGCGGCGGTTACTTCTTTCGCTTCGTGGTTGTCCCGCTCTTCTTCGCCGGCGGCTTCTGCGAGAGCGCGCTGCCCGCGGCAGACTTGCTGGCCTTGCCGGTGCTCTTGCTCTTCAAGGTCTTCGATGCGGCCGATGCGGCCGGCTTCGAAGTCTCCTTCTTCGGAGCCTTCCGCTGCGACAGAGTGCTGCCTGCCGCGCTCTTCGACTTCGCGCCCGTGTTCTTGCTGCGGAGAGTCTTCGAGGCGTTGGACGCCGCCTTCTTGCCAGTGACTCGCTTGTTGGCGATGTCAGCCTCCTCTGTTAGGTACACCTCGATTCTAGCAAAGGGGAGTGACAGCATCGTCTGGCTCGCCACTGGAGTTGACCCGCTTATGCATAGCTCCGCATAGGCGGGTCAACTCCAGTATCCTCCCCGCCCCGATCTCAATTGCACCAGCAGTGGACGCGGTTGTCACCAGCGGTTTCGTCAGGGTCATGTCTCCGTCGCGGAGCTTCTCGGCACAAGAAGGCGCCCCCCAAGGCCTCCGAATGGGCGTTCCACGCCGAGAACGGGAGACGCTTCGAGAAGGGGCGCTACTGCTTCGCATTCCTGCACGCCACCAAGGCCACGGATCTCGACTGCTTCAGGCTTCAGGACCTCCTGCACTGCTGCGGGGTTCGTCTCGCCGGAGCAGAAGCGACGGCGCGATGATCAACGCAATACCCGGCCGCAAGTCACTCAACGTCATCATGCGATACATGGGCCACGCACCACTGGACGCGGCACGGCTCTTGGATGCGTGCGATGTGCGTCACGCCTCGAACGGTCATCTGCCGGCGGATAGCGATCCGATGCGCCTTCGCAGGCGGACTTAGTCTTCCGGAGGATGGGCGTCCGTGAGGGGGTGGAGGTCGGCGAAGGCACGCTCCGCCTGACAAATGCATCCTTCCTTGGCTGCGCAGACAGCCCGTCTCACTGCCCCAGAACAGAAGTCTACGTTCAGCCGGCCGAAGAAGTGACCGGCCGCTCGCTCAGACCTCGCCGGCGGGGTCGCTGAAGTCATCCGTTTGCAGGCGGACCTCCCTGGCGTCGGCGACGTGACGGTAACGTTCCGGCATGCAGGTCAAGATGATCAGCTGAAGTCCACGACCCGCATGGCTGAGGACCGCACCCATCGCTGAGAGGCGGTCCGGATCGGAGTACCCGAGCGCATCATCGAGGATCAGCGGGACTCCGCCATCCTCGGAGACCGCCTGCGCGACCGCCAACCGGGTGAGCAGGGAGAGCTGTTCGCGCGTGCCGCCGGACAGGTCTCCGAAGGGAACGGTCCGGTTCTCGAGCGTCCGGCTTTCGATGCGAAGATCCGCGTCGAGAGTCACGGCGAAGTCGGTGCCGAACACGAACCGGCCCAACCTGGCGATCGAGTTCTCCAGGGGACCGACGTACGCCCTGCGCGCCGCCTCGCGCCGGTCGGCCAACGCCCGATACAGTCTGCGTGCCGCGGCCCCGCGTCGTCTCAGGGCCTCGAGATCGCGCTCATGCCGAGTAAGAGTGGAGGCGAGTTCGCTCTCCTGCTCGGCGAGGCCGCGCTGGCCCAGTTCTTCCAGGCGGGCTCGGATCTCGATCACTTCCCGTTCGACCTCTCGCAATTCTTTCCTGGCCGACTCGAGTGCGGCAGTCGCACTCTGCGAGGCGAGCTTCACCAGATCGGGGGAAGAGCTCTCATACGCCTGGCGAGCCCTCTTCGCCTTTTCCACGGCCTCGTCACGGGCGCCGGCGGCCAGCCCGGCCTCTTCGCAAAGCACCTTGTCCGCGGTGGAGTTCCGCGCCGATTCGAGCTTCTCGGAAGCGCGCGCGCGCTCCTGCTCCAGGACGGCCAGCTTCGATTGCGACTCGAGCTGCTGGTCCTCGAGCTTCCTGAGCCGCTCCTCGAGCCCCGTCAGCCTCTGCGTGGCACTCTGCAGGTCCTCTTCCGCGTCCCGCTGTGCCTCCCCGGCCGCCTTGGCGGCCGCGCGGGCCGCGTCGAAGTCCTGCGCCATGGGCGGGTCAGGCTCCCGCTCTGAAAGGTAGTGCTCGACGAAGCGTCCGGTCCCGCGGGCCTTGCGTTCCAAGTCCGAAAGCGTCAGGTCGCGCAGACTCTCACTCACGATGCGGTCTCGATCCACCACGCGGCGGACGGCATCGGCCCGGGCGTCGGCCATCTCGATCGCGGCATCGACGTCCTTCGCCCCCAGAGTTTCGAGGAGAGCCGCCAACTCGGCTTCCGCCCGTTCGAGCTCGCCGCCGAGCTTCCCCGCGCCAGCACTCGGAGTGACGTGGACCCGTGCGACCTCGCCGAGGGTAAGATCGATCTCCTCGGTGACCGTCGTATCCCAGGGCTCGCCATCCTTGAGCCTGGTTTCCTCCCCGGGACCGGTCCGAAGGGAGACCTCCGTCAGCGCGGTGATGGAGAGATGTGCGCTTCCCGTCTCCCGCCTCGCGCGCGCCTTCTCCACCTCGAGTTGCGCGGCCCGCAGGGTCTTGAGCGCCTCCTCATCGATGCGGTTCGACGCCAGTTCGTCCTCCGCCGCGGTCGCGAGCTCTTCTGCCTCCCGGACTCGTCCGAGGCGCTCCTTCAGTTGCTCGTGATCCAGCGCCGCCCGCTGATACTCGAAGTCACGGGTCCGCAGCTCCGCCATCCGGCGTTCCCGATCGGCGCGGTCACGGGCATCGCGGACAGTCGCCTTCGCTTCCTCCGCGGTCTTTCTCGCTTCCCGCAACGGAGCGAGGACCTCCTCCTCCGCTCGCAACAGGCCCTCCAGTTGCCTCTCCCGGTCGGACAACTGCTCGACGAGCGACTCTCGCTCCGCCACGATCTGCCCGGCGCTCATAGCCTTTGCGATCTCGACTTCCGCCGCCTGATCCAGAGAGGCGACCTCGGTGGCCCTGCCTTTGAGTTCCACCCACGCCCGTTCCGTTTCCGAAGCCTCCGTCTTGAGCTGCGAGAGCTGGTTCGTCAGCTCTCCCTTCCGCCGCTCCGCGCGCTCGCTCTTCAGAACATCCTTCTGGATCCGGTCCAGATCCGCCTCGACCTGCTCCAGCTTCTCCCTGTCCGCCAGAACGATCGCTTCCGCGTCTTTCCAATCCTTCCGAGGCCGATCCGCCTTCCCGAAGTACCGCTCGTACTCCCTTTGCGCCGCGTCGAAGAGCGACTCCGCCTCCTCGTCGGCCAGAGACTGCCCGGCCGCGCGGTCGAGTGCGCTGGACAGGGAGCTGCCGGTGGTCAGGTCCGGCAGGGAGAGTTCCGTGCCCTGCTGGATGCGCAGGGCGCGCCAGAGCGGCATGTCCACGGTCTCGGCGAGGATGGCCAGGACCCGCTCGTGCGCTTCGCGCCCC
>SWCD01023922.1_pt1 | contig 27697 bp, 23 predicted proteins | sample 4693011 | NCBI WGS metagenome assembly SWCD01 (sample SAMN10267278, study PRJNA491770) | bioreactor metagenome | isolation source: DHS bioreactor inoculated with marine | place: Japan: Omine Ridge, Nankai Trough | reverse complement strand
GCGAGAATCGCGAGCCCGAACAGCGGCACAATGTTCTCAAGTGAGTTACGGAATGTACGGTCACTGCGAAAAACAAAGGAACTGTGGCTCAGGCTCGGGTCCACAATGCCCGGCACATAAACCTTCTGCCGCCGATGCGCGACGGAAGCGACAAGCGCTTGCACCACAATGGTGGTGAGAATGACCCAAAGGCCAAGAATGCTTGAAGAATTAATTTCCAACATGTGCCCCTCCCGACTCGGTGAGGGCCAAGTCTATTCCACCGTCACCGACTTGGCGAGGTTGCGGGGCTGGTCCACATCCGTGCCTTTGGCGACCGCCGTGTGATAGGCAAGCAGTTGCACGGGGATCGTATAAAGCAACGGCGCGATGAAGGGATCGGCTTCCGGCACTTCGATTTGCGCCCAGGTGCCCATGCCCGCTTTGGCAATGCCCTTCGCGTCAGAGATTAGCACCACCTTGCCGCCCCGCGCGATGACTTCCTGCATGTTCGACACGGTCTTTTCAAACAGGTGGTCCGACGGCGCGATCACAATGACCGGCACGTTTTCATCGATCAGCGCGATGGGGCCGTGTTTCATTTCACCAGCGGCATAGCCCTCGGCGTGGATGTAGGAAATTTCCTTCAGCTTCAGCGCGCCCTCAAGCGCGATGGGATAGGTCAGCCCGCGGCCAAGATAGAGAATGTCGCGCGCTTTAGACAGTTCATGGCACATCGCTTCGATGTCATGTTCATGCTGCAGCATCTTGGTCATGTGGCGCGGCACTTCGAGCATCGCCTGGCAAAGCTCGTGTTCGCGCAATTGATCGATAGTGTTGCGCTGCCGCCCCGCTGTGATGGCCATGGCGGCAAGCACGGTCAATTGACAGGTAAAAGCCTTGGTTGAGGCAACGCCAATCTCTGGCCCTGCATGGGTTTTCAGAACGCCGTGGCTTTCCCGCGCGATGGTGGAGTGCGGCACATTGACGATGGACGCAATCTTTTGCCCCTGCCGCTTGGCATAGCGCAAGGCGGCGAGCGTGTCGGCGGTTTCCCCCGATTGCGAAATGAACACCGCCAAGCCGCCTTCGGGCATGGCCGCTTCGCGATAACGAAGCTCTGACGCCACATCAACTTCCACCGGCAGGCGCGCGACCTGTTCGAACCAGTATTTGGCCACCAGCGCCGCGTAGAAAGCAGTGCCGCAAGCGGACATGGTCACGCGCGGCACATCGTTGAAGTCGACACCCAAGTCGGGGATCACCGCTTTCAGATCGATGGGCGAGATAAAGCCGCCCAGCGTGTGGCCGATGACCTCTGGCTGCTCATGAATCTCTTTTGCCATGAAATGGCGATGGTTGCCCTTGTCGACGAGCCCCGCACCGATGTCGACCACCTGCACGGGGCGCTCGACCTCTGCGCCATCGGCATCAATGAAGACAACGGCATCGCGGCGGAGGATCGCGCGGTCGCCTTCTTCCAGATAGGCAACCTTGTTGGTCATGGGCGCGAGCGCGAAGGCATCGGAGCCGAGATAGACCTCCCCATCGCCATAGCCCACGGCAAGCGGGCTGCCGAGCCGCGCGGCATAGAGCGCATCGGGGTCCGCGCGCATGACGACAGCAAGCGCAAAAGCCCCTTCAAGGCGTTCGACGGTTTTGGCAAAAGCGTCCTCCGGCGAAAGACCCTTGCCCAGGAAATGGGTGATCAGATGGGCGATCACTTCCGTGTCGGTATCGGATTGGAAGTCATGGCCGCCCTCGGCCAATTCACCCTTCAGCTCGCGAAAGTTTTCGATAATGCCGTTGTGCACCACTGCGACCTGATCCGTCGCATGAGGGTGCGCATTACCGACCGTCGGCGCGCCGTGCGTAGCCCAGCGCGTATGTCCAATGCCGACAATCCCCGTCAGCGGATGATCGAGCAATTCTTTCGCCAGATTGTTCAGCTTGCCTTCGGCGCGGCGCCGCTCAATCCCGCCGTTGACGATGGTCGCGATGCCCGCTGAATCATAGCCGCGATATTCGAGCCGCCGGAGCGAGTCGAGGATCGTTTCGGCCACATCCTGTTTGCCGAGAATGCCGACAATGCCGCACATAAATCAGTCCTTTGATTTTTCTTTTTTCTTGCGGGCGCGGAACTTCATCGCCCAACCGCTGATCTGCTTGAATTCGGGCCGCGTCAACGCCAGGGCATCTTCTTCTACCGCCTTGGTGATCACACTGCCCGAGCCCACATAGGCGCCTGCTTCCACCACCACCGGCGCGACCAGCGACGTGTTCGAGCCGATAAAGGCGCCCGCACCGATGTCGGTAAAGTACTTGTCGAAGCCGTCGTAGTTGCAGGTGATAACGCCAGCGCCAATGTTGGCACCCGCGCCCACGCGTGCATCACCGATATAGGTGAGGTGATTGACCTTCGCCCCTTCTTCGATGTGCGCCTTTTTGACCTCGACGAAATTGCCGACCTTCGCGCCCTTGTCCAATTGCGTGCCGGGCCGCAGGCGGGCGTAAGGTCCTACTTGCGCATTCGCGGCAACGCTCGCCCCTTCCAGATGACTGAAGGCATTGATCTTTGCCCCCTCCCCCACGGTCACGCCGGGGCCGAAGACCACATTCGGGCCGATCCAGCTGTCGGGGGCAAGCTTCGTGTCGTGGCTCAGAAAAACTGTTTCTGGTGCGACCATGGTGACGCCGCCATCCATCGCGCGCGCGCGCAACCGGCGCTGCAATGCGGCCTCGGCCGCGGCGAGTTCCGCGCGGGAGTTGACCCCGAGCACTTCATCTTCGGGGCATTCGATTACGCCGCAGGAAAGACCTGCGTCATTCGCGAGGCGCACAACGTCCGTCAAATAATATTCGCCCTTGGCGTTGTCGTTGGTCACTTTGGACAAAAGGTCGAACATCGTCTTCGCGTCAGCAACCATGACGCCGGAATTGACGAGATCGATTGTGAGTTCTTCCGCGCTCGCTTCTTTGGCTTCGACAATGCGCTTCAGCGCGCCGCCGTCCATGATCATGCGGCCATAGGGCCCAGGGTCCGCGGCGCGAAATCCGAGCACAACAACATCCGTCCCGCTCGATCGGGCAGCAAGCATCGCATCGATGGTGGCCGGTTCCACCAAGGGCGTGTCGCCGTAGAGGATCACAAGATCGCCGTCGAAATCTTTGAGAGCGTTTTTCGCGGCCAGTACCGCATGGCCCGTCCCAAGCGGCGGGTCCTGGATCGCCGTGCCCGCCCCGGTCGCTTCCGCCGCCGCGCGCACATCCTCACCCGCCGGGTTCGACACCACCACCATGTGGCCCGCCTTCAGCGCCGCGCAACTCGCCAGCACGTGGCCCAGCAGGCTGCGCCCACCGATCTCGTGCAGCACCTTCGACTTTGCCGACTTCATGCGTGTGCTGTGGCCCGCGGCCAGAATGATCGCCGCTGTCGCGCGCGTCATACGTTCGCTCCCTTTTTGTTAGCGGGGACAATGGCATAGGCCCCACTACCGGGAAATTAAAATAATATTTCCCAATCTTTCGCGAACGAAGGTTCTTCGCCGCAAATGCCATGGTAAAAGACGCCGCGATTCACCACGGCAATAAGACGGAAACAAGGCCCTTGCCCCCTTCCCAGTCCCTTCCAAAGGCCCTCCCAGAGGGGACCACGATTGTCTTTGACCTCGATGGCACCCTGGTCGATACGGCCCCGGACCTGCTCCTCACCCTCAATACGGTGCTGGGGGAGGAAGGCAGCGAGTGGATCGATACCGCCCATGTGCGGGAGCTGGTGGGGCGCGGCGCCCGGGTCATGATCGAGGAAGGTCTGAAGCTGACCGGCGCGCCCGGCACCAAGGCTCAGATCGACGACCTGTTCGACCGCTTTGTTGATCTCTATGCCCGAAACATTGACCACCTGAGCCGGCCCTTTGACGGGGTGGTCGAGGTGCTGGAAGGATTTGCCGACGCGGGGGCGCGGCTCGGCGTCTGCACCAACAAGCGTGAGGCCCTGTCAGTGGACCTGCTCACCAAGCTCGACCTGATCAAGTATTTTCCCGTGGTGCTGGGGGTCGACTCCCTGGCCGTGCACAAGCCCGACCCCGCGCACCTGACCCAGACCATCGCACGCCTGGGCGGAGATGAGACCCGCGCCATCATGGTGGGCGACAGCATCACCGACGTGAAGACGGCGCAGGCCGCGGGCATCCCCGTGATTGTGGTGGATTTCGGCTATACGGAGATCCCGCCGCAGGATCTAGGCGGGGACGCGCTGGTGAGCCATTACCGAGAGATCCCTGAGGCCGTGGAACGGCTCATTGCCCACGCCTGACGGGGGCATCCGTGCGGAGCTTGACGCGCCCCCCCGCCTTGGGTAAGGGAAGCGTCCCTTGTTTAACCGGGGTTTCCGGGCGATTAGCTCAGCGGGAGAGCACTGCCTTCACACGGCAGGGGTCACTGGTTCAATCCCAGTATCGCCCACCATTCATTCTTCAATATTCTCAATATGTTAGTTGCAAGATCAGCGTACGGAACAAATGTCGCGGTGTCGATGTTTCGGTACTTTTTGACCCATTTTCGTGAGAACAACCGCGGAACATCCGGCAAAAGTCGGGCACGCCCTAACCAGAAACCCGCTGATTAAGAGTTCTGTGCGAACCCAACAAAATCAACGGCGTTAGACACTAAGGATGCCCATTTCGTGCGCTGAGATGCAGGGAGATGCGCGAAAGTGTCTAACCTAAGGACTGACCGGAATGCCATTATTTTGCAGCACCCAAAACAATAATCCCTGGAGATCAGATCAAGAACAGACTAACTTTGGAACTGGCCCGATGATTGGGGACAGGTCAACGCGGAATTTCTGTTCAGGCCGGGCACGCAGAAAACTACCGCTCCGTTCCCCTTGCCACCCCAGGTGGCCCACGCCTGGCAAGCGTACTTCGGTAGGGAAGCACCCGCTGAGGCATTGCAGATGGAGCACCTGGCTCCACCCCAAAAAAGGCTACCCCGCGATCGGCCGTAAAGTCGGCCGAAGGCGCTGGCGTGTCGCCGCATGGCAGACGCCAACCGGGCGTAAAATGCCAGAAACCGGGTACTGCCTACTTTCCAAGCCTGCCTCTACCACAAATGACTACGCGGCGTCCTCTTCGGCCAGAGCTGCTCGACCACCCGGGAATGTCCGGTAAATTGTGGAGACACCGACACCCAAATGGAATGCGACCTCCGCGACCGTGATATTCGGATCGGCGAGCATCGCCCTCGCGGCCCTAAGATCCGCTTCTGTTAGGCTCTTTGGGCGGCCACCAGTGCGCCCACGCCGTTTAGCGGCCTAAAAGACCCGCCATAGTCCGTTCACGTGTCAGCTCGCGTTCGAACTCCGCCAATGCCCCAAACAAGTGGAAGACCAGGCGACTACCGGCTGTTGTTGTATCTACATTCTGTTGGAGAGACTGGAAGCCAATCCCACGGCACTCCAGTTCATCGAAGGTTTCAACCAGCCACACATGAGGATAAATGACCAGGTTCTGGCCCCCAAGCCACTTTCCTTTGTCAATGCCCCCGGGATGGCGAATTTTTACCAGATTTTGGGCCGGTTGCACTTTCGCTGCAACTGCGTTGCTGTGTTGGTTTTTTTGGGTGAGACTCTGACTTGGGCCAAAGGTGATGCACCCAAGTCACATACTGTATCCGGCGATGTGTAGTACCCTCCTTGCGTCGGGCCTGACTATTGGGGGGTAAGAAAGCGTGCGCAAGTACCATAATCAGAAGGTGCTTTACTATAGCCATGAAACAATGCTGCGTGAGAAGCCACTTCGTTGGATAAGTTATTTTTTCATTATGTTTTCTGGTATTGCTGTATCAGCTGCAGCATATACTCAGTTTCCTGACAGTCTAAATATCGAGTTCAGGAACGAGATACTCATTACCGTGGCGGCCGTGCCCCTTCTTTTAGGCATCATCTTGTACGTGACATGGTGGTTGAAAAATTACAGCCACAGGCTCCTGCTTACGGCAAAACACCTCGTCGTTTTTAAGGGCATACTCGTCATCGACACGAATGACATTGCATTGGTCAATGTTCAAACGATTAACGCGAAACCAGATAATCTGTGGGAAGCAATCGTAGGAATCGGCACTGTGCGGATTGGAACGTCGAGTTCCGATGGTTATGATTTCGAATTGTGTGGAATGCCGAACATAAAAAGGATCCGCGCTATCGTGATGGCTGGAAAGGAAGATGGGTAGCTATACCCTGACCTGCTCTTCAAAAACTGGGCCACAAATCAAACGCACCGACGATCAAGACACCATTGAGTTTGGTGATGCGACTGCAATTTTGCGGCGGAATGGCAGCCTGTTGGGGGAAGCTCGGGAATTGGATATCGATGATACAGGCTCCGTCGCCGTCACTGTAAGGTACGTCTATCGTGATCAAGCGGTCCAACTACAACTCATTCGGCAAACTATGGACCAGTTTCAGGTTCAAAGCGTCACGATTAACAACATCGATATGGGCGCGGATAGTGCGATTGTCGGCCGCACGCTGCACGCGTGTCCTTGACATCAGGGGGAAGTAAAGCCGGGACGAGCATCGCTCAAGGGCTAGTTGCCAGTCTAGTGATCAAAAAGAATATGGGGGTGGGGTAAATGTTCAAAACAATCTTGAGGTGGCTTATTGGATCGTTGCTTACCTTTGCAGTTTTGGTCTTTGCGGCCGCTTACCTGCACGATTTTCAGTTTGTACGTGAAAGGCCACAATATTGCGCTGCGTGGGATTATAGCGTGCGACTAATCGAACGAGTCATGCCACGCGCTCATAATGCGGATTTCCGTGTTGTCGTTGCAAGGCTAGAATTTGATGAGACCGGTGCGGCTACAAGGACTATTGTAGACTCGCTTGCCGACCTGCCCGGCATCTCTCCAATAGAGCTGTGTACGTCTCTTTCTATCCCATCCTCAGTGAATGCCGTGGCGGCAACCGAAAGAAACATTGAGCTTGCCCAGGATCAACTTACAGATCGGCATGCTGATGCGTTCGTCTGGGGTCAAGTAATGCCAGATGAGCACCAAATCCGACTGCGGATTGTCACCCCGAGTGGCACCACCGATCCGCGGCTGGTGGGCCTCCAAAATGAACTTTTACTTCCTTCAGATCTCAGCCAAGAAATCAAGGAAACATTGGCAGCCTTCACACTAGGGTCCGTTATTCGAGCAACTTTGACCTATGACCGTTATGTCGCTGATTCCTTAGGACCCTTGATTCCAAAACTGCGTAATCTGGTTGAGAACTCCCAAAGCCTTTCTGCGGAATTGCAGCATACAATTGATAGATCATATGAACGCGCGCTCTTCGTGATGATGATGCAAACGGGTGATCCCGCTTGGGCAGAAGAGCTCAGTATATATCAAGGGGCAAGACCGGCTTTTGGTATCACCGAAGGCGAAGTACTGCAGGACCGCTTCTATCAAGCGGTTGCCCGAGCCACGATCGCAGACGTGAATAACAGCATACAAGGATTTGAAAGGGCCATTAATGAATACCGCGGTCTTCTGCGCAATCTAGGTTCCGGTGAAGATGATGTGCTCAGGTTCCAGACTCTTGTTTTTCTCGGAGATGCGCAGTCCCGTCTTGGAGAACTTACCTCTCATTCCTCTACTGTGCGTCTAGCGATTTCGTCCTATCTGGTTGCACGGAATAGGGCGTATGAGGGCGGTACCGCGTCGGACCGAGCCCTAATCCTTCATCGTTTGGCTGCCGCACAATACAGATTGGCATTTATGGACGATGATGACCAATTCTTGCGTGATGCACGAGACAATTTAATGACCGCATTGACGCTTGTGACGGCAGCGAGAACGCCGCAGCTTTGGGCGGAGATCAAACAGACATTAGGTGAAACGCTTGTTGCGCTCGCTGATGTCGAAGACTCAAATGTACTCCTAGAAGATGCCATCACCAGCTTTCAGGATGCTATCACGCAGAGACCACGCGCACGCATGACCGACCAATGGGTACGATCACAGTTGGCGCTCGGTCACGCTTATGTTCGACTTGGAACAATTCGCGAAGATGCAGGTTCGATTGACGGCGGAATTCGTCATCTGCGATTGGCACTTGGGGAAGTTTCGCACGAGAGCAATCAAGATCTATGGATTGAAGCTAACGCGTCGTTGGCAAACGCCTATTTGTCAACCTACCGCTTATCAAAAGTGGGAAGCCAAGACCAAACCTTGCGCGGCGCGATTCAGGCATTCCGTCCGACTTCAGCTCGTAGGGAGAGCGGAATTGTACAACAAGTTTTCAGTCAATTTGAGGGGTTTAGTCACACTAGGCAACGGGCAAGTGATCTGCGCCAATCAGCGGAACACATCAGAAATTGTTTGGGCGTAACAAGTCGAGGAAGTAATCCGGTCGAATGGGCGACCTATCACGCCCAGATAGCGGAGGTACTTTTGGAGTATGCCCTTGTTTTGAACAACAATGATCACTTTGAAGAGGCGCTTCAGCATTTGCAGCAAGCCGAAGTGGTCTTTACTCAAACAGCGCGCCCCTCCGAATGGGCCAATTTACAAGCCATGAGAGGTAGGATATACGCGTCATTAGCCATCGAATCAGATGACCCCCTTCACCAATCGCTCGCCAACCGGTCTTTTCAAAGATCAATCGATATTCTCGCTCGAAGTGACCCTTATGACCGCCTTGGTGAGGTCCAATTCGGGTATGCCGTGGCTTTGCTCGAATCCGGAATTGTAAGTGGCAATCCCCAAGACACTGGTTCCGCCTTGAACGCAGCGAGAAGTGCTGCCGACGCCTTCCGGCGGATTGGCGCGGACTATGATGAACTTAGGGCTCGGCATCTTGCGGCATTGTGCATTGAGATGATGGCGCTCCAATCTTCTGATGCTGCCATGTTGCGCCGGGCGATCGCGGAGTATGATGCAATTATCCAATTGACCTTGGACCGACAGAACGAAAGGTTTGAGTCGATCATTCGCGAAGATCGACTTGCAGCTTTCAGCGCGTTGGGTTCGATGGGCAGTTAGGGTGCTGGCGTCACTATTTGGGCCAGCGGCACTGGCGAAAATGCTTCGTCGAAACTAATTGATAGGCGTTCAGAACTAGACAGAGCATTCTGGTACGGTCGTGCTTGCTCCAAGCAGAGGTAGTCTTGGCCAGTCAGGCCCTCGAGTTGCGCCGATCGGATGTGTTCTGCTGCAATGCCCAAACTCAGTTCCAGTTCCGCAATCAATCGTGCGCTATCGTTGGCTTCGTTTCCTCTCGCGGCCACGCAAACCAAGAACTCGCCGTCGCGTTGAATCGACCTGTCTTCGGCAATGATTTGCTGAACCCGTGGTTGCCACTGATCGGCTGTTTGCAAAGTTATATTCTCAAGCCGCACGTCCGGAGAGAGCGTCTCACCCACGCATTCGGATTGAGTGGCGTCCAAAATTTCGAAAGTGGTAATGGAGAGTATGCGACCGCTCGGCAATGGGAATCCACTTTGAACCAAACACTTGCCAAAGGTCTCTTCCCCGAGAATAGTAACTAGACCGCCGACGCGAATGGCGCCCAAAAAGGCCTCTGCCGCACTAGCTGTCATTGGTCCGGCAAGCACGAAAATAGGGCCGTCGTAAATCACTTCGGGCGTTTCGCTTGAGACTCGCGCCGGTTCAAGGCCCTCACCCTGGCGTATAAACCCCATCGTGATACCGTCTTGAAGAAAGAGGTCTGCCGCATCGTAGGCTTCGAACAAATCGCCCCCCTCACTAAATCTCAGGTCAATTATCAGGGCTTGCCCGGACAAGGCAATGGAACTAACAGCGAAAGAAAGTTGCCTAGCCGTTTCACCACTAATGAAATCGAGAATTCGAATGTAAGATCCGTTGTGGCTTGTTACTAGTTCAACGGACTGTGGCACGCCGCCGCTCGTCTCTATTGTCACAAGGCGTATACGACCTGGAACGTTGGTCTGATAGCGGATTGAGTTGCTGTTTAGTTCCGGTTGATTGAGAAATCTACCTAGAACTTGTGCTGCCTCGGCAGCTGAAAGGCCATTCAAGTTCACGTTGTTTCCGTCAACACTGCGGAGTTGTATAGGATCTGTCACCCCGGCTCTCCCGAGGTCGCCATCAAGCCGCGGCAGTATCCAATTGTTCTGAACATACGAAAAGACCTCGATACCACGCGTTGTTCGAAGCACATTTGATGTGGATACTGGATCCATAACACGAGCATATTGATCAAAATACCGAGCTGCTGCCTGCAATGATTCGCCGGGCCACCGCTCAAAAAAATTGGAAAGCTCCTCGGCACTCCGCCTTTCCTCGTTTTGGGACTGCAGTACATAGCTTTCTCTCGCAAAAATGCTTGCCGCTTCGTGCCGGTCCGCGAGTTCCGCGACCGAATGTTCTTGGCCGTAGACAGATTTCGCCGTCAAAAGACAAAAGAAGAGAACTAATCGCCACATTGCAATTCAATCCGTGTTCCGATTGCGGCGACTATGCCAAGGTGAGCTGAGATGAGGTGGCTTACGTCGAACTCGTAGAATCCGCCTTGCTCATAGGCGCTCTGCCACTCATCGAACCCGATCTCCGAATAGCAATAGCGTGAACGGGGGACGCACCACCAATTGTCCCGGGTGATACCTTCCTCGCTTGAGTTCCAGGTTAGACGAAATCGCCGCGCGATGCGGACGTTAGTACTGCTACCTGAAGTATCCTGTGTTTCGGCCTCAAGCAGCAGGGCAGCCCCCCCGCTGGAAACGCAATCTATGCTTTCAATAATGTAGACATCCTCGCCGGAGGAAACGTGTGTGAGCAGGGTTTCCCGCGCCACATCGGCGACAATAGTGTTGTGAACTGAATTCGCCGAGGGAGCTGGCAGATCATGTTGTTCCTCGCCCTCGCCGTCAGACATCACGGTTGGTTCCTGCGATAGGTCTGGTTCTGTTTCGATCGCTTCGACAGTAGGGGGGCTAGTTTCATTTTCGCCACTATCGGGATCAGCCATGCCTCTCTCTGACCCAAGGCGGAGGGTGGGCCGTGGGCTTTCATTCAAATAGGTTGGCGGGCCAATAGGGTCTGCTTCATCTTCGGAAGGAGTGGCAGCCGGCTCGACGGTGGTAGCCATTGCCTCAGGCCCCAATTGAAATTCAATGAACCGACGCCAGCTGCTCGGCATTAAAATCACTTCCGCTCCATTGAGCAATGCGTAATCTTCAGTTGTTGAAGAATGGGCTTGTTCGAGTAAGCTCATGACAAACCGGTAATCGAAACGCATGATATCATTGTTACAGCTGCCCGTTCGAAAGGGACGAGGGTCTTCGGCTCCTGGGGGGGGCCAATCACCCACTTGCCGTCGCCAGCGTCCTTCTTTTGTCCTCAAAGCACCACAAACAACTTCAATATCGGCGCGATCTTCGTCGCTCAAGGAACCGAGCGCATGAAGCGCGTAGGCCAGATCGCCATAACTTACCGACGGCTGGTCTTGTGAAGCAGCAGAAATTGCTGTTGCAAGGAAAACTCCTATCACAAGATTCATCCGAACAGTTGCGCTCATCAATGTTGCGCCTGTGTCAGGACCCGAATCTGGCTACGTAACCTTTCTCTTTCTTCCTCCAGTTCCTGTAGTCTTGCAGGATCGGCAGCTGGCATCAGATCGAGCTCTATACGTTCTCGCTCAAGGTCTGCGAGTTGTTGTTCTAGGTTCGCGACATTGGCAGACAGTTGTGGGTTTTGCTGCCCATAGCGATTGAGTTGCCCCTGCATTTGATCAATATCATGCTGCAAGTCGGACAAAGCTGCTCGCTGGGTGACTACTGCCTGCCGCCTGTCATTCCTCTCTGCCGTCATACGCTCGACATCTGCTTGAAGTTCTTCGTTGCGGCGTTGCTGTTCTTCAGCTTGATTATGTAGGTTGTTCCGCCTTTGCTCGTAGCAATCGCTCATTAGCCCGCCCATCCCCGAGAAGAAACCTTCCTCTCGGGGATCATTGTTCCGGCATCCCTCCTCAATGTCTTCAGAAAGATTCTCGCTTGGACTCGTCGTGACTTTGTCTCCGGCCCAGATTGGGCTCGACACGAGGGCCGCCCAAAAGAGGGTGATAGTCGAGAATTTGTGCCTCTTCCGCATCACATAAGTCATCATCGTTTCCTTTGGCGCGTTGTACCGGTGCTCGGGATGGTTTTGCCAGTGGATTAGGAACCAGCTACCGCAAAGCGAGACCGCACTGATGCGACACGCGATTGACTCTGCTGCAGACTAGCACTCAGGCTTTCGAGGCTGTCTACTTCAGCCTGCAGCGCGGCAACATCTCGTTCAGTTTGTTTTGTAGATCGCATATCGGCAAGAACCTCTTCACTTTGCGCAATCTCAATCGTCAGTTCGGAAATATTGTACGTCAGTTGTTCCTCCTGAGCCTGCGCAAGTTCCAGATTAGCCGCCATTGCCTCTCTCGTGTCGGCACCTTGTGCCTGAGCTGCCTCTAGCCGGTCTGCTTCTGCTTCCAATTCAGCCAGTTGTGTTGAGGTTTCCTCATGATAGGCTTGCAGTGTGCTATTGTATTGGCGCGCACGCTCCAATTCGGCGTTATAGAACTCCTCCTCATTTGCGTATTGCTCCTTTTGCTCCGCGACGTAAGATCCAGCGACATATCCGCCAGCGCCACCCGCAATTGTTAACGCGGTTATGCAGTCAGAATCACCGTTGCAAACGAGCAGCCCGAGACCCAGACCCAGTACACCACCAGCAACGGTGCCCTGACCTTCTGTGGTGGCACAGCCGCCAACCGCTAGCGTACTTACCAGGCCAAGGACCAATAAGCTCTTCTTGTTCACGATAGTCATACTCAATCCCTCCTATCTTGATGCCGCATCAAGAACTTCATTTCTCACAGCGGCGTAACTAAGCGAGTTCGCCCGCTCAGCTTGGCTTATGAATAGATCGAGAGCCCAGCGATTTTCTTGTGCAGGTCCCCAACCCCTCAAATCTTTGAACGCTTCACGGCCGGCAACCCCGTGAGAACCAAATTCAGTTAACCGGTCGAAATACGCACCAAGTGACTCTTCTAGAAGTCGATTCTCAGCTGTAAACTCTTCCCGCTGTAACTGAAGTGATGCAACGATCGCGGAATCGTCGAACCGCCGAATATGTTCTTCCATCTGATTGATGGATCGTTCGAGCCCACGCAGTTGATTGATGGTTTCGCGGATGTCGACCAATTGGCTTAAGGCCAATCGCCCGGTCCCTTCTGCCACGTACCTGATCCCATCGCTGAGTGCTTGATCGGCAAGTTGGATTTCCTGCTCAATGGCGCGAAGATCTGGTGCTGCAGCGGGGAAACGCTGGCGCATTCTTGTTACGGCACTGCGCGCGTTGTTGAGATTGGCCGCGGCTGCACCGAGAGCGTTTCCCGAGGTTTGGGAAACCGGCATGTTCGCGCGACCCGATTCATCATTACCCTCCAAATATTCTCGATAGGTTTGCCGCAATTCGCGAATACGGTCCGCGTCGGAGCCTACTACGTTTGATCCGAAAGCTATTCTGAAACCAATTGCGGGATCCCGAATAATATGAAGTTCGTCGGCGCCATTACCGGCGTAGACGGAATATTCCTCTCGCATTGAAATCCGGGCCAGCCGAGTAAAACCATATTCAGGTGGTGCCGAAGCCCCAGGCTCCGAATAGGTTCTGTAACTTCCGCCTCGAACGATTGCTCCGCCGGGCATGCCTTGCCAGCGTTCGGGTTGGAACCGTCCATCGACAACTTCGGCAACATTACCCAAAATGTCATAGAAACCATTGAGTGGCTCTAATAGTCCAATCCGCGAACGGCTTGATGCTCGTCCGTCGCGGAACCAGCCATAACGATTTGCCTGCCCGGGGTCGAATGGAAACCGTGCTTCGGTTTGCCGCTCGTCAGCCAACGCCTCTCCACCCCACGCAGCATATTCCCATTCAAGCTCAGTTGGCAGCCGTGCGAAGGCCGTTCCCGTCTCGGCCGCATCCAATAGGCGAGTGTATTCGGTTCCAGTCTCGCCAAAGAGCCATTGATTGTAGAGCTGCAGAATTCGTGCGATTTCAGCCGGTGTAAGATAAGCAACCGGTTCGGCCCAGAATTCTAATGCATATGCCGCATCCGCCCCGTCTTGCTCCAATGTCTCGTTGAAGTCACGGAGATCAACCAGATATGAGGAACAATTGGCGGCATTTGCCGCCGCGCTGCGCGATTGTGGCGTGCAGCTTCTGCCCCGGCGCAGTATCACCTCATCAATGGTCAATTCGAACAACTGCTCCAACCCTTGCCCTAAGTCACCGTTACCCAATATTGCCGCAGCCTGCGCTACGGTAACTTCATATTTTCCGATGAGATAAAACCACTGCCCTTGCTGATCACGAAAACTACCGTTGATTTGCATGCTCTGTGGTGGTGTATCGAATATGTCGCCATCGCTTGTTCCAAAAGTCACGACGCGGGCGGGGTCGCCCCAAAAAGCATCCCCGGGAACGTCGACTCGGCGGAGTGCGATGGAAAGCCCGCCGGGCAAAGGTAAGACCTGATCGGCACTATCAGGTCGTGGGTTCCACCATGTGTCTGGGTGTACGGATTGGCCCCACGCCGTTGGAGTCGCAAATAGAATAGTTGCAATGATGAGGAGAAACCTATTCATCCCGAATGGCCTCAGCCGGATCAATTTTGGTAACTTGGCGTGCGGCAAACAAAGCGCAAATGCCCGACACAATGACGACGCCGGCGAACGCTAGGACAAGGAACTCGATGGGCAGACGGCTCAATTCGTTGCCAAGGCCAAAGAGCGTTGCTAGCACAGTGTTGATCAACCATGCGACTGTGAAATAGCCTATGGCCGCAATAGCCAGTGCTGCAAGGCCGATAAAGATGGCCTGATAGATCGGAATCCAAAATAACGAGGATTTTGGCATACCGATCAGGCGTAGTATGCCTAGGTCCTTTCTTTTCCTTTCAACGGCTGCATAGAGGCTCGCAAAAAGCGTTGCAGCTGCGCCAATGGCAGCGACCGCCGCCAAAAGTGCAAAGACGCGCGACAGACCTCTATCAAGCTCTTTGACCCTTGCTATTTGCGCCAGCTGGCTGAACGTCGGTATCCCCGCCTCGTTGAAACGATCTACAAGATACTGTACATCGTCGATACTTCGGGCGTAGAGACGGAAACCACGATAAGCGATCTGATCGAGAAAATACCCACGGTCGGAAACAAATGTGACAGACTGATCTTCTGCTGCGCGAAGAACACCCAGGAGCTCCACCGGCACGAGCCAGCAAGATCCCTGCGCCTCTCCCAGAACGCGCAAGAATAAACCGAGGCTGGTTGTATCGTCGACGCCTTGCAGTGTCTCGGGCGGTGCGGCGTTCGTGGGTGTCATGACGCTTGTAAGGCGGGAAAGATTTACCTCGTCCAGAAGTCCTCCCCAGACTGGGAGGGGGACCCCAAGCCGCTCGGCTTCATTGGATGTCAGTGATAGCCCGCACAATTCTATGGGACCGGAACCTTCAAGCGTTGCCTGGCGTGGCGCCACATAGGGAATCACAATCGCATTTTGACCCCGAAGGCGGCTCTCAAGGCGCCGCCGAATAGAATAGCCGACAGTCGCATTGATAGCGCGAGCGTTGTACATCGTCCCATCATCGGACGGCAAAACGCCGAATACCTCGGCAAAATCAGCTGCCGTTGCCTGTTCGATCTCGTTGACTCCCGTTCCACCGCCCAGGCGCAACAGAGTCAGATTGTCCAAAGGTTCTGGTACGAAAATGAAAAATCCATCGAATGCGGGCAAAGCCAGCGCGTCGCCACCCGGCCAGTTTCGCGACGGAACAGACTCACCACGCTTGTAAGCCTCCACATCAAGAACAAATTGGGTTGGCGCGTATAGCCGCAATCCGCCGCCAGCTCTTTGTTCGAGTACGGATGTCACCAGCATGAGCGCCGTAACCTGCTCGGCCCCGCCGCGCCGTAGAATTTCGACCTGTAGCGTGTCTCCGGCGACGACTCCCAATTCGTCGGCCGCGTCCGTTGTAAGGACAATCTGGCTCCCCTCTGGGACCACGCCCCCATTCTCGAGAATAACGGGGTCGCCATTCGCCGTTGGCGTTACGTCGAGGTTTACGATTGATCCGTCACTCGCCCGAACGCTAACACCCGTCAGGCCGAAATAGATTGTTGGCACAAGGAACCCTGTTTGAGGCAGGGCGCCAATCTCTTCAAACCATCCCTGCGTGTACTCTTGTGTGATCTGCGGCCTTAATTCGCGGTTGGTGGGGTCTTCTACAAGACGGCTACGCAGGGTTTCTACCACGCCTTCTTTCAGTCCCAATAAGATCAACAGCGGCGCTATAACAGATGCAAGCGCAAGAACAATGCATAGTGTAAGTATGCCTTCGTGGAAGAGGTCCGCGATCGCTAACCGCAGAACAGATGGAGGCGGGACAGACTTTCGCTCTTTAGCCATTTGTCATCTCACTGCAGACCGAGCGAATACCATTCTCAAGTTCAGTGAGGCGAAAACCATAGTGACGATCCGCCGCCTCGAGAACCAAGTCTTCGTCGTGGCTAACCATGACTACTGCGACGCCCTCGCTTTGGCAAAGTTCTTTGAAAACCTGAACCACATCGAGGGCCAGGGCTTGATCGATCGCAGCGGTCGGCTCGTCGGCGAGGACGATCGATGGACCATGTGCCAGGGCCCTTAGGATCGCAGCCCGCTGGCGCTGACCTCCGGAGAGCCTACTTGGCGCGCTCCTCAGCAATGCCGCAATGCCCAGGCGTTTGGCCAATTCCTCCACGCTGAGGAGCCCGCGTTGCCCCGCAAGTGACTGAGATAGCCGTGCATTTCCGATGACACTCAGGAAAGGTATGAGCCCGCCGGTTTGAAGGACATAGCCAAATCTTCGTGCCCGCAAAGTGGCCATGCGGCGGTCCTGCCCCCTTTTGGACCACTGAACGTCCACTGCCGGTTCGCTCGTCCCTTCTCTCCGCCCCAATCTATAGGTTTTATACTCTGTAGGCTGATCAATGAGTGCGAGCATGTCTAGCAAGGTGCTCTTGCCACAGCCGCTCTTTCCAACAACGCCAACAAATTCACCAGGACGCACAAAGAAATCTGGCACGCTCAGTTCGAAAAATCGGTCCGAACTCGGCCTTATACGTAAAGCGCCTTGAAACTGAAGTGCTGGTTCGATTGCCACCATCATGCCTGCTGGTCTCTGCGATCAAGGCAAGTCGCTGAGCGGTAATAAGACGACACGGTCCTCAAATCGGTCACCCTCGTTGAGCGATGTCCAAACACCGTCATCCGCGAGTAATGTGCGGTAAAGTTCGATCCGCCCCTGGATCGAAGCAATGAATGCGTCCCGTTCGGATCCTTGAAGTGCGCCGATGTCTTCCGGCGTTAAATCGAGAACGGCACTGTGATAAGGTAACGCCGTCATCCAGTCTGCGAAAAGCTGACTGTTCCTCAACCGCCCCGCTGCCTGCACATCCACTTGTCGGCCGACTTCGATTCCTGCGACTGTTCCCTGCAACGCATCGACGAAGTCCTCATACAACGTCTCCTGTGCAACGAACGCGCCCATGATAGAATCGAGCGAGATGACCAAGCTGTCCACTTCTTCCGATGTCAACATGACCCGGACCGAAAGGCTATCCACAAAGGGATCGGTCGGATCAAGGTCCGACACCCAAGCGCGGAAATCCCGCGGAATGGTCTGACTACGTCCGGAATATTGCATGGCCAAAGTGCGGCCAATTAGGTCACCCAACGCAGCAAGGCTTGAAGTGTCTCCTGAGATAGAATGATTCGGTGACGACGCTGTAGTGGGGTACGCCGCCCCCGAAGATGCCCCCGACGTGGAAAAAGCGCGATCATACATGTTCTGCACAAGTTGCTGTAGTCCGTTCCCAATTCCAACTTCGTTTACCGAACCGAACTGATCTGAAAAATCCGCGGAAGCATACAAAGATGCGCCTCCACCACCCTCAGGGCCACCTGTCTGTGTGAGATACCTGAATTGCCTTTCAGCCGTCGCAGTATCACCAGGAGGCGCCTCGGGTGAAACGAGGTGCAGAGCAGCGATCATCACGTTGTCTGAGCGAAGGAACGAGCGAATGTCTTCGGCCCGCTTGCTCCCTAATGTATATTGGGGGTGACCGGGTTCGTGTGCACTCGCGTCTCCAATAAGTAGTGCCAAACGTGCAGAACTGTCACGCCAACCGATGTCTCCTGACGTTAGAAGGTCAAGTCCAGCGTAGACCTCCTCGGGGTAGTCCGCGCTACCAACCGAGGCGGCCCTAACGGTTCCTAAGAGGGACTCGAAACCAGCGACGTCCAACAATTCCGGCGTAAAATTTCTGGCCACGAATTCCAATCCGGGTACCATATCCGCATTGTCCCGATATCCGATAAGGCCAAACCGTGCCTGTTGATTGAAGCGGGATAAATAGTCTGCCGCCCCCTGCATCGCAGTCCGGGTCGCATCAACAACCGGCTGCATGGACCCGGTCATATCCACAACAAAAACGACGTCAATCCCTTCAACATCGATGCTGGATTCGGAACTGCTTGCGTCGTCTAGATAATCCGTATCTTGAACTGTGGTGCCGCCGGGTTCAGGCGCGCGCTCAGAGGTTGCCAATTCAACAGCGAGCATTCGGCCCGGCTGGCCATCAAGGCGAGTTTCACGAAAGTCCGTTACCGGAATAATGTAAAACACCTGGGGGTCATCGACGTTCAAGAACCCCCCTGGTTCGATGCTGATAACGCCGTCAGGGGCGTTGCCTGCCAATGTATCTTCGACAATGCCCGCGTAGTTCGTCACCCGGTCAGAGGATTCAAGTGTTCGCTCAAGGCTTTCAGCAGAATCGAACATTACCACACGGGAACGCCTGTTTGCACCAGTTCCCGGAGGAGTGAAGGCAACTACCAGTGCTTGCCGCCACTCGATCACGTCTTCAGCATTCATCCAACCGATTGGCTGGCCCCGTGGGGCATCTGTAATCTGATACCAAGCATTACCTGCGGTCTCGTCGATTATTTGGCGCTCTGATACGAAGAAGGGTTGAAATGCGTCGACGTTGCTAACCACAATTCCGGATCCGGCGTCAGGCTCGGCCCGGACGTTGGACGCGACCCGGGCAATGATCCGCAACGGCAGACCCGTGTCGGCAACTTGGCAAAACCCCTCACAAGGTTCCTGCGCAAGGGTCGCAAAATTGGTTTGATTCTCTTGAGCAAATACGTTCTGGCTTAGAACGAAAAGGACTAATCCAAAAATACCAAGCGAAATTGTTCGCATTGTTCCCCCCCAACATCAATTTGATCAACTAAAAGTATTCCAACTTATGAGGTCACAATCAATCTTTTCTTAAACATTAAGTCTTTCTGGTTTTGAGCTTGGAAAGCTCTCTCATTTGGCTGCTGAGAAAAGATGGGAGCTGGCGAAGCATTACAGCAGCTTTACTGGCACCATTAACCGACAGATGTCGTGGTAATCAGCCGAATGTGACCAAAATCCTAGTGAAAATTGGCGTCCCTATGATTAGATCACGAATGCAAGAAATACATAATATTAGTGTTAAATATTTGGCCCAAGCAGCTCAATTTGGCCAACTCTTGGGAGGCGTTTGATGCGTTACACCGTCATAGATACAGAAACGACGGGCTTTGATCCAGCCAAAGGCGATCGGGTGGTTGAACTTGCCGCCGTAAAGATCGATGCCTTGGGCGATCCCACTGGCGAGACATTTCACACTTATATCAATCCTGAGTGCAGGGTGCCCCAGGCAGCCACGGATGTTCATGGTCTCGACAACAAGTTTCTCGATGGGATGCCAACCTTCAGGGAAGTGGCGCAAAACTTTCGAGACTTCATAGGTGGTGGTGCGCTGGTCGCGCATAATCTGGACTTCGACCTCAATTTTCTTCGAGCCGAATATGCCGCCATTGGCGAGGACGCGCCATATACTTCGCAGGCACTATGCACGGTTCAGCTCGCCCGTTTTCTTTATCCCGGCGCGCCCGCGTCTCTTGGTGCGCTGGTCAAGCGATTAGATCTCACCGCTCCGAATGGTGTCGAGCCTAGCGCGTTGTCGGATGCCTATCTTGTGGCCGCTGTTTTTCGCGAGTTTATTGCACTGCGTGATCGGATCATGAGCACCTAATCTAGTTCAACAGTTAACTCCCGAACCTTGCCGCACAATTTCCCCTTGGCTGCCATCACAGTGCCATTTTTGTCTTGTAGCCTTCAATTTGCGGTGGGGCACCTCACTGCCGATATGAAGGAAATCAAAGCATGAAAAGCACGATTGTTCCCATCGGTTTTCTAGTTCCAACCGTCAGTAGACGCGTTGGACGACGAAGATCGATAGGAGGGACAACCATATGCTTTTCAACAAACCCCAGCTCGGAGCTGACTGCTATTTCCTGAACCTGCTCGAAGCAGCCAGCAAAGATCCGCACCTCTACATCCCGCTCGAATCTTGGGTGGACGAGAACTCGTACGTTCTTGAGCAGCGCCTTTCCAAGGATCTGGTCAAAGAGCTGAACACGATCTGCGAGCAAGAAGGTATCGGCCGCCGCCGTCACCGCCGGGGCGAGACCCTGGTGGGAAATAACCCGGAATTTGAGCCGTTTTTCGAGAGCCTGGCGTCGTGGCTGCGGGAAAGCACGCCCAAGAAGGTGGGTCCCAGTGGCCCGATTGCCACCAACCTGGCGCATTCCAAGGTCCTCTTCGACCTGCCCGAGGATCAGTGCCGGCTTCTGGCGCTGATGGTGACATTGTCTAAGGACAGTGCCCTTGCCGAGATCGCAGGTCGCTTGGCGCGGTTCCTGGACAGCGCCACGAAGGCTCTCGCAATTCTTTCCGGCATTTCCGCCAAGCGCGCCAAGGCGGCCATTCACGGACAAAAGGACGGCCTTGTTGCCGTGGGTCTTTTCGCCTCGCCCGATTACCCCTCACGCGACGATTTCCCCTATTCCCTTTCCAAGCGCATCGCCAAGGCGATCTCGAACGAAGAGCGCACGCTTGAGGGTTTTCGCTCTGTGGTCCTTGGGAAGCCCGCGAAAGCGAACATGGGCCTCAAGGCATTCAATCACATGCACAAAGACGTGGATTTGCTGAAGCGCCTCCTGGAAGGCGGCATTAATGAGAATGCCAAGTGCCTGAACGTCCTCTTTGAAGGCCCGGCTGGTGCGGGCAAGACCGAGCTGGCCAAATCTGTCGGCAAAAAGATTGGCGCAAATGTCTACTGCGTTGGTGAGACCGACGACAGCGGAGACGCCCCCACCGCTTCGGAGCGTCTCGCGTCTCTCATGATGGCCGAACGTATCCTCAGCCGGTCCGGTAAGGCGGTCATTGTTTTTGACGAGGCCGAGGATCTCATCACCGATCACATGTTTGGCGTGGGCGGCGCGCGATCCTTTGACTCCAAGATCTTTGTGAACCGCTTGATGGAATCCAACCGCGTGCCGATTATCTGGATTGCGAACAAGGCGTGGTTTTTCGATCAGGCGTTCCACCGCCGTAATAAGTATACGGTCTCCTTCCAGCTTCCCGAGCCCGCGGTACGGGCGAAGATCCTGAAACAAGCCGCAAACACTAAAAATCTGCGCCTGTCGAAAAAGGACGCCCATTCGATCGCCGCCGAATTTGAAGTGCCGCCCGCACTTCTCGCGAATGCGGTGGAGGCTGCCGCCCTCAGCAAAGGTGACATTCATGATATCCGCCGCGTGTTGCTGAAATCGGCAAATGCTTGTGGTTTCCGCCGCGTTCCCCCCGGCGAACGCGATGCGCTGGACCGCCCAGCTTTTGACTACGAACTGATTTGTTTCAAAGGGGGTGACATGTCAGCTGAGGCGGTGATTGCGAGTATCCTTGATGCAGGCCGCCTGGATATCTCCCTCTTGCTCAGCGGCCCGCCCGGTACTGGGAAGACTTTCCTTGTGCAGCATTTGGCGGCCCAGATGGGTCTCAGGCTCTTGAAAAAGCGCGCATCCGACATCATCAGCCCGTTCCTTGGGATGACCGAAAAAAATATTGCATGGGCTTTCGAGGAGGCCGCGGACAAAGAGGCTTTCCTGTTCTTTGATGAGGCTGACAGCCTGCTGATTGATCGCCGCAGCGCCCATCGTGCGTGGGAGGTTTCTCAGACCAACGAGTTGCTTCAGCATATGCAGGACCACCCCTACCCCTTTGCCTGTGCCACGAACTTCCCCGAAAGCCTTGATACGGCAGCCTTCCGTCGCTTCACCTTCAAGGTGGAACTGGACTTCTTCGGTCCGACCCAGATCGCCCGCGCGTGGAAAGTCTTCTTTGAAATGAGCGCCCCGTCAGACGGGCTCGGCATGGAGTTCCTGACTGCGGGCGATTTTGCTACCGTCCTGAAGAAGGCGGGTGTGATGGGCGGCCTCGATGAACCCGCGCGCCTGATGCGTTATCTGGCGGACGAAGCGTCCGTCAAGGAAGGCACCCACCTTGTGCCCCGTGCCGTCGGCTTCGGCCGCTAGGGGAGGTAATCACATGAACGAACCCTATCGCATGTTCCTGGATGACATCCGCGAGCCCCCTAATGACGGGGGCGAGTGGGTGGTCGTACGGTCTTATGACGAGGCCGTAAGCACGGTTCAGGAATGTGGTTTTCCGCTATTTATCTCATTCGACCACGACCTAGGCGATCAGGTGCCGAGCGGGAAAGATTTCGCCAATTGGCTGGTCGAAAAGGATTTGGACACTGGTGCAATGCCCGATGAATTTGGTTTCAACGTTCACTCGGCCAATCCTTCAGGCGCTGAGAATATCCGAGTGCTTTTGAAACGGTATCTGGAACTCAGAAAGAAGTCATAAACAGTAAAACTCTCATCGCGTAACTCGAAACATAGGAAGGACATGGAGAACCAATTGAGAAAACAAGCAATCATCTGTCTAATCGCAGCGTGCCTTCTTTGTGGCGCGTTGGTTGTACTTAACATTTATATCAGCCTTCCAGACATTGTGAGTGCCACATTGGCTTTCGCCCTCGGCATCTTCATCGGCGTCATTATTGAACATGAAATCATGCGAAACCGCTGTCGCGAGGAAATTGATAAGTTGATAAAGCAACACAAAAAGGAACTTGTAGAAGCTGAGGATCGCGTCCGCGATTACGAAGGCCGTCGCCCGCCGCCGCAATAGCGTCGTCACATGGGAGCTCATGGCTCGCTGGTGTCTGTACGGGAGGGCGACTAAGCAACGAAGAATATGTCGTTATCTCAGTCAAGCAGAATCACTATCGAAAGTCCCGAGAGAAGGGCGCGCACCGAATTCCATACAGGTCTGCCACCTTCTGAGCGGGGCACGAACGACTCTTTTGTGAATATGAATACAGGTGGGAAAATATGGAACTTCCGAAATTAGGGTACATCACGGGAAAGGTTGAGGGGCGGGAAGTCGTAGAGTCCGCCTGGCAGTCTTCATGGGTATATGTCGCAAAGAAACGAAAGGCGTTTTTAATGGAGTTTCTCTGGCTGTTGGCATTCGCCTTTGTGATTTGTGCCGCCATTCAAATATATGGTGGCCCGTTTGAGACATCCAATTGGGAATCGTCGCCATCCTATATTGTCGATAGCCTTGTTGCGTCGACAACAGTGCTTAAGTGGTCATTCTGGATCGCGGTGGGAGGCACCTTTGTTTTCGCTTTTGTTCTGTCGCGCAAGCAATTGGATGTTATCGCGGAAATTGGGCCAAGATCGGTTCGCTACAAGTTTCCTGGCGAGGATCCAACCAGACCCACCGGCATATTGAAACGCATTATCCAGATCCGCCGCCGTATTTGGGGCGCCTATGCGCTTACATACTACCGCATGATCCTCTTGGTGCTTGTTTCAGGTATCGTTCCGGCGTTGCTATTGCTTGCGATCGCTGAACGGGACGATTGGCTTTTCGGGGAAGATCGGCCAGCAATTGTGATTGATGCTCAAACGGAGTTGCTAGGGACAGTTCAATCCTCCGACATCAGGGGCTTTATCATCGACCAAACCCTAAAAGGTTCAGCAAATGACTTTGCGGAGGTATTCGATATTAATCTTGGAGTCGCGAGGAACAATCCATCGAATTGGGTGTTCTCGTTTTTCGTATTTCTATATCGGCTCCTAACCGGGACGGCAGCGGTCGCCATTATCTACGTGTTCTACCGGTTATTTGCCAGCACGAGGAAGGCGAGCAAAGTGATCAACGGCTTTGTCAAGGAATATCGCGACATACCTGCTAGTTGATAGCCAGGCTCTATTGATGGTGACCTCAGCTGCGCGCCTGAACCACTACAGGTTCATCGTGCGCTTGAATATCTATGACAATCGCCGATAACACACCGTAGATATACGGCCCCGTATCGATGCCGATACGGTTCTTTTTGAACACCGGCCTCCGCTTCTCTGGGGTATGGCCGTGCACCACGCGCCAAGGATAGGTCTTGCGAGACCATAGGAAACGCCGGCGAATCCACAGGAGCGTTTCATCTTTGGTCTTCGCGGGGTCGACAATGCGCGGGTCAATACCTGCGTGAACAAACATCCAGTCGCCGTACTGAAAATACGTGGGGAGTGACTCCATCCACGCGATGTGTACTTCAATTTCTTGCCCGGAGGCCCCGGACTTCTCGTATGATGCAACGGTGGTATCGCCGCCATTCCTCAGCCAATGGGCTTGCGCGCCCCCACGTCCGGCCCGAAAGGCATCAATCATCAACTGCTCATGATTACCGCGCAGATGGATTTTCCGGGCAAACCCTTCGATCTGTGGCTGTATCAATAGAGTCACGACGTCATAAGAACTCGGACCCCGGTCAACGTAGTCCCCAATGGTAACAAGCCACGCTTCCCGAGTCGGATAGATCTCGGCGTGATAGTGACGGATCTTCTTAAGCAGCAAGGAGAGCAGACCGATGTAGCCATGAGTGTCACCCACGGCATAGAGGACCGGATCAGCATCCCCCCTCATAGGAGCGACCCTTCGGCCTGGAAACACTCATGCAGCCGTCCCACCTTCTGCACGGGGTCCAGTACGCCGCAAGTCAAGCGGCCGCCGCATTGGTACACACCTGTATCGAGGCAAATGCGGTCACGACCAAAAGTTGGCACAAAGTCCTCCGGCGTATGGCCGTGGATAATGCACTTGGGATGGGGGCCATCGTAGTCCACGAACTCGTACCGAATCCAAAGCAGGTCTTTGGTCTTTTGATCCTCAAGGCGTACGCCCGGCACAATGCCTGCGTGCGCAAAGAAGTACGGCCCGTATTCGAAGCAGAATGGACGGCTCTTCATCCACCGCAGATGGGAGACGGGAATACTGCCCCGCACCTCGTCAAACGGATCGGCTGAGTTGAATTCATATGAGTCAGGATCAGGCCAATCGTACCCATAGGATGCGAGTGTTTCTCGACCGCCGTTCCAACCCCACATCTCGAAGTCGTTCGGGTGAACATTTTCGAGCGCACGGACCATCATCTCTTCATGATTGCCGCGTAGATGAATGCGGCGTGCGAACCAATCGAGTTCTTCTCCTCCGTTGATCAGGAAGTCGATGACCTGACAGGAATTGGGCCCTCGGTCCACGTAATCACCCAGGGTGATCAGCCATGCGGGGCGATCTGACATGTGGGATTGGTGATAGTCTCTCGCCTGCCGGAGAACGGAGTGGAGCTGAACCAGGTGCCCGTGGACGTCCCCGATTGCATAGATAAGGGGTTCCTTTGGATTGTCGCCTGAGTTTGCCGCCATAGGAAATAGACTAGCAAACAAATGAGGCAGCGTTACGGCACCACTGTCGCTAAGCCCCTTGTAACATGAAGGATGCGCGCGACCGGAGGGTTGGATTGCATTGATGGTGGCCCCCTAGGCAAACCTGACTGGGAAGAGAGCACGAAACTGTCTAGGCAAGATGGAGGGCCGGAACAGCCAGAAGTGCAACAGCTGGTATCGGGCGTCAATCGATGGGCGTGAGGGATGAAGACTGCCCCGGCTCTCCGGTAGTATTTATCCAAGAGAACCCTTCGGCGGGCCGAAACCATCGCCCTGGCACACACCACCTTCTCTGCCCAATCCGCCTCTTCTCGAACGTACCCTCGCACCTCCCTCTCGAGCTCGTCATAGGGCATAGTCCTTGGATCTGGCCCCATCCATCGGCCCGCCTCTTGGGCGTCCTGCAGGATCAATTTGAGGCTTGCTGGATCGCAGTCACGCAGTTCGGGGATACGTACAGTCCTCACTGGCCAGGCCCACTCCCTGCGCCTCAGGTGAGCCTCTCCGACAGGAGGGATGGTCATCGGGTCATTGCTCCAGTTGGGACCGAAGAAGGTGACGCTCTCGTAACTACTCCGCCTCCAGAGCTCCTTGCAGCAGTACCAGATGACGTCGTCGCGGCTCTCCTCATCTAGGCCGTCTACCCACACTGTTCCCTTCTTGAAGAACTTGAGGAACACCTTCGTGACCACGTGTTCGAGGTCGATGGGGTCGATCTGATACTCAGAGAAGATCGCGATGTGTGCATGCTTATCGATGGCACCCTCAAGGAAGACGACGCCTTGGATGCACTTGTGACGATTCCAAGGCTTGGTCGCGTCTTTGCCGAAGGCCATGGGATTCACCATTCGGATGATCTTTGGAAGCACGTCCTCTAGCCTCTGTCGGTCGCTGGATAGCACCCCGTTTGGCTGAAGCGTCACCCACTCGGTGAAGGCGAATTCCCTGAGCATCTTGCCTTTCAGAACCTGGAGTCTCTTTCTGGCCGCGTAGCTGTCTGGATCCGTATCAGCTTCGAGCTGGATCTCTTCGACCCACTCTTTCAGTGCTTCCTGGAACCGTTGCTCTCTTGCCCTTTGAAGGAGCTTCTCCAGCGGTCGTAAATCGTCCTTGGCCTCTCGCCACCTGGTCTTGCCGCGGGACTCCCGTTTTCGCCCAGCCGCAATGTCCTTGGCCTGCTCGCGTTCGAGACCACGGAGCCGCTGCCGCTTGGATCTTCCGACTAGTTGCAGAAGTGGCGGCAGTGGATTTGCCCTGAGGTCCGCGACCAGTCGCCTGATCTCTGGCCGGCAGCACTCTCCGGGACCAATGATTGGTCCGTGTGGCAGGGCCTTGTCGGTTCGATACTTCCTTCTGGCTTTCTTTCTTCGCGGTTTTCTCACCCTCTTCACCCACGCTGATCAGCCCACCGTGAGACCACAGTACTGGCTAAGGGGCACCTTTTTGGGGGAGCCCATGATGACGCTTCTCGTTTGAAGGACTTGACGCCCTCGGTGTCGGTGAGCGACCGCCAACAGACGGCTCACCCTTCCCAACGAGCGTATTTACCCGCCGGGATCACATGGTGAGATGAACCGCACATAGGGGCCCTGACTTGCCAGCAATAAGCGGTATGGGAGAGGGCCAAAAAGCGCCCTTTAGCGGTCCCAACGACCATTAGGATACGTGGACCTCAGATACCAAGGTATCGATCAAGTTTTGTAGAGCTTAGGCCGCGTCATTCTCGAGCAAGGCTGCCCGCCCACCTGGGAACGCTCGGTAAATTGTGGAGACCCCCACACCCAGATGGAAAGCCACCTCCTGAACGGTGATATCCGGATCAGCGAGCATGGCCTTCGCTGCCTTCAGATCTGCGTCCGAGAGGCTCTTAGGGCGGCCTCCAGTGCGGCAGCGGGGCAAACCTCGCCCCTTACGTGGTGCCGCCGGGGGC
>SWCD01004306.1_pt1 | contig 27751 bp, 29 predicted proteins | sample 4693011 | NCBI WGS metagenome assembly SWCD01 (sample SAMN10267278, study PRJNA491770) | bioreactor metagenome | isolation source: DHS bioreactor inoculated with marine | place: Japan: Omine Ridge, Nankai Trough | reverse complement strand
AGCCATTCGGTCGCCTGCTCGGTGGCGCGGAACTTCACCTCGATCTGGTCTTCGATGTAGAGCCGGGCATGGGTATTGGCGATCAGCGCCGATTTCTCCGGGTCGGTCGTCGTCACCGCGATGTTGAACAGGTAGCTCTCCGCCTCGCTGCTCACCCGCAGCCGCGCCAGCACCCGGTCGATCAGCCGGTCCATCTGCCGCCGGTCCAGGGCTGGATCGGCATCCGGATCGACGCCCGCCGCCGCCGGCGCCGCCGCACCCGGGTTGAACTCCGCATCGGTCTCCGGATCGGTCCCCGGCGCCGCCGCGCCCGCCGCGCCCGGGTTGAACTCAGGATCGGCGCCGAGATCGAGCGCGATCACCAGCTTCTCGACCAGGCCGCGCGAGCGCATCACCCCGAGCTCGGTGTTGATCGTGCCCAGCGTGCCCGGAAGACCGGTCACCACCCCGGCCAGGTCCAGCACGTTCTCGTCGCGCGTCTCCATCGCCACCACCGTGCGCGCGGTGTACATCGGCACCGCCGCCACATTGGCCTGGTACCAGCCCCAGCCGACCGACAGCACGCCCGCCAGCAGGATCCAGACCTTGCCCCGCCACAACGCCTTCGCCAGACCCAGAAGGTCGATCTCGTCCGCCCGGGTCCGGTCGATCACCCCACCCCCGAACTGCCCGCCGCTCAACGGCGCTTCCCGTGTCATCATCTCGCCCGCTCTTTGTTCTCTGCTCTTTTCCGCAACCCTAACAACTTATCCACAGTTCCGCACCCCAACATCTCCGCCACCGCGTGACCCGACGCAGGAGTGCAATGCTCAACCTGAGGGTGTGTTTCGGGCGAAAGTCCCACCGTTGGCCAGAAACGAGCACAGAGCCGTCGTGAATCCGTCGAAATGCATCGGTAGAGAAGTCCCGCGGACTTCGTTCGCAACGACGATGAGGTGGGAATGCCCGACCAGGACGACCCGGACCAATCCACGCGTTACACCCGGCGCGAGGCCCTTGCGGCGATGGCAAAATATTCGGCGGCACTGGGCGGTGCCGCCTCGACCATCGTCACGGCCGACGGGCTGGTGAGTTCCGCCTCGGCCTATTGGTCGGACGAGAAATGGGAAAAGTTCTGCGACAAGAACCCGGGGCACCGGAAATGCGTCGGACGTGTCTCCTTTTGAGGCGACCGCCGGGACAAGCCGGGGCACACCGCGTGCGCAGATCGCGCCCGGGCCACGCATTGAGGCCGGGTCGAAATGCCGGTACGGTTCGGTGCAATCGCGCGCCTGCGCCGCGGCCCGGTAACGGCAGCCGAGGCCGCGCGCCGGCCTGTGTCTGAAGCCCAATTCGGAGCGAAAGCGCTGTCTATCGAAACGCCAACGGAGCATCCGGCGGAAACCCTCCCGCGCACCGGCGCCTGCGGGGCGGCGGACGATGTCGCACCGGAGACCGCCGATGCCTGAGCTGCCCGACACCGAGACCGACCCGGCCGCGCGCGCCGAAGCGCTCGGACATGTCGAGAGCCTGCCGCTCGGCGAGGCGGTGATCCTGCACAATCGCGAGAGCGGCGCCATCGTGGCGTCGAACGCGTTCGGCGCGCTGCTGCTCGACCATCTGCGGGCGACGCCGGAGACGGATACCGTGGTCGGACGGGTCGCCGCGGCGCTGGACAGGCCCGTTGCAGAGGTGCGCGGCGCGGTGCAGGGCACGCTGGCCAGCTGGGCCGCGGACGGGCTGTTCCTGACCGCCCTGCGGCCATTCCCGATGCCCATACCCTACCGGCCGCCCGACGGTGGCGCCACCCGCGGGCTGGGGCTCGGAGGCAGGGGGCTGGTCCTGGAGGCGGAAGACCCGGCGCTTGTGGACGACATCGACCGGGCGCTGGCGCCGATCGGGCTGCGCGAGACCGATCCCGGCGACGGCGCCGTGCGCCTCGAGGTGATCCTCGACGACACGGGCTACGGGGTTTTCCGCGATCGCCAGCCGGTCTGGGGTGCGGCCGGCTACGAGCTTACCCGCTTCCACCTTCTGCGCGAGATCATGGACATCCTCTGCCGGTCGGAACGGGTCGCGGCCCATCTTCACGCCAGCGCGATGGCGATGCACGGGACCGGGCTGATCTTCGCCGGCGCCAGCGGCAGCGGCAAGTCCACCCTCGCCACCCTGCTCCTCGGGGCGGGCGCGGCGCTGGCGGCGGACGATCACGTCGCCATCGACATCACCGGCGCGGCGCTGCTCGCCTTCCCGACCCGGCCCAACCTCAAGCCGGGTACCTCGACGCTGCCCAGGGTGCGGGCGGTGATCGCGGCCGAGGCGGAAGGCGCGGGGGATTTCGTGCCGCGCGCGCGGGTGCCGGTGGGCACCGCGGTCCGGCTCGGGGGTTTCGTGTTTCCGCGCTACGACCCGGAGGGCGAAAACGCGCTGACCCCGATGGCGCCCGATGCGGCGTTGCGCGAGCTTATCCAGACCGGCAGCCGGGTGTCGCGCAGCACCCGGTCGATCGCGCCGCTGCTGCACGCCCTCGGCACGACACCGTGCCAGCGGCTCAGCTACCACGATACCGGTTTCGCGATCGCCGAATGCCGCGCGCTGTTCGAAAGCTGACGCAGAGCCGGCCCGGCCTGCACGGCGTTTCCATATTTGCGACACACCCTTGCCATCGGCCTGGGCTTTCCTGCGTTTCGCCGCGTGCCAAACCTCAGTATAGAGCCGTAGCAGCGCCGCCCGAAGACGGGGTGGGACAACATCAGGTGGAGAGTCGAGATGAAAATCGCAGTCGTGGGTCTGGGCTACGTGGGCCTCTCGAATGCCGTCCTCCTCGCGCAACATCACCAGGTGGTCGCGGTCGACATCACGCCGCGACGGGTGGCGATGGTCAACGCGCGCAAATGCCCGATCGAGGATGCCGAGCTCGAAGACTACCTGGCGACCCGCGACCTCGACCTGACGGCCACGACCGAGCTCACAGAGGCGGTGCGGGGCGCGGCCTTCGTTGTTGTCGCCACCCCGACCGACTACGACCCGGTGGAAAACTTCTTCGACACCTCTTCGGTCGACGCGGTCACCAGGATCGTGCTGGAGACCGATCCCGAAGCCATCGTCGTGATCAAGTCGACGATCCCGGTGGGCTACGTCACCCATATGCGGGCCGCACTCGGCAGCGACCGGATCCTGTTCAGCCCCGAATTCCTGCGCGAGGGCCGCGCGCTCTACGACAACCTGCATCCGAGCCGGATTATCGTCGGCGAGCGCAGCGACCGGGCGCGCGCCTTCGCCGAGCTGCTGGTGGAAGGGGCGGTCGAGAGCGATGTGCCGTTGCTGTTCACCGATGCCGACGAGGCCGAGGCGATCAAGCTCTTCGCCAACACCTACCTGGCGATGCGGGTGGCTTTCTTCAACGAGCTCGACAGCTACGCGATGGCCGGCGGGATGAGCACCCGGCAGATCATCGAGGGCGTCGGCCTCGACCCGCGGATCGGCGCCCATTACAACAACCCGTCCTTCGGCTACGGCGGCTACTGCCTGCCGAAAGACACCAAGCAGCTGCTGGCGAACTACCAGGAGGTGCCGCAGAACCTGATCCGCGCCATCGTCGATGCCAACCGGACCCGCAAGGATTTTCTCGCCGAAGAGGTCGTGCGGCGGGCGCCCGGCGTGGTCGGCATCTACCGGCTGGTGATGAAGGCGGGGTCGGACAACTACCGGCAATCGTCGATCCAGGGCATCATGAAGCGCATCAAGGCGAAGGGGATCGAGGTGATCGTCTACGAGCCGGTGCTCGAGACCGACGATTTCTTCCACTCCCGGGTGATCCGGGATCTGGGGGCGTTCAAGGCCGAGGCCGATCTGATCCTTGCCAACCGCCTGACGGCAGACATCGAGGACGTGGCCGACAAGGTCTTTACCCGCGACCTGTTCGGGGCGGACTGATCCGCCCGGTTCCGACGGTTCCCGCAAGCAGGCGCGCGCTCACGACCGGCACACGGAGCTATCAGTTGCGCGTCGACATGGCGGCGCCCTATATCTAGAGGAATGACGGTCCGGTCGGGGACCGGATCGATGAGGTACGATGTGAAAAGCCCCGAAGTCCTGCCGAACGCCAGCCCGGACCTGAACCGTACCCTGTGGACGGCCTGGCTGGTCTCGACCCTGGCCATTGCGCTCGCCATCGGCCTGCTCACGCTGACGCCGGCACACCATATTCCGCGCGGCGACTTCATCTGGGACAAACTCGCCCACCTCATCGCCTTTCTGGTTCTGGTCCTGCCGACCGCGGCGCTCTGGCCGCGCGTGACCGCCTGGGTCGGCGCGCTGGCGGTCGTCTACGCCGCTGCCATCGAGGTGATCCAGCCCTACGCCGGGCGCTCGGCCGAGCTTGGCGATCTGTTGGCCGACGGGATCGGCATCGCTCTGGGGATCATCCTCGGCACCGGCCTGCGCCGGCTGGTAGCCGCGCGCCGCGCCCCGCGCGCCGGCTGAGCCGCGCTCACAGCCCCCCCGACAGGCCGCCGCCGGCGCTCAGCGCCGCCCGGCTCTCGGTCTGCAGGAAATCGAGAAAGCCCTGCGCGGCATTCGACAACCGCCGGCCGCGGCGATGCAGCGCATACCAGCGCCGCCTGAGCGGAAACCCCTCGACATCGAGCATCGCAAGCTCGCCGGCCGCCAGTTCCAGCCGCACCGCGTGGATCGGCAGGTAGGCGAGACCGAGCCCGGAGATCACCCCCTGCTTGATCGCCTCGAGATCGTCGAACTCCATATGCGTCACCAGTTTCACCCCGGCCGCGCGGCACAGTTCGTCGACCGCGAGCCTTGTCCCGGAGCCTTCCTCGCGCCGCAGCACGTCTTCCTCGGCGATCCGCCCCAACGGCACATGGCGCCGCCCGACCAGCCGATGGTCCGGTGGCGCGACCACGACGATGACATTCTCGAGGAAGGGTTCGGCGACCACCGCCTGAGCCTCGGGCGGACGGCCCATGATATAGAGATCGTCGGCATTGTCGGCGATCCGGGCCAGCATCGTCTCGCGGTTGGCGATGGTCAGCCGCGGCTGCACCTTGGGAAAGCGGCGTTTGAAGTTGCCGAGCAGTTTCGGCAGAAAATACTTCGCGGTCGTGACCACCGCGACGTTGAGCGGCCCCGCCACCTCGCCCGACAGATCCTCCAGCGCCGAGGTCATCTCCGCCAGCCGGCCGATGATGTCGCGGCTGGCCGCGGCGGCAACCTCGCCGGCGGGCGTGAGGTGCAGGCGCTTGCCGATCTGCTCGGTCAGCGGCAGGCCGAGCTTTTCCTCCAGCGAACGCACCTGCATCGACACCGAGGGCTGCGTCAAATTGACCTCCTCGGCGGCCCGGGTGATCGATCCCAGCCGCGCAACCGCCTCGAACAGCCGCAACTGCTGGAATGTTGGCGCTACCACCTTAGCCATAAGGTATCCTCTATGGTCCTCATAAAAACTATTTAGTGTTATCTAATTCAGTGGTCAATTACGACTCGCCTCGAGACCGCGCCAGACGGGTGGCGGTCACCGCTTCAAGGGAGGAAGACCACCGCCATGGCGAAGACATACAACGCAGGCGTGAAGGAGTATCGGGAAACCTACTGGATGCCCGACTACACGCCGCTCGACACCGATTTCCTGGCCTGTTTCAAGGTCATCCCGCAAGAAGGCGTGCCGCGCGAAGAAGCCGCCGCCGCCGTCGCCGCGGAGAGCTCCACCGGCACCTGGACCACGGTCTGGACCGACCTTCTCACCGATCTCGACTACTACAAGGGCCGGGCTTACGCGATCGAGGACGTGCCGGGCAACGACGAGGCCTTCTACGCCTTCATCGCCTACCCGATCGACCTGTTCGAAGAGGGCTCGGTGGTCAACATCCTGACCTCGCTGGTCGGCAACGTCTTCGGCTTCAAGGCCGTGCGCGCCCTGCGCCTCGAGGACGTCCGGGTGCCGATCGCCTACGTCAAGACCTGCGGCGGCCCGCCGAACGGTATCCAGGTCGAACGCGACAAGATGAACAAGTACGGCCGCCCGATGCTCGGCTGCACCATCAAGCCCAAGCTCGGCCTCTCGGCCAAGAACTACGGCCGCGCCGTCTACGAGGTGCTGCGCGGGGGCCTGGACTTCGCCAAGGACGACGAAAACGTCAACTCGCAGCCCTTCATGCGCTGGCGCGACCGCTACGACTACGTGATGGAAGCGATCCAGAAGGCCGAAGCCGAAACCGGCGAAAAGAAGGGCAGCTACCTCAACGTCACCGCCCCGACGCCGGAAGAGATGTACAAACGCGCCGAATACGCCAAGGAGCTCGGCGCGCCGATCATCATGCACGACTACCTGACCGCCGGCTTCACCGCCAACACCGGTCTGGCCAACTGGTGCCGCGACAACGGCATGCTCCTGCACATCCACCGCGCCATGCACGCGGTGATCGACCGCAACCCCAACCACGGCATCCACTTCAGGGTGCTGACCAAGATGCTGCGCCTGTCGGGCGGCGATCATTTGCACTCGGGCACCGTCGTCGGCAAGCTCGAAGGCGACCGCGCCGCGACGCTGGGCTGGATCGACATCATGCGCGACAGCTTCGTCAAGGAAGACCGCTCGCGCGGCATCATGTTCGACCAGGACTGGGGCTCGATGCCGGGCGTCTTCCCGGTGGCTTCGGGCGGCATCCACGTCTGGCACATGCCGGCGCTGGTCTCGATCTTCGGCGACGACTCGGTGCTGCAGTTCGGCGGCGGCACGCTCGGCCACCCCTGGGGCAACGCGGCGGGTGCGGCGGCCAACCGGGTCGCGCTCGAGGCTTGCGTCCAGGCCCGCAACGAGGGCCGCGAGCTCGAGAAGGAAGGCAAGGACATTCTTACCAATGCCGCCAAGTCTTCCCCCGAACTCGCCACCGCGATGGAGACCTGGAAAGAGATCAAGTTCGAGTTCGACACCGTCGACAAGCTCGACGTGCAGCACCGCTGATCGCCTTCCCCGAACCCGGGTTCCGGCACACAGACCGGGATCCGGCGACCCAGACACCCGAAAGGAAAACCCATGAGTGACATGCAGGACTATCAGTCGTCGCTTTCCGACGTCACCAGCCGCAAGTTCGAAACCTTCTCCTACCTGCCTGCAATGGACGATGCCAGCACCCGCAAACAGGTGGAATACATCGTCTCCAAGGGCTGGAACCCGGCGGTCGAGCACACCGAGCCGGAAAACGCGATGAGCTCCTACTGGTACATGTGGAAGCTGCCGATGTTCGGCGAAACCGATGTCGACCGGATCCTCGGCGAGGCCGAGGCCTGCCACAAGGCGCATCCGAACAACCACGTCCGGCTCGTGGGCTACGACAACTACGCCCAGTCCAAGGGCGCCGAGATGGTGATCTACCGCGGCAAGCCGGTGTAAGGGATTTCGCCCCGCTGACGCGGGGCGACCCGCCGGGGGGCTCCGCCCCCCGGACCCCCCGAGGTATTTCTGAACCAAAGAAGAAGGGTTCATGGGAGACGCCCGATGACCAAGCACGCTGCAGACCGTTTCAAAGTGAAGGCCGAGCCGTTCTACAAGGAAACCGGCGCCGAGGTCGCACTCTACGAAGCCGCCTATGCCCGCCGCATGCCGGTGATGCTCAAAGGCCCGACCGGCGCGGGCAAGTCGCGCTTCGTCGAGTACATGGCCTGGAAACTCGGCCGGCCGCTGATCACGGTGGCCTCCAACGAGGACATGACCGCCTCGGACCTTGTGGGCCGCTTCCTCCTCGACAAGGACGGCACCAAGTGGCAGGACGGCCCGCTGACGACGGCGGCGCGGATCGGCGCGATCTGCTATCTCGACGAGATCGTCGAGGCGCGCCAGGACACCACCGTGGTGATCCACCCGCTGACCGACCACCGCCGCCAGCTGCCGCTCGACAAGCTCGGCGAGATCATCGACGCGCATCCCGATTTCCAGCTCGTGATCTCCTACAACCCCGGCTACCAGTCGCTGATGAAGGACCTCAAGCAGTCGACCAAGCAGCGCTTCGCCGCGCTCGATTTCGATTACCCTCGGGCGGAGATCGAGGCCGAGATCGTGGCGCAGGAGGCGGGGGTCGATCTCGAGACCGCCGGCAAGCTGGTGCAGATCGCCCACCGGTCGCGCAACCTCAAGGGCCACGGGCTCGACGAGGGGATCTCGACCCGGCTGATCGTCTATGCGGGGCAGATGATCGCCGAGGGGGTCGACCCGAAATCTGCCTGCCTGATGACCCTCGTCACCCCGCTCACCGACGACCCCGACATGCGCGAGACGTTGCAGGCGGCGGTCGAGACGTTCTTCGTGTGAGGCCGGGGGAAGCGGTTTCGAAACCGCTTCCGACCGCGCTTCCAAGCGCGGTGCAAAAGGCGTTTCGAAACGCCTTCCCCGCCCAAGTCCAACCCGCGAGGGCACAATCATGACCGTCGATCTCGAAGACTACCGCGTCTGTTTCGCCAAGTACCCGGAGGATTTCGACACCGTCGAGGCGAGCTTCCACGAGGCCGCCCGGGTGATGAGCGCGCAGGGCCTCGCCGATCTCATGGAGGGGGCGAAAGGCCTGTGCAACCTCGGCCGCGGCCACGACCTCGTGCTCGCCTATCTCGAAAACATGCCCGCGGTCGCGCGCGAATGCGGCGAGGACGTGATCCGCGATTGCGTCGCCGCGGCGATGAAGCTCTCGTCGATGACCTCCGGCGAGGTGATCGCGCTGCTCTTCGCGAGCCTGCCCACCGCCGCCCGCCGCCTGGGCGACCCGGAACTCCTGCGCGGCTACCTCCAGCTCATCCATCAGCTCTCCGCCAAGGCCGCCCGCGGGTTGCGCCCCATGCTCACCGTCACCGACGAGCTGCTCTCCAAGCTCACCCTCTCGGGCCTCAAGCGCTGGGCCAATTTCGGCGCCGACGCCTACCGCCGCGACCTCCCCAACCTGACGAAATACTTCAGCCTTGAGAGCGCCGACGCGAAAAAGATGCTCCAGCAGGAGCGCCGCGGTACCCTGTTCATCGACACCCAGCGCAAGCTCAACTTCTACCTACGCGCCCTCTGGGGGCGCGATTTCTTCCTGCGCCCCACCGCGGCCGATTACGAGGGCTTCCGGCCCTACATCGAGCACCATATCCTGCACCTGCCCGACGCGGTGGACGACATCTCAGGTGACGCGGGCACGATCGGGGGCCACGACCTCTACCGCGCGATGACCGCGCATCTCGCCGCCCATATCGCCTATGCCACCGCCGCCATCTCGGCCGAACAGCTCTCCCAGGCGCAGATGTTCTTTATCGGGTTGATCGAGGATGCCCGCGTCGAATACTGCGCAGCACGGGAGTTCCCGGGGCTTGCCAAGCTCTGGGGCCGCCTGCTCGCCCTGCGGTGGGACAAGAAGCCCGAGCACCCCACGATGGCGGCGCTGGAAGCCTTCGCCCATCTCCTCAACGATCCCGCCGCCGCCACCGGCCACGACCGGCTCGACGCGCTCGGCGCGAAGTTCCACGCCGACGTCGCCGCCCGACCGATGGACAACCGGCTCTCCTGGCACCTCGGGATGGAGCTCTACCACGTCTTCGCCGCCACCCGCGACGTGCCGAGCCTGCGGATCCTCAACGCGATCCGCATTCCCTACCGCGACGACAACCGCTTCGTCTGGGAATTCGAGGAATTCGACTGGGATGCCCATGGGCAGGAATACATCCCCGCCTCGCAACGCCAGGTGCGCAAGTACGTCTCCGCGATCGAGCTCGCCAACGAGGTCGATGTCGAGCTCGCCGGCGACGACGCCCAGGAGATCTGGGTCGGCAAGGACACCTTCATGCCCTACGAGGACGCGGGCGAGGCCACCGTCTCGCACAACGACATCTGGGGCATGGAGCCGATCTCGGCGCCGTTCCACTACCACGAATGGGATTACCAGGTGCAGCTCTACCGGCCCGACTGGGCCACGGTCTACGAACGCCGCGCGACCCGGGGCGATCCGGGCACCATCGAAGACATCCTGCTCGACTACAAGCCGGTGGCCCACCGCATCCGTCAGATCATCGACCTGCTCTCGCCCGCCGGCGTCCAGCGGGTGCGGGGCATGGAGGACGGCGACGAGATCGACATCAACGCCGCCGTCGACGCGATGATCGCGATCCGCATGGGCGACCAGCCCGACACCCGCATCACCATGCGCAACGTCATCAAGAGCCGAGATCTCGCGGTGACCGTGCTGCTCGACCTCTCCGAAAGCACCAACGATCGCATGGAGGGCAGCGACAAGACGGTGCTCGCGCTCACCCGCGAGGCCGCCACCCTGGTCGCCACCGCCATCGAGGGCATCGGCGATCCCTTCGCCGTCCACGGGTTCGCCTCCGACGGCCGCCACGACGTGCACTACTACAGGTTCAAGGACTTCGCCCAGCATTTCGACACCGAGGCGATGGCCCGGCTCGACGGCATGAAAGGGGGCTTGTCCACCCGCATGGGTGCCGCGTTGCGCCATGCCGGGGCCGGCCTGATGAAGCAGCCCGAGCGCCGCAAGCTCATCCTCCTGGTGACCGACGGCGCGCCCGCCGACATCGACGAGCGCGACCCCCAGCACCTGCGCCACGACACCCGCAAGGCGGTGGACGAGCTTGCCGCGAAAGGGGTCTTCACCTATTGTCTGACCCTCGATCCGAACGCCGACGCCTACGTCAAACGCATCTTCGGCACGGGCAACTACACGATCGTCGACCACGTGAACCGGCTGCCCGAAAAGCTGCCGACGCTGTTCGCCAGCCTGACCGCCTGAACGCGACCCGAAAAGTGGGAACCGGTTTTCGGATCAGGTTGCGCGAACGATATGCTGAGCGCGACCCGAAAAGTGGGAACCGGTTTTCGGAGCGGGTTGCGCGAACGAAATACTGAGCGCGACCCGAAAAGTGGGAACCGGTTTCGCGAGGAGATGCGTCAGATGAGAGAACACCGATGAAAGATCCGCGCAGATATGTCGGCATTGACAACGACGAGGGGGCGGGCATGTCGCCGACCGCCAAGATCGTCCGCGATGCCTGGGCCTTCGGGCTGATCCCCGAAGACGAGACCTGCGAAGGCTGGGCGGGGCACCAGATCGAAGCGCTCTGGGTCAAGGTCAACGCCGAGTGGGAGAAATACGGCTTTCGTGTCGGCGCCATGCCGCCGGAGCTGCGCGACCGCTACATGGCGATCCAGAAAGCCGCGATGGACCGGGCGAAGACCGCGGGCTGGAGCGGTGAGACGGAGCTGGAAGACGACAGTTGACGCCGGCCTCCGGCGCATCGCGGCCCACAGCGGCCCACGGCGGCAGGGTGCGGCCGGAGCCGCGCGGCGCCGCCGAGATTGACAGCGGCCAATTCCCGGTCATGCTGCGCAGGGTTCCAACGATGGATGTGTTCATGATCAAGACCCTTGCCTCAGCCGCCCTCGGCCTCCTGCTTGCTGCCCCGGCCACGGCCCAGGGCGGGCCCGCGTTCGACTGCGCGGCGGCGCAGGACGGGACCGAGCAGGCGATCTGCGACAATCCCGGGCTCGCGGCGCTCGACCGCGAGCTTGCGGCCCTCTACGCCTATTCGCTTGTCGGCCCCGACATGGACCCTGAGCGGCAGAGAGACCTGATCGCCCGGCAGCGCGACTGGATCCAGGGCCGCAACGGCTGCGGGCAGGCCGACAACCCCACGCCTTGCGTGACCGCGGTCTACGGCCAGCGCATTCTCGAGCTCAAGACATACTACGCCGGCGCCTCCGGCGATGGCGGTCGCACCAGCTTCGGCCCGATCAACTACGTCTGCGACGCGCCGGTGTATTCCTTGTCGGCCGTGTTCATCGACGGACCGGTCGCCTGGGCGGTGGTCAGTTGGGACGACAACGCGGTGATGTTGACCGAAGCGGTCGCGGGCTCCGGCGCGCGCTATACGCCGAGTGTCTGGGGCGAGGCGTTCGAGTTCTGGATGTCACACGATGAGGCCAGGCTCACCATCCCCGGCCAGGGCGCCGTCTCCTGCACCCAGAGCCAGGGGTGAAACCGGCCGCGGCTTCGGCGCGAGCTTGAGGCGTCGTCGGCGCGCCCCGGGGCCGCTCTCCCAGGCGGCCATGCGCGGGGGCCGGGCGCCGGGTCGATGCTTGCCCTTGTCTGCCGCCGCGGTCGCGCGATCTCTGCGACCGGCCCGCTCAGAGGGCGGGCGGCAGCAGTGTCAAGACCCACCAGCCGGCGGTGAAATAGGCCGACAATGTGGCAAAATAGGCGAGAAAGCCGATCCGCGTCTGGGTCCGGGTGAGGCAGGGGCGCGGGGTGCTCTTGGGTGGCCGCACGATCAGCGCGAGGGCCGCGACGAGGCCGATCAGGAACAGCATGAGCGATTGCATGGTGAGCGACATGCCGACGAACATTGCCGCCAGTGCCGCGGCGGCAAGCCCCGACACCCGCGGAAACCTCGCCTCGACGATCAGCTGCACCAGCCGTCCGCCGGCCAATGGCCAGAGCGGCAGAAGCGCGATGAAGTTGAGCGCACCGGCGGCGAGCGCATAGGAGCGGAACATGTCGGCGACGCCCGGCGCGGTTTCGGCGAACAGGTTGCCGAGCGCAAAGGCCACCACCATCGGCGCGAGCCCGAGCCCCGGGCCCATCAACAGGATGAAAAAGGCGCCGAAATCGTCGCGTGGCGCCGCCCCCGCGGCTTCCGGCCCGCCCGGGATCGGCACCAGGCGAAACCCTGCGCCGTCGTCACCGACCAGCCGGTGGCCGATCAGGTGCCCGGCCGACTTGACCAGCGCCGCGATCAGCAGGCCAACGGCAAACTCGGCCCCGAGCACCAGCGCCGCGGCGGAAACGGCGGCGAAGGTGCCAAGCACGCCGCGCCCATCGACGTGGTCGATGTTGAGCCGCAGGCCACCCGAGGCCAGGACGGGTCGCGCCACCCAGAGGGTGGCGGCGACGAGGATCATGGAAAGCAATAAAAAGGTCATGTGACCCCAAAGTTCACAGGGGGCCGCGCGGAGAAATGATCACAGCGAGGATCGACGCGCAGCCCATGTTCGGAATGTGCAAAAATTAAGGCAACCGGACAAGGAAAGAAGGATAAAAAGACTGTTTCCATTGGCGCGGTGCCGCGCGCCCGTCAGGATGGCGCGAGGTGGACCGAAGGAGGCTGCGATGGCGACGACATTCGAAGACCTGGCCCGACGCGCGCGGGCGATCGAGGCCGAGCTTGAGGCGGAAATCGCGAAGCGGCGCGCGGCGCTGGGCGGAAGGATCGTGCGCGGACGTCTCGTGTTCGAAAGCGAGGTCCTGGCCCGCCACCGCGCGGCACGCGAAAACCTGCTCGACTACATCCGCGCGATCCGCCTGCGCGATGTGGCCACGGCGCCGGTGATCTATTCGCTGATCCTGCCGATCGTTCTGGTCGATCTCTGGGTCACGCTCTACCAGCGCAGCTGTTTTCCGGCCTACGGAATCCCGCGGGTGCGGCGGCGCGATTTCGTCGTGATCGACCGCCACCGGCTCGGCTATCTCAATGCGCTGGAGAAGATCAACTGCGCCTATTGCGGCTATTGCAACGGGGTCATCGCCTATGCGCGCGAGGTGGCGTCGCGCACCGAGGCCTACTGGTGCCCGATCAAACATGCGCGCCGCTGGCCCGGCGGACATGCGCGCTACGCCGAATTCATGGATTTTGGCGACGAGGTCGATCACCTCGGCAAATGGGAGGAGGCGCGCGCAAGGGTGCGCGCAGATGGCCCGGCGTGACGATTTCGACCCGGCAAGGCCTGGCCGACCGGCCGCGGGCCTTGCCCCCCGGGCCCGCCGGCGTATCCTGCCGGGATGAAAGGGCGCGTTGGCCTGTCGGGCACCTGTCCGCAGCCCCGTGAAAGGAGAACACGACATGGGCCGGATCATCGCCTTCGTCATCGGCGCAGTGCTCATCGTGCTGGGCGGCATCGCCTTCATCGGCGCCCTCGACATCTGGCGCGCGGGCGGCGACACCGAGGCGCTGGCGCAAGGCTTCCTGGTGCCCGCCTCGCTCTTTGTCGTCGGCGGTTTCGTGCTCTGGATGGGGATGCAGGCGCGAAGGCGGTGACGGGCGGCAAAGCCTTTCGAAAGGCTTTTCAACGCGGTTGCGAAACCGCGTCGCCCGCCCGCGAAGATCCCCTCACAGGTTCTCCGACTGCGGCATCCCCAGCACGTGGAAGCCCGAATCCACCGTGATGATCTCGCCGGTGGTACAGGCGCCGTAGGCGCTCGCGAGGTAAACCGCCGTGCCGCCGATCGCCTCGAGCGTCGCGTTGTGGCGCAAGGGCGCGTTCGCCTCGGTATGCCGGTAGGTCTTGCGCGCCCCGCCGATGGCAGCACCCGCCAGCGTCTTCATCGGCCCGGGGCTGATCGCGTTCACCCTTATGCCGTCGGGCCCGAGGTCGTTGGCGAGGTAGCGCACCGAGGCCTCCAGCGCCGCCTTGGCCACGCCCATCACGTTGTAGAACGGCGTCACCCGGTTCGACCCGCCATAGGTCAGCGTCAGCATCGTGCCGCCCTCGGTCATCTTCGCGGCACAGCGCCGCGCCACCTCGATGAAGCTGTAGCACGAGATGTCGAGCGAGGTCTTGAAGTTGGCCCGCGAGGTGTCGACGAAGCGTCCCGTCAGTTCGGCCTTGTCGGAATAGGCGATCGCATGCACGAGCACGTCGATCCGGTCCCATTTCTCCCAAAGGGCGGCAAAGCCCGCGTCCAGGGCCGCGTCGTCGGTCACGTCCATGTCGACGAGGATCTCCGCCCCGAGCGACGCCGCCAGCGGCTCCACCCGTTTGCCGAAGGCCTCGCCCTGGTAGGAGAACGCCAGCTCCGCGCCCTCGGCGGCGAGCGCCTTGGCGATGCCCCAGGCGATGGAGCGTTCGTTCGCCACGCCCATCACCAGCGCGCGCTTGCCCGTCATCAGATCCGCCATGATCTCACTCCCTCAGATCTCAACCGGTGAATTTGCTCAGCACCATCGATCCGTTGGTGCCGCCGAAGCCGAAGGAATTGGTCATCACCGAATCGAGCCCGGCACCCTCCACCAGCGCCGTCGCGATCTCGCCCGGGTTGATCGCCGGATCGAGGGTTTCGACGTTGATCGAGGGGGCGATGAAGTCGTTCTCCAGCATCAACAGGCAGTACACGGCCTCCTGCGCCCCGGTCGCCCCCTGGCTGTGGCCGGTCATCGACTTGGTCGAGCTGATCGGCGGCGTCGCGCCCTCACCGAACACCCGGCGCACCGCTTCCACCTCGCCCACGTCGCCCACCGGGGTCGAGGTGCCGTGCGCGTTGATATACGACACCTTGCGCCCCTCGGGCAGGCTCTCCAGCGCCAGCCGCATCGCCCGCTCGCCGCCTTCGCCCGACGGCGCCACCATGTCGTGGCCGTCGGAGGTGGCGGCAAAGCCGGTCACCTCGGCGTAGATCTTCGCCCCGCGCGCGACCGCATGGTCGAGGCTTTCGAGCACCACCATCGCGCCGCCGCCGGCGATGACGAAGCCGTCGCGGTCGGCATCGAAGGCCCGGCTCGCGCGCTGCGGCGTGTCGTTGAATTTCGAGCTCATCGCCCCCATCGCGTCGAACAGGCACGACAGCGTCCAGTCGAGCTCCTCGCCGCCGCCGGCGAACATGATGTCCTGCTTGCCCATCATGATCTGTTCGGACGCCACGCCGATATTGTGCAAGCTGGTCGAGCAGGCCGAGGTGATCGAATAGCTGATCCCCTTGATCTGGAAGGCGGTCGCGAGGTTGGCGCTGATCGTGGAGCTCATGCATTTCGGCACCGCGAAGGGGCCGACCCGTTTGGTGGCCCCGGTCGCCAGCACCGACTGGTGCGCGGCGAACATCGCGCTGGTCGACGGCCCGCCCGAGCCCGCGATCACCCCGGTGCGCGGGTTCGACACCTCGGCCTCGGTGAGCCCCGCGTCCGCGATCGCCTGTCCCATCGCGATATGGGCATAGGCCGCGCCCGGCCCCATGAATCTGAGCGTACGCTTGTCGACATGGTCCTTGACGTCGATATTCAGATCGCCGGCCACCTGGGAGCGAAACCCGTGCTCCTTCATCGCCGCATTGGCGGTGATCCCCGATTTCCCGGCCTTGAGGTTCACCAGAACCTCCGCGGCAGTATTGCCGATCGGCGAGACGATCCCGAGCCCGGTAACGACGACACGACGCATATGCGCTCTCCTCCATGAGTTCACGGACGTGTGTAGGACAGAGGGGCAGGGCGGGGCAAGGCGAATGGGGTGAGTGCGACTGCCGCCCTGTTGCCAGAGCGCTTTCGCCAGACGTTCAGAGTGCTGCGACAGGTGAACCGCGAGAGACATCGCTGCGCCATGTTGGTCTGGCTGACCTCCAAAGCTCAAAAAGTTTGACGAAAATTTTCACCGCATTCTCAATAACTTCCGTACGGAATTAATCACCTTTTCGTCGCGGTTAGATAGCGTCCCCGTGACTCTTGGAAGTGAGTGCCATGGCGACGATGAATTCTGGCATGGGCGGGCCTGCGGGTTACGGCGAGAATCTGTTCTCGTCGACCAGCAAGTATTCCGGCGACAATGACGACGGCAACGTTGAGATCGACATCACGTCTGTTTTCAGCGGCGGGGTCAACTTCTTCGGAACAACCTACACAGAGATTTACCTCGGCGTGAACGGCCTGATCACGTTCGGAGACTCGCATGACAACGACAATGATGACGGCTTTGCCGTCATCGACCTCCCGGCACTTGCGCCATTTTACACTGACCTGGATGTGGATCAAGGTGGGGAGGTCTACTGGAACTTCGACGCCGCCAACGGAAAAATCACGATCACTTGGGACAAGGTTGAGCCCTACAATTATTCCAACGACAATTACGAAGACGACGACGACGGTGCCGCAAACTCGTTTCAGGTCGTGCTCACTGATCTGGGCGGCGGCGATTTTCACGTCGAATATATATATGAAGATATTCAGGACGCCTACGTGGGCGGCGACCACGCAATTGCCGGGTATACCAACGGGGCAGGAACGGTCTTCGAGCTTGAGGGCTCGGGCACTGATTCCTTTATGGAGGCGAATTATCCGACCAACGATTTCGACCATAACGATCCGGCAGGGACGTTCTCCTTCAGCGTTGTAGGCGGTACGCCGGATCCACTGGCGGGGCCGCCGTGCTACGCTCCAGGCACGTTGATCGACACGCCCGAGGGCCCGCGCGCGGTGGAAACGCTGCAACCGGGGGATCTGGTGAACACGCTGGATCACGGCGCGCAACCCATCCGCTGGACCCGCAGCGGCGAGCATCCCTTGGAAAACCTCGAGGTCGAGGACAAGCCTGTGCTGATCGGCGCCGGTGCGCTGGGGAACGGGCGGCCGGCGCAAGACTTGATCGTATCGCCGCAACACCGGATCTTCGTCGGGGGCCGCGGCCAGTTGGGTGGCTGGTTCAAAACCGAGAACTTCGTCCCGGCAAAATCGCTGACGGTGTTGCAAGGTATTCGGCACATGAAGGGGAAAAGCACCATCACGTGGTTTCATTTCGCCTGTGACCGGCACGAGGTCGTCACTGCCAATGGCTGTTTTTCTGAGTCGCTTCTGCTCGGCCCCATGGTAGTCAAAGGGCTGACACGAAGGGAGCGCAAGGTTCTGTCCGACAAATTCCGACAGGTTTCGACGCCCGGTGCTGCATTGAATGGTCGACCAACCCGCGAAAGCCTCGAAGTGGGGAAGGTTCGCCGCCACCTCGCAGAGTGCTTGAAGGAGATGCAAGACCCACCGCGAAGAAGAACAGGGAATGGGATTTCGAGCTTGCGATAGAGAGGTGGGAAGCGGAGCGGTTGACTTCGACGCGGTCGCAGAACCAAACCCCAAACAGCTTACTCGCGGGGTCTTCAACGGTGTATTTTTTTGATTTCAGGACTGTCAGACCGGAAGCTTACCGTGATTCCGACTGCCCGACTCAAGTTGCGCAAGCCAGAAAAGTAGCGATCCCTCCGACGCGGTGCGCCACGGTTCACTTTCAAAGCGGTTATTGCGGAAGACAACGTTGACAGATGCTCTGTCCGCGAAACGACCTATCAGATCGTTGAACCGCGCTGCTGAACGCCTGCCGCCGCCAGACCTCGCAAAGCGCGACCTTCCTGCGCCTGACACCACGGACCGTTACGCCGTCGCCCTCGGCGGTAGAGCCGGTCGGGGCGGCCTCTCCGGCCCCCTCACAGAAAATCCTTGTGCATCTCCGGCACGAAGTTCTGGTCGTCCAGCGGCGGGCGGACGTAGCCCTTCTGCGGCGGGCGCTCGTCCAGCACGATCTCCTCGGGCGTCACGTCCTCGTAGGGCACCTGGCTCAAGAGGTGGCTTATGCAATCCAAACGCGCGTGTTTCTTCACGTCCGAATTCACCACGAACCAGGGCGCCTGCTTGATGTCGGTATGCGCGAACATCTCGTCCTTGGCCTGGCTGTACTCCACCCAGCGCTTGCGGCTTTCGAGATCCATCGGCGAGAGCTTCCAGCGCTTCGTCGGGTCGGTCAGCCGCTTCTGGAACCGCTTCTCCTGTTCCTCGTCCGAGACCGAGAACCAGTACTTGACGAGGTGGATGCCCGAGCGCACCAGCATGCGTTCGAACTCGGGGCAGGAGCGCAGGAATTCCTGATATTCCTCCTCGGTGCAGAACCCCATCACCCGCTCGACCCCGGCGCGGTTGTACCACGACCGGTCGAAGATCACGATCTCGCCCGCGGCGGGCAGGCGCTCGACGTAGCGCTGGAAATACCACTGGGTCTTCTCGCGCTCGGTCGGAGCGGGCAGGGCGACCACGTCGCAGATCCGCGGGTTCATCGCCGCGGTGATCCGGCTGATCGTGCCGCCCTTGCCGGCGGCATCGCGGCCCTCGAAGATCACCACCATCCTGTAGCCGGTCGCCTTGACCCATTCCTGCATCTTCACCAGCTCGATCTGCAGACGGCCAAGTTCGGCCTCGTAGGTCTTGTTCTTGATCTTCTGGACCGGTGCCTCCGCGGCGGGCGCGGTGCCCGCCGGTTCCGGCGTGTCAACGGTTTCTGGTTTTTTCGGTGTGTCTGCCATGCTGTCCCCCGGCGCCGTGAGTGATCGCCGCAGGTCGCACGCCCGCTTGCCGATCAGGGTCTCTCACGCGAGCCTAACAGAAAGGTACACGAATGTGCACAGCGGCAGAGTCGCGCAGGGTCACGCCGGCGCCGCATAGCCCGCGCGCGGCAAGGTGCGAAGGGCCAAGCCCGGGCAGGACGACCATCGGCGAGCCTCGACCGGGGTGCCGCCGGGTGGCACGCCCGTCGCAGCCCGCCGGCGGCGGGTCAGCTCTCCGACAGCGCCACCTTCATGTCCTTGACCTCGTAGATCACCTCGCCGTCGGCCTCGACGATGCCGTCGGCGACCCCCATGGTCAGCCGCCGGGTCTGCACCGCCTTGGTGAAATCGACGTAATAGGTCAGCATCTTGCGGTCGGGCCGCACCATCCCCTTGAGCTTCACCTCGCCGACACCCAGCGCATAGCCGCGCCCCTGCCAGCCGCGCCAGCCGAGGTTGAACCCGGTGAGCTGCCAGAGCCCGTCGAGCCCGAGGCAGCCGGGCATGATCGGGTTGCCGGGAAAGTGGCACTGAAAGAACCACAGATCGGGGGTGATATCGAACTCGGCCACCACATGGCCCTTGCCGTGCTTGCCGCCGTCGCCCGAGATCTCGGGGATCCGGTCCATCATCAGCATCGGCGGCGCCGGGAGCTGGGCGTTGCCGGGCCCGAACAGCTCTCCGGCCGCGCATCTGAGCAAGTCGTCCTTGGTGAAACTCGAGGGATAATCCGCCATCTGCGCCGCGTGAGCCTTTTCTGTCCGGGGTTTTTTCCGGTCTACCACCGTGCCGAACGAAGAGGCAAGGGTGGCGCGGGTGGCGTGCCGCGGGGGAAAATAATTGAAAATCCCGGTCGCCGCAGCTATCGTTTGCCGTCAGCGACACGATCAGAGGCGGCAATGACCGGTATCGACGCAAAGAGCGAGGGCGCGGCTTGGCTCGACAATGCCGGCGTGCGCCCGACCCGGCAAAGGGTGCTGCTGGCCAACCTTCTGGTGGGCGACGGCCGACACCGCCACGTCACCGCCGAAAGCCTGTACGATGCGGTGCGCGGTTGCGGCGAACGGGTGGCGCTGGCGACGGTCTACAACACGCTGAAAGCCTTTTCCGATGCCGGGCTGCTGCGCGAGATCACCGTCAACGGCGCGCGCAGCTATTTCGACACCGACACCTCGAACCACGCCCATTTCTACTGGGAAGACACCGGCGACTTGTGCGATGCGGGCCACGACAGCCCGGCGCACGAGGTGCAGGTGTCCAACCTTCCGCCGGCACCGGACGGCACCGAGATCTCCAAGGTCGATGTGGTCATCCGCCTGAAACGGACCTGACCACACCCGGTTCCGAACCGCACGACCAGGCCGGCGGGTGCGGTCCTCTCCCGTGCGGCTGGGGCCGGGGCCAAGGGATCGCGCGATCCCTTCAAGCCGGCGCGCGCCGGCTTGCGCCCCGCCCGGCCTCAGTCGATCGACACCAGTTCGATGTCGAACACCAGGTCCTGCCCGGCCAGCGGGTGGTTGGCGTCGAGCGTCATCTTGCTGTCGGTGACCGCCGTCACCCGGACCGGCACCTCTTCGCCGCCCGGGCCCTGCATCGCCAGGGTGATCCCGACCTCGCGCGGAATGTCGGCGGGCAGTTCCTCGAGCGGCACCTCGAGCACCCGGTCGGCATGGGCGGGCCCGTAGGCCTCCATCACCCCGATCTCGACGCGTTTCTGTTCGCCCACTGCCATCCCCGGCATCGCCACGTCGAGCCCGGGGATGATCTGGCCGGAGCCGACGGTGAATTCCAGCGGATCGCGCCCCTCGGAGCTGTCGAACACCTCGCCGTCCGCGAGGGTGCCGGTGTAGTGAATGCGGACGGTATCGCCCTCTTTGGCCTGGGTCATGTCTGTCTCTTTCAAGGGGGGGGGTGGATTGGGCAAGGCCGCGACGGAGCGGGTGCTTGCGGGGGTTTGTCCCTAGATAGGGGCGCGACGGGATTTGTAAACCCGGGCGGGCGCGATCCGAACCGTCACCCCCGGTTGCGGCGGGTCCAATTCCGCCCCATGATCGCGGGCGATACGACCCGTCCCGGGGTATCGGGTTGACCGCAACGAGGAACCGACCATGCACCGCACCGCCCGCCTCACCGCCGCCGCCGCCCTCGCTCTCGGGGTCCGTCCCGCCCCCGTCTTCGCCCATCTCGCGCCCGGGGAATACGGCTCCTTCGCCGCGGGCTTCACCCATCCACTGTTCGGTCTCGATCACGTGCTGGCGATGGTCGCGGTCGGGCTCTGGGCGGCGCTGATCGGCGGGCGGGCGCTCTGGGCGCTGCCGGCGGCCTTCGTGGCCGCGATGGCGACGGGCTTCGCCCTGGCGCTCTCCGGGGTCGGGCTGCCGCTGGTCGAACCGATGATCCTCGCCTCCACCGTCTTCTTCGGTCTCGTCGTCGCCCTCGCCCTGCGGACCCCGCCGGGCATTGCCGCCGGTCTGGTGGCGGCGTTCGGCCTGTTCCACGGGGCGGCCCACGGCGCCGAGCTGGGGCAGGCGGGGGTGCTGGGCTTCGGCGCCGGTTTCGCGGTGAACACCTCACTGCTGCACCTCGCCGGCATCGGGCTCGGCCTCGCGGCGCTGCGCGTCGACCCCAGACAGCTCCTGGCCCGTGCGACCGGCGGCCTGACCGCCGTCCTCGGGCTCGGCGTCATGTTCGGCTAGCTGTGGAACCTCAACAGGTTGTTCCGATGCAATCCCAATCGACTGATTGGCGGTTTGGATTTTAACGCTGAGTGAGGCCGGTGCCAATTGTAGAGATGGGTCCAGACCGGCAGGTCGGCGGCGCGCTGGTCCGAGGTCTGATAGGCGCGGGCGTAGGCCCATTCTCTGAGAGCGGTCTGAATGAACCTTTCCGCTTTGCCGTTGGTCTTCGGTGTGTAGGGTCTGGTTCGGATGTGGCGCAGACCGAGGTCGGCGCAAGCGGCCTTGAAGGCGCGTGACCGGTAACAACCTCCATTGTCGGTCATCACCTGCGCGACGGTCACTCCTACCGACGCATACCAGGCCACCGCGGCGCGCAGATGCGCCACGGCGCTGACGGCCTTCTCGTCGGGATGGATCCGGGTGACGGAGAGCCGCGAGGCGTCGTCGATGCAGACATGCACATACTCCCAGCCAGCCCCGCGCGACTGCCCCTGTTGCCGATCGCCGGTGATCCTGTGGCCGGTCTGTTCGAACCGCCCCAGACGCTTGATATCGAGGTGGATCAGCTCCCCCGGGTGGTCCCGCTCATAGCGGTGCACCGGTTCGGCCGGCTCCAGATCGCGCAGGCGGCTGAGGCCCGCCCGGCGCAGCACCCGGCTGACGGTGGCGGGCGAGACACCGGTCTTCGCGGCGATATGCGCGCCGGTCAGGCGGTCCCGCCGCAGGCTGACAATGCGGTCGCACACGGCTGGCGGCGTCGGATTGCGCAGCCTGACGGGGCGTGACGGGCGGTCCTGCAACCCCCGGCACCCTTCGGCCCGGAACCGTCGGTGCCACTTGGCAGCGGTCTTTGCGCTGACGCCGCAGACCGAGGCGGCGTGAGAAACTGCGGCACCCGCTTCGATCAGCCCGACCAGCCGCTCTCGACCTTTCGGCGTCAGCCGGGCATTCTGATGCATGTTCATTCGATCCCTCCGAACATGGTTGGCGCCTGGTAACTCCAACCAACTCGATCGGGATCGAATGGACAACCTGTGGAAAGCTCACAGCTAGCGGCATACTCGCAGGGACGGACGGGCCTGGCCTCAGCCACGCGTCCGCCGGTGTCTTCGGCGCGGACGGGCCGCAGGTCGGGACGAGCCGGCCCCGCGTCGCCCCGTCCCGCCGCTTCGCCCGGCTTCGCCCCCTTTAGCGCTAACGTCATGAATATCAATACCTTGACCCCCTGTCCGAGTTCGCCCACCCGTCGCGCAGTCTTCGCCCGCCCCTGCGGACAGCCGTCAGAACCACTGCCCGGGCTCCATCAGACCGAGGTCGAGCAGCTGTTGCGAGGTCCAGTCCACCGGCACCGAATTGTGCCAGCGGAAGGTGCGGATGTCGTAGGTCGAGCCCGGGTTGGTCTTCAGCGCCTTGGCGGTGCGGAAGCTCACGATCGCCGCGGTGAGGTTGTTGTGCCAGGGGCAGGCGTAGGTGTTGTATTCCTCGTCCGAAAACGTGTGGTCGCCGCGCAGCCTCAGCCCCGGCTTCGCCCGCAACAGCGCGATCCGGTCGATCTTGCGCCGATCCGCCGGCACGTGTTCCTCGAACCGCCACCGGAGCCCGCCGAAGAAATCGAGCTGGCGCTCCTTCGGCTGGCCCGTCGCCGGGTCGACGCGGCTGAGCGCATAATAGCCGGACTTGTCCATCCAGGCCGAAGCGAGCGAGACCGCGTCGGGCGACTGGCCGAGATCGCCGGCGTAGGCATCGACCACATAGGCGAGCATCGCATCGCGCCGTTCGCCGTTGTGGAAGGTCAGCATCTCGGCGATCGACCGGGTCTCGCAGAACGGAAAGAACAGGTACTCGGCGTTGTAGCAATAGTAGAGCCACCGGTCCGGTGCCGCCTCGATCACCGCGTTGACGGCCCGCTCCAGCCCGCCGTCGACGGTCACGTCGTAGTCGACCCGATGAACGCCGGCTTCCATCGCCCCGGGCAGCGTGAGCTCGGGCGGCGCGAACACCACCAGGGCCGCAAACCCCTGGCCCAGATGATAGCGGATGGTGCTGTCGACCTCGACGAGGTCCTCGACGAAAATCAGCCCGACCGGCCCCTCGGCCAACGCCGCACGGCCCTCGGCCAGAAAGTTTTCAAGTGACCCGTAGCGCATGCCTGCCTCTGTGCCCCGATGGGACCCCGGGGTCGAGACTCCCCGATCCCGCGTGCCATTGCAACCGTTGCCGGTTGCCGGCCTTGCCGCAAGCGCGCGGGCCGACCCGGGCCGCGGACGTTGCAGGGTCGCGGCCGATCTTGTATGACCGCGCCCTGATCTCCCGGGGGACGCGCAAGATGGCCGACGTGAAGAAACTCTTCATCCGCACCTATGGCTGCCAGATGAACGTCTACGACAGCGAGCGCATGGCCGAGGCGATGGGCGGCGAAGGCTACGTCGAAACCGACACGCCCGACGACGCCGACCTGATTCTGCTCAACACCTGCCATATCCGCGAGAAGGCGGCCGAAAAGGTCTATTCCGAGCTCGGGCGTTACAAGACGTTGAAGGCGGCGAAACCGGAGCTCAAGATCGGCGTGACCGGCTGTGTCGCCCAGGCCGAGGGCGCCGAGATCATCGCCCGCCAGCCGATGGTCGACCTGGTCGTGGGGCCGCAGACCTATCACCGGCTGCCGGAGATGGTGGTGCGGGCCGGGGCGGGCGAGAAACCGGTCGATACCGAGTTCCCCGCCGAAGACAAGTTCGACGCGTTGAAAGCCCGCCCGAAGGCCAGCCACGGCCCCACCGCCTTTCTCACCGTGCAGGAAGGCTGCGACAAGTTCTGCGCCTTCTGCGTCGTGCCCTATACCCGCGGCGCCGAGGCGAGCCGGCCGGCCGCGCGGATCCTGCGCGAGGCGCGCGACCTCGTCGAGCGCGGGGTGCGCGAGATCACCCTGCTCGGCCAGAACGTCAACGCCTATCACGGCGCAGGGCCCGACGATCTCGGCGGCGGCGACTGGGCGCTTGCCCGGCTGATCCGGGAGCTCGCGAAGGTCGACGGCCTCACCCGGATCCGCTTCACCACCTCGCATCCCACCGACATGTCCGACGACCTGATCGCCGCCCACGGCGAGGTCGACAAGCTGATGCCCTACCTGCACCTGCCGGTGCAATCGGGCTCGGACCGGATCCTGAAACGGATGAACAGGGGCCACACCGCCGAAGACTACCTTCGCCTGATCGAACGGATCCGGGACGCGCGGCCCGACATCCTGATCTCGGGCGATTTCATCACCGGCTTCCCGGAAGAGACCGAGGCGGATTTCGAAGACACGTTGGATCTGATCCGCGCCGTCGGCTACGGCCAGGCCTATTCCTTCAGGTATTCCCCCCGCCCGGGCACTCCCGCGGCCGAACGGCCCCAGGTCGATCCGGTCGCCGCCGCCGACCGGCTGCACCGGCTTCAGGCGCTGATCACCGCCCAGGCGGCCGAGGTGATGGCGGCGATGGTCGGGCGCGAGGTGGGGGTTCTGTTCGAGAAACCGGGCCGGCTGCCGGGACAGATGGCGGGCAAGTCCGACCATCTGCACGCGGTCCATGTGGATGAGCCCGGACTTGTCCAAGGCGAACTTCGCCGGGTCAGAATCACCGCGACCGGACCCAATTCCCTTTCGGGTGAAATTGCCTGATTCGCACCATACCGGCACCAAATCCCGGGCGAATTCGAGTTATCCACAGGCTATCCACAACATTTTCGGCCCTGGATGTCGTTTGTTCGGTTCGTTTGGCAATATTGCACTATCTGAACATTTACAGGGTGAGCCCCGTCTTCTACCGTTCCCGCCATAGTTGCCACGCCGCGCCGGAAACGCGGCTCATCGGGGGATGACGCGTGCAAAACCGGACCAAACACCGGACACCTGCCTGGCTCAGGACGGGCGCCGTCGCGGCCGTGCTGGCCCTCGCTTCCTTGGCCATTTCGCCGACATCTGCGGCGGCGCAGCAGACAGTGACGGTCACGGGCAAGATCAACTGGGGGCTCTGGGTCGACCCGGACGGCTGCATGCACTGGTGGGCCGACGGCGGGCTCGAAGGCTACATGACGCCGCGCCGCGATCCCAAGACCGGCCAGCACATGTGCCTTGAACGCAATACCTGCGCCGTCCCCAACACCGACGTGCTCTTCGCCTCCGACAGCGCCCAGTTCACCGCCTCGGGGCGCGCCTGGCTGCAGCAATTCTTCGCCTCCGCCGGCGCCTTCGCCTACGCCGTCTACGGCCACACCGACAGCCGCGCCTCGGGCAGCCACAACCAGCGTCTGTCGCAGAACCGCGCCGAGGCCGTGGCCCAGGTGGCGCGGTCCTCCGGCGCCGTGGTCGATCGGGTGATCGGGTACGGCGAGAGCAAGCCGGTCGCGGCCAATACATCGGCGGCAAACATGCAGAAAAACCGTCGCGTCGAAATCGTCTGCTACAGGTATCCGCAATGATCAGGACATTCGCACTCATCGCGCTCTTGGCGCCGGTCGCCGTGGCGGGCTGCCAATCGACCGCCTACACCGGCGGGGCGCCGAAACTCATTGCCCAGAACAAGGACAGCGGTTTTGGCGACGGGCCCGGGCCCCGCAACGGGGTTGCCGCCGTGGCGATCACGCCCGACGGCTGCGCCGCCTGGATCATGGACGAAGGCGTCGAGGGCTATGCCTCGACCCGGTCCGATCCGCGCTCCGGCCTGCCGGTCTGCACCACCCAGATCCCGCCCGGCTCGGTGATCGGCAATCCGCAGGTGTCGGGCGACTTCCCGGACTACCTGCCCTGAGAGCTGCCACGTCGCGTGCATTGAAAATGGCCACCGGCGGCAAACCGGCGACCATTTTTGTTTCAGTCAGGTGAAAACTGCCGCCCACAGCTTGCGCATGGCCGGGGGCGCGTGCACGATTTGGGCACGGGCAGTCATTTCACGGAGAAACCTTTGGGCATCGATGCGCTGAGCACCCCGCCGAAAACCGAAACCGGCAACGAGACACTTCTGGAGTTCCCCGACAACCGCCTGCTGATCGACCTCTGCGGCCAGTTCGACCGCAACATCGCCCAGATCGAACACCAGCTCGAGGTGCAGGTTCTGCGCCGCGGCAACCAGGTCGCGATCCACGGCGACCCGGCGGCCCGCGGCCGCGCCGCACAGGTATTGCAGGCGCTCTACCAGCGTCTCGAGACCGGGCGTCCGATCGAGGCGGGCGACATCGACGGCGAAATCCGCCTTGGCGACAGCGACGGGCCAGGCCGCGCCGGAACCCGGACGGCGCTGGTCAACGGCGGACGGGTCGAGATCAAGACCCGCAAGAAGCTGGTCGAGCCCCGCACCGAGGCGCAATCGGCCTATGTGCGCAACCTGTTCGGCAAGGAGCTTGCCTTCGGCATCGGCCCCGCCGGCACCGGCAAGACCTATCTCGCCGTCGCCGTCGGCGTGAACATGTTCATCGGCGGCCATGTCGACCGCATCATCCTGTCGCGCCCCGCGGTCGAGGCCGGCGAGAAGCTCGGCTACCTGCCGGGCGACATGAAGGACAAGGTCGACCCCTACATGCAGCCGCTCTACGACGCGCTGAACGATTTCCTGCCCGGCAAGCAGGTGGCCAAGCTGATCGAGGAGAAGCGCATCGAGATCGCGCCGCTCGCCTTCATGCGCGGGCGCACCCTGTCGAATGCCTTCGTCGTGCTCGACGAGGCGCAGAACGCCACCACCATGCAGATGAAGATGTTTCTCACCCGACTCGGCGAGGGCTCGCGCATGGTCATCACCGGCGACCGGTCGCAGATCGACCTGCCGCGCGGGGTGTTTTCGGGGTTGCACGACGCCGAGAAGCTGCTCAAGGGGATCGACGACATCTCGTTCAACTACTTCACCTCGAAGGACGTGGTCCGCCATCCGCTGGTGGCCAAGATCATCGACGCCTATGATGGCGCCGATCCCGCCGGCTAGGTCTTTCGCCCGCTGACGCGGGCGACCCGCCGGGGGG